>Ga0208045_1000502_pt1 | contig 15452 bp, 15 predicted proteins | sample PL_2010_200m_FD_184160 | JGI IMG/M metagenome (GOLD analysis project Ga0208045, IMG submission 184160) | Freshwater microbial communities from Powell Lake, British Columbia, Canada to study Microbial Dark Matter (Phase II) - PL_2010_200m... | ecosystem: Environmental > Aquatic > Freshwater >...
CGAGTTGGCCGACCAGGCCGCGCCGTCATTCGACCTGCTGGTCAAGCGGCTCAACCCCGAAGCCCCCCCGCCGCGCTTTCGGCATAACACGCAAAATATCCCGCCCGGCCTGACACTCTTCCACAGCGACCAGTGCCCGTATACGCAGAATGTAGCCGACATTGTGAGGAAGGTCAGCGAGCAGTTGAAAATCCCGGTGAACATCGTCCACGTGGACAGCGCCAAAGCCGCGCAGGAGTCGCCCTGTCTCAATGGCACGCTGGGCTATTTCTTCGACGGCGAATTGCTCACCTATCGTCCAACCGGGACGAAAAATCTGCTTGAATTGCTCTATCCCCTTTGTGAACCTTCGTGACCTTTGTGTTTAAAAAGTTCCTTTGAACAATCCATCTCTCCTTGATCTGTGGCAAATAGCAGTTGAAACTGCACCAACGAACTCGCGAAGTCGGCCTGCGCCGACTGGTTTCCAGCCTGCGAAGGCAGGCTTCGCGCTCTCGTTGAAGCGATTTCAATCGCCGGATTTCTCACAAACCTGAGGAGAGTCAAAAGAACATTCGAGGCACTACAAAAATGACTTTTGGCATCGTGCTCGTTGGCTGGATATTCTCGCTCTGTCTGCACGAGTTCTCGCACGCGTTGACCGCCTACTTTGGCGGCGATACGACCGTGCGCGAGAAGGGCTACCTGACCTTCAACCCCCTGAAGTACACCCATCCGCTCTACTCGCTGCTCCTGCCGCTCTTATTTCTCTTGCTGGGCGGGATTGGCCTGCCGGGCGGGGCAGTCTACATCGAGACATGGCGACTGCGCAGCAGCCGCTGGGTCAGCGCGGTTTCGCTGGCCGGGCCGCTCTCCAACCTGCTGCTGGGCGCCATCCTGGCCGTCATCCTGCGCCTCTCACCGGTCACGGACAGCGGCGTTTGGCCGGGCCTGGCTTTCCTGGCCCTCCTGCAGATCACCGCCGCGCTGCTCAACCTGATCCCGCTCCCGCCTTTCGACGGCTACGGCGCCATCGAGCCTTACCTGAACCGCGACATCCGCCTCAAAATGGCCGCGACGCGCGGCGCGCTGGTCTGGATCGTCTTCCTGGTTCTCTGGTACGTGCCGTTCGTCAACGACCTTTTCTGGAGGCTGGTCTTTTGGGTCGCAAATGGGCTGGGTATCCCGCTGCCCCTTGCCATTTTGGGGCTGCAAGCGTTCCAATTCTGGAAACGGTGAGAATTGATGTGCTAGAATCCATGCCACTATGACGATACAAGCGCGCATCGTTTTCATGGGATCGCCGGACTTCGCCGTCCCGGCGCTGGAGGCGCTCGCCGCGCGTTATCCCATCCTGGGCGTGGCGACCCAGCCTGATCGTCCGGCGGGGCGCGGCCGGACCCTGGGCCTGCCTCCCGTTAAATTAGCTGCCCAAGCCCTCGGCCTCCCCGTCATCCAGCCGGAGCGACTGGGCGCGCTCGAAGCGATGGGACAACTGCACGCCTGGAATCCCGACCTGATCGTGGTAGCCGCCTTCGGGCAGATTTTGCGGCAGGAAGTTCTCGACCTACCGCGCTACGGCTGCATCAACGTCCACGCCTCGCTGCTGCCGCGTTGGCGCGGCGCGGCGCCAATCCAGACTGCCATCCTGGCTGGGGATGCCGAAACCGGTGTTTCGATCATGAAAATGGATCAAGGCGTGGACACCGGCCCAATTCTCAGCCAGCGCGCCATTCCGATTTCACAAGAAGATACCGCCGGTACTTTGTTCGAAAAACTCTCCCGCCTCGGCGCAGACTTGCTGCTCGAAACACTCCCCGGCTATCTCAGCGGCGAGATCCAACCCAAGCCGCAGCCCGCCGAAGGCGCGACTTACGCGCCGATGCTCAAGAAAGAAGACGGCCTGCTCGATTTCAGCCAGCCCGCCGCTGCGCTGGAACGCCGCGTGCGCGCCTTCCCTCCCTGGCCGGGGGCGTGGATCACCTGGCATGGTTCGCCCTTGAAAATCCAGCGCGCTCACGTTGTCGCAGTCACGGCTGAATCGGGCAAGCATCTGGTTCATCAAGGATTACCTGCCGTTGGCACAGCAGACGGCTTGCTCGTTTTCGATGAGGTCCAACCGGCTGGAAAGAAGCCCATGCCGGGCAAGGCCTTTCTTGCCGGAGCGCGGGATTGGAGTCATCACGAATGATCACGAATAATCCGAATAACACGAATAGGGCGAGAAAACTCGTCGGACCAGATGTTTTGTATCCTGAGTTATCTTACCGTATCATGGAAGCAGTATTTGAAGTGCACAACCGGCTTGGGCCTGGTTTCGGTGAGGAAATTTATCATCGCGCCACGATAGCTGAAATCGAGTTTCGCGATATTCCTTATGAGAGCCAGAAAGCCATTACTGTCCTTTACAGGGGCAAACCAGTGGGGACTTATCGTCTTGATCTTGTAATTGAAGGGAAAATCATTCTCGAATTGAAAGCTGTCGCCAGCCTGAACGACCTTTTCAAGCAACAACTTGCCTCGTATCTAAAAGCAACCGGCCTGCGGCTTGGCATCCTGATCAACTTCGGGTCGCGGCGGGTTGAGTACGTCAGAATCGCCAACTGACGCATTTATTCGTCACATTCGTATCATTCGTGCCATTCGTGATAAAGGAGTCTTCTATGCCAAAATACATCGCTGCCATAGACCAGGGCACCACCAGCACCCGCTGCATGATCTTCGACCATGGCGGAAATGTGGTGGCTGTGGATCAAAAAGAGCATAAACAAATCTACCCCAAACCCGGCTGGGTGGAGCACGATCCGCTCGAAATCTGGCAAAACACGCAAGAAGTCATGCGCAATGCAGTTGCCAAAATCGTCACTCGTCACTCGTCACTCGTCAATGCCATCGGCATCACCAATCAACGCGAAACGACTGTCGTTTGGGATGAAATCACCGGCCAGCCGGTCTACAACGCCATCGTCTGGCAGGACACGCGCACGGATGGGATTTGCAGCGAACTGGCCCGCGAGGGTGGTCAGGACAGGCTGCGCGCCAAGACCGGCTTGCCGCTGGCAACCTACTTCTCCGGGCCAAAGATCAAGTGGATTTTGGATAATGTCCCCGACGCGCGCCGCAGAGCAGAAGACGGCGAACTGCTCTTCGGCAACATGGACACCTGGCTCATCTGGAACCTGACCGGTGGGACACACGTCACCGACGTGAGCAATGCCTCGCGCACGCTGCTGATGAACCTGCAAACGCTGGATTGGGATGAGGAGATTTTGCACCTGCTTGGCATCCCGCGCGCCATGCTGCCTAAGATTTGCTCCTCCTCCGAAATTTATGGACATGTCGCCCTGAGCGGAGGGTCGAGTAGCCTTGAGCGGAGCGCAGCGAAGTCGAAGGGCGTATCAAGACCCGCAGTCGAAGGGCATTTGCTCGAGGGCATCCCCGTCTCCGGTGATCTCGGCGACCAGCAGGCCGCGCTCTTCGGCCAGACTTGCTTCAGTCCCGGCGAGGCCAAGAACACCTACGGCACCGGCTGTTTCATGCTCCTGAACATGGGCGAGCTGCCGGTCCCCAGCAACAGCGGACTCCTGACCACGCTGGCTTACAAGATCGGCGATCAGAAGGCCATCTACGCTCTGGAAGGCTCGATTGCCATCACTGGCGCGCTGGTGCAGTGGCTGCGCGACAACCTGGGCTTGATCCAAAAATCCGCCGATGTGGAAGCTCTTGCCCGATCGGTGGACGACAATGGCGGCATTTACTTCGTCCCGGCCTTCTCCGGCCTGTTCGCTCCCTACTGGCGCTCCGACGCGCGCGGCGCCATCGTCGGCATGACTCGTTACGTCAACAAGGGCCACCTCGCCCGCGCCGTGCTCGAAGCCACCGCCTACCAGACACGCGAGGTTCTTGACGCGATGGAGAAAGATTCCGGCGTCAAGCTGACCGCCCTCAAAGTGGATGGGGGCATGGTCTTCAACGAGCTGCTGATGCAATTCCAGGCGGATATTCTCGACGTGCCGGTCATCCGCCCGAAGGTGGCCGAGACCACTGCCCTGGGCGCGGCCTACGCGGCCGGGCTGGCTGTCGGGTTCTGGAAGGATTACGATGAACTGCGCGCTAACTGGGGCAAAGACAAGGAATGGAAACCGTCCATGCCAGCCGAGAAACGGGATGCGCTCTATTCCGGTTGGAAGAAGGCCGTTACCAGAACATTCGATTGGATGAAATAGTGTGGCATAAAAACAAGAGTGCTGTTCCAAGTGCTCTTGTTATATTCCTTGTCATACCAATTTGTGAGCAATGACACTATTCTAAGCCCCTTCCATTTGCTACAATCCCCATATGGTAATCACGTTGCATATCTGGAAAATCTCACACCGGGTCTGAGAAAGCACACAGGGCGCTGGTCAGCGCCCCTGGTATGCTTGTGCGCCGGGATATAACTGGGTGGTACGCCATTAGGTTATGGCAATTGCCTCCTCAGCCGCCTGCGCGTGCAGGCGGCTTTTGATTCAGGCCAAAGGAGGCATTCATTCCATAAACAACCAAAATAAAACCACTAACAGGTGATCGTAAGGTCGCCAAAAGGCGTTTCCATTCCATTTCACAAGGAGAATGTACCATGCTCAACCGTTTGACCCGTTTCTTTGCTTCTCGATGGGGGATTATCCTGACCGGCGCAGTCGTCGGTGTGATTGCGCCGCTCCTGCAAAAATATGGTAACCCTAAAAATATGGGCATCTGTGTGGCCTGCTTCGAGCGCGATATTGCCGGAGCGCTCGGCCTGCACCGCGCATCGGTGGTGCAATACATCCGCCCGGAGATCATTGGCTTTGTACTTGGCTCGACCATCGCTGCCCTGATCTTCCGGGAGTTCAAGGCACGCGGGGGTTCTGCACCGATCGTGCGCTTCCTGCTGGGTGTTTTTGCCATGATCGGCGCATTGGTTTTCCTGGGCTGTCCCTGGCGCGCCAACCTGCGCCTGGCCGGTGGTGACCTGAACGCTCTGGTCGGTCTGGCCGGCCTGGTAGTCGGCGTGTTTGTCGGCGTGTTGTTCCTGAAATCTGGCTACAGCCTTGGCCGTTCACAGAAGACCCATACTGCAGCCGGTTGGATCATGCCCCTGCTGATGGTCGGCTTGTTCCTGCTCCTGGTGTTCCGGCCCGTCTTTAGCGAGGGCGGCCCCATCTTCTTCAGCGAATCCGGGCCAGGGTCGCTGGCAGCGCCGATCCTGCTCTCGCTGGGTGCAGGCCTGTTGATCGGTTTCCTGGCGCAGCGCTCCCGCTTCTGCACCGTCGGCGCAGTCCGAGATGTAATCCTGATGCGCGATACCCACCTGATCAGCGGTGTAGGCGCCTTGCTGGTGGTGGCGTTCATCATGAACCTGGCGCTGGGCCAATTCAACCCTGGGTATGCCGGCCAGCCGGTTGCCCACAGCGCCTGGGTCTGGAATCTGCTGGGCATGGTACTGTCGGGCCTGGCTTACACCCTGGCAGGTGGCTGCCCGGGCAGGCAGTTGTTCCTCTCCGGCGAAGGGGATGGCGACTCGGTCATCTTCGTCCTGGGGATGATCACCGGCGCGGGAATCGCACATAACTTCTCGCTGGCGGCCAAACCCGATTCGGTTGTGGATGGCGTGCTTACGGTCGGCGGTATCGGCACGTTCGGGATGGCGGCAGTCATCCTGGGTTTGGTTGTCTGCCTGTTGATTGGTCTGACGATGCGCAAGAAAATTGCATAAGGAGAATGACATGACGAAAACTGTTGATGCACGCGGTCTTTCCTGCCCGCAGCCGGTCATGCTGGTGCAGGAGGCGATCAAGGATGGTGAATTTCCCATCGAAGTGCTGGTGGACACAGTCACCTCGCGGGAGAATGTCTTCCGCATGGTAAAAAGTAAAGGCTTGCAGGTTGGTTTCGTCGCCGAAGGCGATGAGTTCAAACTGACCATTGCAAAATGACCATCTCGCCTGAGAGACTGATTTACCTGGATAACGCGGCAACTTCCTGGCCCAAGCCGCCAGAAGTTGCCGCGGCCATGGCCGATTTCATGGAGCGGACCGGGGCCAACCCGGGCCGCTCCGGCCACCGCATGTCAATTGAAGCGGCTCGCATCGTCTACGAGACCCGGGAACTGGTGACGCAGTTCTTCAACGCCCCCGACCCGCAGCGGGTTGTATTCGGGTTGAACGTGACCGAAGCGCTCAACCTGGCGCTGCACGGGCTTTTGCGGCCCGGCGACCACGCCATCACTTCCGGCATGGAGCATAATTCGATGATGCGACCCTTGCGCCATTTGGAAGAGCAGGGCGTCGAAATAACGGTCGTTCCCTGTTCGCCCCAGGGTATTTTGAACCCGGCGGACGTGGAAGCGGCCATCCGCGCCAATACCGTCTTGCTTGCGATCAACCATGCCTCCAATGTCACCGGCACGCTCCTGCCGGTCAGCGAGATCGGCTGCATTGCGCGCGCGCACAACCTGCTCCTGCTGACCGATGAGGCGCAGACGGCCGGCGCTTATCCGGTGGATATGCAGGCCGATCACATTGATTTGCTGGCGTTCACCGGCCACAAGTCGTTGTATGGTCCGATGGGCACAGGTGGATTGATTATCGGTGAACGAGTGGACATCCAGCGCATGAGGCCACTCAAACAGGGCGGTACCGGCAGCCGTTCGGAACGGGAGAGCCAGCCTGAATTTACACCCGACCGCTATGAAAGCGGCACTCCCAATGCAGTTGGCCTGGCAGGATTGGCGGCATCCATTCGATGGCTGCAAACGCGCGGCATCGAACCAATCCGGGCACATGAAGTGGCGCTTTGCCAACACCTTCTGAAAGGGTTATCTGCCATTCCTGGCGTGACCGTCTATGGCCCGCTGGATGCGGAAGATCAGACAGCCACCGTATCTTTCACCATCGAGCATATGCTGCCGTCCGAAGTCGGCTTGCGACTGGATGATGAGTTCGGCATCCTGTGCCGCGTTGGGCTGCACTGTGCGCCATCCGCCCACCGCACCATCGGTACCTTCCCTGAAGGGACAATTCGTTTTAGCCTGGGGACGTTCAACACCATCAGTGACGTGGATAGGGCTCTGAACGCCGTCTCCCATCTGGCAAGGGAGATACGGGCGTGAGCGAAGAATATGCGGTAATCCTGGTGCCCTCCACCAGTTACGCGATCCAGATTGAACGCCTATTGCAGAAATCAGGCATCCTGTGCAAATTGATCCCTGTGCCGCGCCAACTCAGTTCGGATTGTGGTGTCTGCGTCCGAATCTACAGGGAAAATGCCAGGACAGTCCAGGATATCATCCGGGGGGCTGGCATTGACATCGAAGGGCTGCACGAAATCTAGCAGTTTTAGCGTACAATAAGGGGGAGACTAACCATAGCCCATCTCAAGAAAGCCAATATGGACAGAACTGAAATCATCCAATCCCTTCGCCAGCAGCCTAAAATCAGTGTCCTGATCGTCGGCGGCGGGATCAACGGCGCGGGGACATTCCGCGACCTGGCGCTCAACGGCGTGGACGCGCTGTTGATTGACCGCGCCGACTTCTGCTCCGGCGCCAGCGCAGCCTCCTCGCACATGGCGCACGGCGGCATTCGCTACCTCGAAAACGGCGAGTTCCGCCTGGTACGCGAAGCGGTGCAGGAACGCAACCGGATGATCGAGAACGCCCCGCACCTCGTCCGCCCGCTGCCGACCACCATTCCCATCTTCAAAGTTTTTTCCGGCCTGCTCAACGCCCCGCTCAAGTTCCTGGGCTGGCTGGAGAAACCCTCCGAGCGCGGCGCGCTGGTCATCAAGATCGGCCTGATGCTCTACGACGCCTTCACGCGCGGCCAGGGCGCCGTCCCGCCGCACGTATTCGATAAGAGAGAAACCGCCCTGGAAAAATTCCGCTACCTCAATCCTGAAATTTGTTACGCGGCCACCTACTACGATGGCGCCATCCTCTCCCCTGAGCGTCTCACTGTCGAGCTTATCCTGGATGGCGAAGCCGAAGGGCCGCACGCCCGCGCACTCAATTATGTCAGCCTCATCGGTGTGAATGGGGACACAGTCACATTGCGCGACGAGACGACCGGTTCGACGTTCGACCTTCGACCGCGGTTGATCGTCAACGCCGCCGGGCCGTGGATTGACGCCGCCAACCGGACCCTGGGCCTGCAGACGCGTTACATCGGCGGCACCAAAGGCTCCCACCTGATCCTGAACCACCCTGGGCTGCGCGCCGCCATTGGCAAGAACGAGTTCTTCTTCGAGAACAAAGACGGCCGCATCGTGCTCATCTTCCCCTTGATGGACAAGGTGCTGATCGGGACATCTGACATTCCCATCGAGAATCCAGACGAGGTGCGCTGCACAGAAGACGAGATTGATTATTTCCTCGGCATGATTGCCCGCGTCTTCCCAGCCATCCAAGTTGACCGCTCACACATCGTCTTTCGCTTCTCGGGCGTACGTCCGCTGGCGTATACCCAGGCGAAGAACGCCGGCCAAATCACGCGTGACCATCACATCCAGGAAGACAAGCCTGGCGAGATCCCAGTCTATTCACTGGTCGGCGGCAAGTGGACGAGTTACCGCGCTTTTTCTGAACAGGCGACCGATAAGGTGCTATCGTACCTGGGCCTGGCGCGCAAGGCTGGCACCCAGAATCTGCCCATCGGCGGCGGGAAGGATTATCCCTGGACGGGATACATTCAACTCCAATTCTTCAACCGCGTCTACGAATTGACCGGTCTGCCAAACCAATGGCCGAAGATCCTGTTCGACCGCTATGGGACGCGCGCACAGGAAATCGCGGCCTTCATGGCCGCCGCTTATGACGCGGCCCTCAAGCATAAGCCCGATATGACCCGCCGCGAGATCGCCTTCCTGGCGCAGCGCGAGAAGATCGTTCACCTCGATGATCTCCTGCTTCGCCGCACAATGCTGGCTTACCTGGGCGAGTTGACCCGTCCGCTGGTGGATGAGCTGGCCGAGTATGTGGGTGAGGCCCTCGGCTGGACAAAGGCGCAGAAAAAGGCCGAGGTGAGCCGCGCGCTCGATATACTGGCGGACAGGCACGGGCTTGTCCTGCCTGCGCCAGTGCCGCAGGCACAGGTGAGCGAAGTCGAAGAGGTCCGGCTGTGAGCCGCTACAGTTCCAGTGTGGTAAAATCCAGCCCAGCTACATCATCCCAGGCGCTGTCTAACATGCAAACAGACTTGTCGGTCGTTATTCCGGTTTACAAAAGCGAGAATATCCTGTCCAGCCTTTTAGAGCGCCTGGCAACCGTTCTTCCGCAGATCAGTACGCAGTATGAGGTCATCCTCGTCAACGATGGAAGCCCGGATCGGAGTTGGGAGAAGATCGTCGCGTTGAGCGCGAAATATCCCTGGCTGCGCGGCATTCGGCTCATGCGAAATTACGGCCAGCATAATGCTATTCTACGGGGCGTCCGCGCCGCTCGCTATGGGATCATTGTGACAATGGATGATGATCTCCAGCACCCGCCGGAAGAAATCGTCAAGTTGCTGGCGGAGTTGGATAAAGGGTGTGATGTCGTCTACGGCTATCCAGAGAGCGAAAGCCATGTGCTCTGGCGAAGTCTGTCCTCTCAATTGACCAAGTGGCTGCTGCGAGTGGGACTTGGTATTCCTGGCATCGAGCGCAGCGGCGCCTTCCGCGCTTTTCGTGCTCATCTGCGCGAGGCCTTCGCCGATTACCGCAGCTCGTTCGTCTCGATTGACGTTTTGCTGTCGTGGGGAACGACTCGCTTTAGTTTTGTGCCGGTCCGACACGACCCGCGGGAGATAGGAGCCTCTAATTATAATTTTGCCAAACTCATTGTGCACATGTTCAATATGGTGACCGGCTTCAGTACCTTGCCTTTGCAGCTAGCCAGTGTTCTTGGTTTCAGCCTCACGTTTTTTGGCTTCGGGGTTTTGGTATATGTTGTCGGGCGCTATCTGATCCAGGGCAGTCCGGTGCAGGGGTTCCCGTTCCTGGCATCTATTGTCTCTATATTCTCTGGAGCACAATTGTTCGCCCTGGGGATTTTCGGTGAATACCTGGCGCGCATGTACTTCCGCCTGGTGGGTAAACCGCAGAGTGTAGTGCAGGAGGAGATCGGATTTCCAGCGCCAGACCTCCCCTCCGGCGAATGACAGGATTTCAGCACATGACCATAAAAGCAATACCCACTCCCCTATCCCCGCTGGATGAAAAGCGATTTGGGATTCGCTCTGCGCGCGGCATTATCGCGAGCCAGGAAGACATATTCACTGTATTGGGTTACTGTCGGGAGCAGGGTGTCAAATTCTTAATTGTCCGCTGCGACACAAGGGAGATCGCCATAGCCCAGGAATTGGAACGGCAAGGTTTCCTGCTCATGGACGCACTGGTCTATTACCGGCGCATGTTGGAGAATCTGCCTCCCCTCCCGACTGATCTCACCATGGACTATGCCTCTCCTGGTGATGAGGAGGAGATCAAGCAGGTGGCGGCGCGAGCTTTCCAAAACTACAAGAACCATTACCATTCTGACCCTCTTCTGGATCCAGTCAAGTGTGACGAGGTCTATGTTGACTGGGCGGTGCGTTCGTGCCGTAAAGAAGGTGCAGACGCAATCATCCTGGTCAAAGCTGAGAATAAAATTTTGGGATTCTTGACCGTTCGCGTCAATAGCCCGCAAGAAGTAGAAGGCCCTTTATTTGCAGTTACACCAGAAGCCCAGAGTCGTGGCGTAGGGCAGGCGCTGATGATTGGTGCCTTCCATTGGGCAAAGGAGCAAGGCGCGGACAGGTTTGTCACTTCCACGCAGATCATCAATCTGGTTTCGCAGGCCCTCTGGATTCGGCTGGGACTGGAACCCGACCACTCGTTCTACACTTTTCATAAATGGTTTGATTAGGTCTGTCTGAGGTAATTCGAACTGCTATGAATTGTTCGATTGTTATTCCAGTTTATAACGGTGCAGAAACGCTAGAAATGCTTGTTCAGCGCTTGGGCAAGGTTTTACCTGCTATCACAAATTCCTTCGAGATTATTCTCGTCAATGATGGTAGCAGCGACGGCAGTTGGGATGTGATCGCGCGTTTGTCCCATGAATTTTCCTGGGTGGTTGGGATTGACCTGATGCGCAATTACGGACAGCATAATGCCACGTTGTGTGGCATCCGTGCGGCAAGGTATGAAGTGATCGTCACCATGGACGACGACCTCCAACATCTGCCTGAGGAGGTCCATTTATTGCTGGAAAAACTGGAAGAAGGATACGATCTCGTATATGGCGTCCCCAGAAAGCGTCCCCATTCGTGGTGGCGTAACCTGGCCTCGATGCTTACCAAACTCGTCATTTCCGCCACTATCGGCATCAAGACTGTGCGCGATGTAAGCCCCTTCCGCGCCTTCCGCGCCCAGTTGCGGCGCGCATTCGACAGCTACGACAACCCGGACGTGATGATTGACGTGTTGCTCTCATGGGATACGAAACGCCTGGCTACTGTCCCGGTAGATGATCAACCGCGTGCCATTGGAAAATCCAATTACACACTCGGCAAGCTGATACGCATGTCCCTGCTTTACCTGACAAACTTCAGCACAAAACCTCTGCGCCTGGCAAACATTGTGGGTTTCTTCTTTACGTTTTTGGGTTTTGTTGGGTTTGTTTACGTGGTAATGATCTACTTCACGGCTGGCTCGGTGCCTGGCTTTCCTTTCCTTGCTTCGGTGGTCATGATCTTTAGCGGCGTTCAGCTATTCGCGCTCGGCATCATCGGCGAATATTTGGCGCGCGTCTTCGAACGGACTGCCGGCAAGCGACCCTATACCATCGCCCAGACCACTCCTGATATGTTCGAGAGAACTCCAGAGATTTCATGAAATGTGTCATTTTGCAGCCATCTTACATCCCATGGCGAGGCTATTTCCACCAGATCTACAAGGCCGATGTATTTGTTTTCTACGATGATGTCCAGTATGATAAACATGGTTGGCGCAATCGTAACCGAATCAAAACATCGCAGGGCAAACAATGGATAACCGTCCCGGTCCACAGCGGCGGCGTGACGATGTACGGAACGCCGATCAACGAAGTGGCAATTGACTGGTCCAAGCCTTGGGCGAAGAGCCATTGGAAGGCGCTCACCTATTCCTATGCTAAAGCGCCCTACTTTCATCGTTATCTCGCGCTTTTGGAATCGTTTTATAGTCGTCATGATGAGTTCCTGGCTGATTTCACGATTGATCTGACTATTGCCCTGGTGCGCGAGTTAGGGATCCAGCACACGCGCTTCATGCGCTCGTCCGAAATCCCTGGCATTGACGGCAAGAAAACAGATCGCGTGATCCAGATTTTGACCAGAGTCGGCGCGACCCACTACATCAGCGGCCCGTCAGCAAAAGGCTACATTGACGAAGACAAATTCGAGGCTGCTGGCATCACGCTCGAGTATCTGGTTTACAATTATCCGGAATATCCCCAGCTCTATCCGCCATACGATCCACAGGTGTCGGTCTTGGATCTGATGTTCATGACCGGCCCAGAGGCCTTGAATTACATCGTCAGGTAACCCATGCCCGATAATTCCTCTCACGCCATTGATTTCAACCTCCCTACCCTGGTGGGCAACGAGTTAGCGTACATCGCGCAGGCAATCGCCGCCGGCAAAATATCGGGGGATGGGTCGTTTACCAAAAAGTGCAGCCAATTGCTCGAAGAAGCGCTCGATGTCCCTAAAGTCCTGCTGACCACCTCCTGCACCCACGCGCTGGAAATGATGCCGATCCTGCTCGACATCCAGCCTGGCGACGAAGTGATCATCCCCTCCTTCACGTTCGTCTCGACGGTCAACGCCTTTGTCCTGCGCGGGGCCAGGCCAGTCTTCCTGGACGTTCGGCCTGACACCCTCAACCTGGACGAATCCCTGCTCGAGCGTAAGATCACGCCCCAGACGAAAGCCATTGTCCCTGTCCATTACGCTGGCGTTGGATGCGAAATGGATGTCATCCTTGCCATTGCCCGACATCACAATATTCCTGTAGTGGAAGATAATGCTCACGGGTTATTCGGCAAATACAAAGGCAAATATCTGGGAACGTTTGGCGCGCTGGCAGCACAGTCCTTCCACGAGACCAAGAACTTCTCTTGCGGGGAGGGAGGGGCGCTGTTGATCAACGATCCGGCGCTCGTCGAGCGCGCCGAGATTATCCGCGAGAAAGGCACCAACCGCAGCCGCTTCTTCCGCGGCCAGGTGGATAAATATACCTGGGTAGACATTGGCTCCTCCTACTTGCCGTCGGATATCCTGGCCGCATTTCTGTACGCCCAGTTGGAAAACCGCGAAAAAATCCAATCCCATCGCAAGAGGGTTTGGAGCTTCTACTATAAAAACCTGAAGGATTGGGCATCGGCTCACGAAGTTCAACTTCCGCCTGTGCCAGAATACTGCGAGCAGGCATATCACATGTTCTACATGCTTCTGCCGACGCTCAACATTCGCCAGGAATTGATCGCTCGTTTGCATGAGCATGGCATCCAAAGTGTGTTCCATTACCTTCCATTACATTTATCCGATATGGGCTTGCACTTCGGCGGCCGGCCCGGCGACTGTCCCGTAACCGAGCGCGTCAGTGACCAACTCCTCCGCCTGCCGTTCCACAACGCCTTGACCGAGGTGGAGCAGCAAAAAGTGGTGGAGGCTATCATGGAGTTTGATTTCTAACTGCTTTGCTCCCTGCGCCGTCCTTCGCGAAGCATCCTGTGGACGGCGCAGGATGACGCCGTCGGGGCTTGCGTTGAGCCTGTCGAAGCGACGGCGGCTTGAGCGTTATTTGCGAGGTGAGCTTGAAGAATATTCTCGTTACCGGCGGGGCCGGGTTCATCGGCTCGAACTTCGTCCGCTATTTGCTCGAAGTGGAGCCAGAAATTCACGTCTATAACCTGGATGCTCTCACCTACGCCGGCAGCCTGGAGAACCTGAAAGAGCTGCCCGACCCGCAGCGGCATACCTTCATCCAAGGGGACATCTGCGACCGCGCCCTGGTCGAAGATCTGCTGCGCCGTTACCAGATTGATTCGATTGTCCATTTCGCGGCCGAATCGCACGTGGACCGCTCCATCCTCGGCCCCGCGCCGTTCATCCAAACCAACGTTGTCGGGACGTTCACGTTGCTGGATTCCGCGCGCCAGGTCTGGTTGGTGGAGGGAAATACGCCCGCTGAAGGTCCGCGCTTCCATCACATCTCCACGGACGAGGTTTTCGGGTCGCTCGGCCCGGGCGATCCGCCCTTCTCCGAGACCACGCCTTACGCGCCCAATTCCCCCTATGCGGCGACGAAGGCGGCCAGCGACCAGCTCGTGCGCGCCTATGGACATACCTACGGGCTGCCAGTCACCCTCACGAATTGTTCGAACAACTACGGGCCGTACCAATTCCCTGAAAAGCTGATCCCGCTGATGATCTTGAATGCGTTACAGGGTAAGCCTTTACCCATCTACGGCGATGGGATGCAGGTGCGCGACTGGCTGTATGTGGTAGACCACTGTGAGGCAATTCACTTGGTGCTGCGCAAGGGCCGCTTGGGCGAGACTTACAACATCGGCGGCAATAACCAGCCTGCCAACCTGGAGATCGTGCGCGATATTTGCGCCATCCTCGACGAACTGGTTCCTGGTTCGGCTCACTGTCCACACGCAAACCTGATCCAGATGGTCGCCGACCGTCCCGGCCACGACCGGCGCTATGCGATGTATACTAACAAGATCAGAACTGAATTAGGCTGGAAACCGCACCACGACCTGGCAAGCGGTTTACTCGACACGGTGCAATGGTACCTGGCACATCGAGCCTGGGTTGAGACGATCCTTTCCCGGCGCGAATACAACCAGTGGGTGGATCAAAATTACGGCAAGCGAGGAGTGAGAGAATGAAAGGTATTATTCTTGCAGGGGGGTACGGGACGCGGCTTTACCCGCTCACGCTGGGGGTAAGCAAGCAGCTATTGCCGGTCTACGACAAGCCGATGATTTACTATCCGCTTTCGATGTTGATGCTGGCAGGAATTTGTGAAATTTTGGTGATAAGCTCGCCGGAAGATTTACCCGCTTTCCGCCGCCTGTTGGGCGATGGCAGCCAGTGGGGATTGGAATTTGCTTACGCTGAACAGTCCAAGCCGCGTGGGCTTGCAGAAGCATTCATCATTGGTCGAAATTTCGTTGGCGAGGATCACGTTTCCTTGATATTGGGCGACAACATCTTCTTCGGCACCGGCCTATGGGATCAACTCAAGCAGGCGGCGCAGCTTGGAGAAGGCGCGCTCGTTTTTGCATACCCGGTCCGTGATCCCGAACGCTACGGCATCATTGAATTCGACAAAGACGAGCGAGTGATCGGTATCGAGGAAAAGCCTAAAAAACCGCGCTCGAACTTCGCTGTCCCTGGCCTGTACTTTTACGACAATCAAGTGCTCGACTTCGCTGC
>Ga0208045_1000504_pt1 | contig 15335 bp, 12 predicted proteins | sample PL_2010_200m_FD_184160 | JGI IMG/M metagenome (GOLD analysis project Ga0208045, IMG submission 184160) | Freshwater microbial communities from Powell Lake, British Columbia, Canada to study Microbial Dark Matter (Phase II) - PL_2010_200m... | ecosystem: Environmental > Aquatic > Freshwater >...
GGGGATTCCTAAATATACAGAATCATATGTCATTACTGAAACCCCTGATTCATAAAATGAAATCATTCCAACAAAAGCCACAAAAGGTTCTCCAGATGGGCTGAAGGCAATGCTTGTATATACAGCATCCCCTTCTGAGAAACCTGAATATCCTACATATTCCCAATTGGATCCATTAAATCTCATCACTGATGATCCACCATAAGAATTATATACTACATAAGGTACTGCCGATGTACTAAAAGCAAGGTCAATATAGTGTGAAGTACCTTCAGAAAACCCTGGATTCCCTACAATTTGCCAGTTGGCTCCATCGAATTTCATTACTGTAACTTTACCGGAATTCTGATTATCAAAAAACGCTACGTAGGGCTCACCAGATGAGTTAAAAGCAAGACTTATCCAAGATGGGAAAATTGTAGAGAAACCGGCTATCCCTACTGTATCCCAGGTGTTTCCGTCGAATTTCATAACTGTTAGTTTGGAATAAGGAATAATCCCACAATCACCATAGGCCACATAAGGATCTCCCGAAGGATCAAAGGCGAGACTTATATCAATGGCGTAATTTGTGGAAAAACCAGAGTTTCCGACAACCAACCAGGTATTTCCATTGAATTTCATCACTGTTGCTTTCCCTGAATTATCTCTATCCGCATATGCCACAAAAGGTTCTCCAGAGGGACTGAAAGCGAGGCTTGTAGGTGCCGCCTCTCCTGTTGAAAAACCAGCAGTGCCCACGTAAACCCAACTAGATCCGTCAAATTTCATCACAGTAGCTTTTAAAGAATTTGCCCAATCCTGGAAAGCCACAAAAGGCTGCCCAGATGGACTGAAAACGAGGTCAACATAAGTTGTCCGACCAGGCGAAAATCCTGCATCTCCAACAGTTACCCAATTAGTCCCATTAAATTTCATAACTGTTGATTTTTGTGAATATTCCCCATCAGCAAAAGCCACAAAAGGTTCTCCAGATGGGCTGAAGGCAATACTTGTATATGCAGCACCCCCTTCTGAGAAACCCGAATTTCCAACATACTTCCACATGTAATCAAGTAGATCATGTTTAAACAGATTCGTTTGAGAAACCGCAATAGCTGGAAAAAGGATGATAAAAAAATAAATGATCTTTTTCATATCTCAGTATTTAATTCAATGCGCTCTAACGACTGGCTATACGAACCTGTTGTAGTTATATCTCATTTGTCCGGATGTTCTGTAGTATTTATAAGTCCAAAATGGTTAGATAAACGAATGCGGTTATCTGATCCATAATATGTTTCTTGTTCCCTTTCATAATAATAATACCCAAATATAAACAACATTTAAATATCTAGGTTGTCAAGAGGACTTTTTATTTTTTCAATACCTCTCTTGGTGATATGTGTGTAAATCATTGTGGTCTTGGTGCTTTCATGACCAGGAAAATTTTGAATATACCTGAGATCAACACCTGTCTCTAACAAATGGGTCGCAAAGGAATGCCGCAAGGTATGAACGGTCACTTTCTTTCGGATGTTCGTTTTACGCAAAGCAGCTCGCAGGATCTCCTGCACACTCCGGTCACTGTACTGGTTACCATATTGACCCTCAAATAGCCAGTTCTTTGGTCGATATTCCTTATAATATAGCCGGAGAAGAAGCAACGCCTTCTCCGATAATATGCTGATTCGATCTTTCTTCCCTTTCGACTGCCTGATCGTGATAACCATCCGGTCCGAATCAATTGTTTACAGGTACCCAGGAACGAATACATCATGGCAGCACGCTGGGCTGCTTCATGCGAACCAGCAAAGAGATAGTTCTTACGTCCGAGCTTATGAAAAGCTTTCCATAACATCGGTTTGCAAATCGCCCTTGAAATTTTTCAGAAATTCCATCGGTCCTTCGCGCCCCCGGCTTTTCCGGTAATCAAAGATGACACTGCCGGTAACCGGGTCATTATAGGCCCAGAAATAGCCCTTGTGCGTGGCGCCTGGAACATCCCGGCTTTGTACCGGGATGGGCGTTTCATCGGCCTGGATATAGTTTGAGTATAGAAATTGATTTTTAAACAGGTCAAAAAGCGGCATCAGCAAAGCGCTTCCGGCTTTAAACCAGCCGATCGCCACACGTTCTCCATCGGGGGCAGCGTATTTGCCGTGAACATTAATGATTAATTGCAAATCTTATCCAAAGGTAGCTTCGTAAATTTCTAATCCGCTGGTTGTTGCCTAAGATTTAACAATTAAGTCAATTTTCATCTGCAAAAAAAGGAGGCAACTATGGAAACAAAACTTATGCTTACCATCTTCAACAGCAAAGGCAAAAAGGTTCACATCTTTTCCTTTGCTTCACGTGCATTACTGGATGCATACCTGAAGGCACGTAAGCCACGGTTTTACCAAATCTGGGCCTGGTAGGTCCGGGAATAGTAACCAGGGATCCCTTATGCTTGTATTGTTCCAAGCAAAGGGGAGCCCATTAAACCATCAATATGACCTCTGAGATGTTTTACCTATGTTTTACCCGTCAAAAAAATAAGGCTGTTAATGTATTGATTAACAGCCTTATAATGTCTTTACAAGTTGACCCACCAGGATTCGAACCTGGACCAAGAGAACCAAAATCTCTTGTGCTGCCTTTACACCATGGGTCAGTGGGAAACAGCGGCAAAAGTAATAAACTCTGATTTATTGTGCAACCGGGGTTCCAATAGGGAAATTTCGTACTTTCGTGGGCGCAAATCCTCATTTTCAGTCTGTATCATGAAGCAATACAAGAAATTAAACCGGATCATTGGCTGGGCCGTATTTGTCATCGCCTCTGTCGTCTATCTCATGACCACCGAACCCACCGCCTCCTGGTGGGATTGCGGGGAGTACATTGCCACCGCATACAAACTGCAGGTGGGGCACCCTCCCGGAGCCCCCACCTTCCAGTTGCTGGGCAGGTTCTTCTCCCTCTTTGCGTTTGGCGACACCTCCCAGGTAGCCCTGATGGTCAACATCATGTCGGCACTCAGCAGCAGCCTCACCATCCTCTTCCTCTTCTGGTCCATCACCATGCTGGCCAAAAAGCTGGTTGCTCCCGACGGAGAACTGACCAACGGTAAGATGTACACCATCTTTGCCGCTGCCATTATCGGTTCCCTGGCCTATACCTTCAGCGATACTTTCTGGTTTTCGGCCGAGGAGGGAGAGGTGTACGCCATGTCGTCGATGATGACCGCCCTGGCTTTCTGGATCATCCTGAAATGGGAAGAACAGGCGGATGAAAAGCACTCCTATCGCTGGCTGATCCTGCTGGCCTTTACCATCGGTCTCTCGGTAGGGGTTCATATGCTGAACCTGCTGGCCATTCCTGCCATTTCGTTTGTTTATTACTTCAAGAAATTCAAGACCTCTCGCTGGGGAATGGTACTCACCGCCCTCATCTCGATCATCATCCTGGCCTTTATCATGTTCATCATCATACCCTGGGTGGTGAAACTGTCGGCCAGCTTCGAACTGCTCTTCGTCAACGGATTCGGGCTACCCTTCAATTCCGGTACGATCTTCTATTTCCTGCTGCTTATCGGCTTGATCGTGTGGGGACTATGGTACACTAAAAAGAAACAGAAGTTCATCCTGAATACCATCATCCTGGGGATCACCTTTATCCTGATCGGCTATTCCTCGTTCGTGATGCTGATCATCCGGGCTAACGCCGACACCCCGATCAATGAAAATGCACCGAAAGACGCAATCAGTATGCTCTCCTACCTCAACCGGGAACAATATGGTGACTGGCCCATCGCTTATGGCCAGTACTGGAACGCCCCGATTGTTGATTACGCCGACGGCACTCCCGTTTACCGGCGGGATGACGAATCGGGTAAGTACATCGTCATCGACGACCGGAAGGGAACCATACCGGTGTATGATGAACGCTTTACTACCCTGTTCCCCCGGATGTGGAGCCGCGCCCGGAAAGGATCCGAACAGTTTTACAAAAACTGGGCGGGAAACGGAATTCCGATCACCGTTAACGGGCAGGATGGCAAACCCCAGACACTGAACAGACCTACATTCGGAGAAAACCTGAAGTATTTTTTCAGCTATCAGATCGGCCACATGTACATCCGTTATTTCATGTGGAATTTTGCCGGGCGGCAGAACGACGTCCAGGGATTCGGAGGTCCGGCCAACGGTAACTGGATCTCGGGGATCCCCTTCATCGACAACATGCGGCTCGGACACGACCAGACCAACCTGCCCGATTCGATGCAGAACCGGGCTCATAATACGTATTTCTTCTTTCCGCTGATCCTGGGAATTCTCGGGTTGATCTTCCATATCAAGAAGGATTACAAAGATACCATCGTGGTGGCTTCCCTGTTCATCATGACAGGTTTGGCCATTCTGGTGTACCTGAACCAGCAGCCCTATGAACCCCGGGAACGGGACTACGCCTATGCCGCCTCCTTCTATGCCTTTGCCATCTGGATCGGCCTCGGGGTGATCCAGCTGATCGAATGGATGAAGCGAAAGGTGAACGAAAGGGTCTCTATCGGCGTGGTCTTTGCTGTCACTCTCCTCCTGGTTCCCGGGCTCATGGCCCAGCAGAACTGGGACGACCACGACCGTTCCGGCAAGTATGCCTGCCGTGATTTTTCTGCCGACTACCTGAATTCCTGCGCACCCCAGGCGATCCTCTTCACCAACGGGGATAACGACACATTCCCCCTGTGGTACGCTCAGGAAGTGGAGGGGATCAGGACCGATGTCCGGGTAGTCAACCTGATGCTGGCTTCTGGAGCCTGGTACATCGACCAGCTCTACAAGAAAATGTATACTTCGGAACCGATCCCCCTGACGATCCCACAAAAGGATTACCGGCCCGGGACCAATGATATCCTACCTTATTACAATGTCGGGTTCAACGATTACGTGGAATTAAAGGATCTGATCGGGTGGATCAAGAGTACCAGTCCGCAAACTTACCTGACATTGCAAAACGGACAAAGGATAAAATTCTTCCCGGCCAAGAAGATCAAGCTGACGGTCAACAAGGAGAACTGTCTGAAGTATGGCGTTGTGCCCCCTGAACTGGTTGACCGCATGGTGGACACTGTCTACTGGACGATCCGTACCAACCAGTTGTACAAAAACGATGTCATGCTGCTCGACCTGATCGCCTCTACCAACTTCACGCGACCTCTTTATTTTGCAGCTCCCTCCAGTGTGAACCATATCTTCGCCATGGATTCCATGTGTTTTGTAACAGGATTTGTCTATAAATTTATGCCGGTCCGTGCTTACCGGGACGAGTATATCACCGGGTTGGGAACGGTAGATCCGATCGCCTCCTCGGATATCCTCCTGAACCATTGTGCCTGGGGTAACCTGAATGATCCGCATGTTTATACCGACCCGGAGAGTACCAACAACGCCATCCGTCCCAAGACCAACATCCTTCGTACCGCCAAAGGGATGATTGAGATTGGCCGGAAAGAGGAGACAAAAGCGCTGATGGACGCCTATATTGAATACTTCCCCGACAGCAAATTCCCCTGGGATCTCTATATGATCCCCTATGCTGAAATCTATTACCAGCTGGATGAACCGCAGATGGGAGATAAGATCCTCGAGCGGTTAGCCGAAACCTACATGCAGGATCTTGATTTCTACAATTCGGTGGAGGGGCCATCAAAGAGTTATTACGACCAGGATGTCCGCACGGCATTAAGCGTGCTGCGGGATCTGGGCCGGGTTGCCAGAAACAACGGTCAACCGGAGCTGGCCGCGAAGCTCGATTCATTGTTCCAGCAACAGATGCAGTTCCAGGCTAACTAGAATGATAATAAACTTAAACCTTGCGTTTTGAGTCTTGAGCTTTACATAACCTGGAATATGGATCCGGAGATTTTCCGGATCGGCAGTTTTGCAGTACGGTGGTATGGGGTACTGTTTGCACTGGGATTCGTATTTGGTTATATCATCCTTCAGCGGATGTTCCGGAAAGAGGATATCCCGATAAAACTGCTTGACTCCCTGACGACCTACATGATCATAGGGACGATCATCGGAGCCCGGTTAGGGCACTGTTTTTTTTATGAACCGGATTATTACCTGGCACATCCATCAAAAATCCTGGCTATATGGGAGGGTGGCCTGGCCAGTCACGGCGCCGGAATTGGCATCATCGTGGCATTGATCATCTTTTCAGTGGTAAAGAAACGCCCCTTTCTCTGGGTCATCGACCGGATTGTCATTGTGGTGGCCCTGGCCGGTTTCCTGATCCGCATGGGGAACCTGATGAATTCGGAGATCTTCGGCCATGTCACCACATTGCCCTGGGGATTTATCTTCACCCGTGCGGGCAACCAGGCTGAAGCCCATGATCCCCGGCATCCCACCCAGATCTATGAAGGGCTCTCCTACCTTTTGATCTTCATTTACCTTCTCTGGTACTACTACCGGAAGAATGGGACGCCTGAATCCGGATTTCTCTTCGGGATGTTCCTGATCCTGATATTTGGCGTACGGTTCTTCATTGAATTTCTCAAAGAGCCACAGGTCTCTTTCGAAGCGACGATGGCACTCAATATGGGACAATGGCTGAGTGTTCCGTTTGTGCTGGCGGGAGTGTACTTTGTGGTGAGGGCAAAGAAGATAGTGAAATGATGAAATGGTGAGATGATGGAATGGTTAAATCATGGCAATAATGGCAATAATGTGCAATCCATGTGCAATTCATGTGCAATCCACGTGCATTTAACAAAGCTGATAAATTTTTCCCGGCAGGGCTTTCACTATTCCCTCAAACTCCAGGTTCAGGATGGCGGCTGAGGTACTGCCGGCCGAAAGTCCGGTTTGCAGCATGATCTCATCAATGCCGGCGTTTTGTACTCCATCCAGGAACTCTACGATCCGCTCCTCTGCAGGGGTCATCTCGAGAAATATCTTCCGCTGCCCTCCGGATTTCCGTTCCTGTTCCCTCCATCCCATGATATACTCCACGTTAGCGGCCGATTGTAACAGGTGGGCCTGATTGGTTCGGATGAGGTAGTTGGCCCCTTCCGACCAGGGATCGCCAATCCGTCCGGGCACGGCAAACACATCACGGTTGTAAGAGTTGGCAATGTCGGCCGTGATCAGCGCTCCGCCTTTCCGGGCTGCCTCCACCACCACCAGGGCATCGACCAACCCTGCGATGATACGGTTTCGCTTGGGGAAGTTTTCCCGATCGGGGCTGGTGCCACTGAGGAACTCAGTAAGCAATCCCACGCAGGAGAGCATTTTCTCGGCCAGGGCACTGTTGGCACACGGGTAGATCCGGTCCAGTCCGTGACCCAGTACCGCTATGGTAGGCAACTGAGCATCCAGGGCTGCCCGGTGCGCACAACTGTCGATTCCGTAAGCCAGTCCGCTGACGATCAGGGGGCTGTGGGTGGACAGGCCGGTCACCAATTCCCGGCAGATCTGCTTACCATAGGTGGTTGCACTACGGGTACCTACAATTCCCACCACACGGTCGGCATTGAGACTGGCGGTTCCTTTGTAGAAGATCAGCAGCGGACCGTCGATGCAATGAGTCAGCCGCCGTGGATACGACGGATCCTGGAAAAAGAGCGGCGTGATCCCAAACCGGCTGATGAACGAGATCTCCTTCTCGGCCCGGAGAAAGATCTCCCTGTTCCCGATGGCATGGCTCAGCACCTCACCGATTCCCCGCACCTTTTGCAGGATCTGTTTCGGCTCCCGGAATACAGCTTCCGCACTGCCGCACAGGGTCACCAGCTTTTTCCCAAGCACATCCCCGATCCCGGGAATCAGGCAGAGGGCAATCTGATAAAGTAGCATCTGGTTTTGTTTATTCCCTTAATCGGATTCAGGGGTAAAAAGTAATACCCAGTTATCCACAATTTTGAAAAAAAAGGTCGACTGTAGATTATTTTTGTACAAATGGGGTTCCAGGAAAAGCAGAAAACCGTTCTTGTTTGCCCTCTCGACTGGGGGATCGGGCATGCCACACGGTGTGTTCCGGTGATCCGTCATTTTCTCGACCAGGGGTTCCGCGTGGTCATCGGATCCGACCGGCGTCCGATGGCTTTTCTCCGGCGGGAGTTTCCCGAACTGCAATTCGTCCGGTTTCCCGGAATCCATATCCTTTATCCCCAACATTCATTTATGGCCCTGAAGATGCTGATCCAGGGGCCGAAGCTGCTACGTGGAATTCGCCTGGAGCATAAAACCCTTCAAACGATCGTAAGGGAACACAAAATCGATGTGGTTTTTTCGGATAACCGATATGGATTATGGAGCGAAGAGGTCCCTTCCATCTTCATGACCCACCAGCTTCAGATCAAGGTTCCCCGGTACATGAACCTCATCTCTCCCTTCCTGCAGCACCTCGTTCATAACAGCATCCGAAAATATCAGGAGTGCTGGGTCCCCGATTTCGAAAGCCTGCAGGGGCTGGCCGGGGAACTTTCTCATCCTGCCACGGTCCCTGCGCACACACATTACATCGGTCCTCTTTCCCGCTTCTCTGGAGCCATACATCATCCCGGGACTCGTGAGATTCCACCTTTCGAGATCCTGGTCCTCCTGTCCGGCCCCGAACCCCAGCGTACTATCCTGGAGGAGAAACTGCTGGATCAGCTTCAGCGCACCGATATCCAGACCGTGATCGTGAGGGGCATGACGGAGAGACAAGAGGAGCGACAATTTTCGGCAAACATCCGGATCTTTTCGCACCTGGAATCGGATATTCTGCAGGAATATCTGCAACGTGCCCTGGTGGTGATCTGTCGTTCAGGCTACTCCAGCATCATGGATATCACCGCGATGGGGAAAAGGGCCATCTTCATCCCTACTCCAGGACAGACCGAGCAGGAGTACCTGGCGCGGTACCTGATGGCCAGGAAGATCTACTTCTCCATGCCGCAGCGTGATTTTGACCTGATCTACGCCCTTGAAATGTCGAAAAACTACCCGGGAATGGTGCTGGAGAACAATTACTTTGAACTGACCGAAAGGATCAGGAGGTTGGAATTGCCATGAATTGCAATTAATTGCACATTTATTGCACATGGATTGCACATAGATTGCGCATAAGAGTCAGTCGGAAGAACGCCTCGACCCTCAATCCTTGAACCTTGACCCTCGACCCTTGAACCTTATTCCTAAATCTTATCCAACGGCTCCGGCTTGGTGTAGGCTGCTTTGATCCCCAGGATAAAGACGATGACTGTGGAACCGAAGGCAAAGAGACTGAGGAGTTTAAAATCTTTTGTGAGCAGGCAGAAGTTGAAGAGCCCGTGGAAGAAGGCGGCGGCAAACAGGCCGGTCATGTTGTAGACAAACCGTGATTTCAGGAATTTGGCCATCCCCACGTAAAATCCCATGATCACTGCGAACATCAGGTTGGCCGGGACAAAAACAAAGGCATAGAGCGTCTCCGGGAAGAGGGAACGGATGCCCAGGGGATCGAGGATGAACAAAAGGATCCGGATGGTCCCGAATCCGAGCGCAACCATGATCGAGAAAGTAATTCCATGGATCGGTCTGTTGATGGGTTCCCGTGGGATGATGAGATACCTGTATATTACATACATACCCAACTCTGAGGCAAAGCCTATCGTGACAAACGAGTAAAATAGGGTGCGCTTGAGGTTCCGGAGTTCGTTCAGCCCCAGTAACGAAGAGATGTACTGGGCTGCCAGCAGTACGAGTACTCCCAGCATACCAAGTAAAAAACTTTTCACAAGCAGTGAGTTGAACTCTTTATCATTCCGGCGTGCAAAGTAAATATAAAGTATCCCTGCAATGACCGGCGCAAATCCTAAGGTAATATACACGAGTGGCCTCATGGCGTCTGGATGATGGATTCTGATCGTCAAATGTAAGATATTTTATAACTTTACCAATCATTAATTCTTTATTAATCTGGGCATGAGTACCGTTAAAATCTACAACTTCCCCTGATTGCATGGCTGAACAGAGAAGCCTGGAAGGGCTGGTGGAGAAATCGACCGGAAGTTGGATCTATGTGCGGAGCAGGGAGGGGAAACGGATACCCTGCCGGGTCAAGGGACGCTTCCGCATAGAGGGCATCCGTACCACCAACGTGGTGGCCATCGGTGATCACGTGGAGTTTATTTTGCTTCCCGGAGGAGGGGAGGGGCTCATTCACAAGGTGTTGCCACGGAATAACTACATCATCCGGAAAGCAACGAAACTCTCGCGGGAGGCGCATATCATTGCAGCCAATCTGGATCATGCTTACCTGATCGTGACCCTTGTAAATCCCCGGACATCCAACGGATTCATCGACCGGTTTCTGGTAACTGCTACCGGGTATTTCATTCCGGCCAGCCTGATCTTCAATAAACTGGATATTTACGAAAAAGAGGTGCTGGAATGGATGGAAGAACTCTTTCAGATATACCGGAAGGCTGGTTATCCCTGTTATGCTGTTTCGGCACTCCGGGGAGATGGAGTGGATCAGATCAGAGAGCTCCTGAAGGGGAAGGTCAGCCTCTTTTCAGGCCATTCCGGCTCCGGTAAATCGGCCCTGATCAAGGCCATTGATCCCACGCTGGATCCCCGTATCGGGGAGATCTCGGAGGTCCACCTGAAGGGGCGTCATACTACGACTTTTGCTGAGATGTACGAACTCCGTGAAGGGGGAGATATCATCGACACCCCCGGCATCAAGGAGTTCGGCCTGGTCCATTTTGATAAAACAGAGATCCCGCGATGTTTCCCGGAGATGGACCGCTTGCTGCCTCATTGCCAGTACAGCAATTGCACCCATCTGCATGAACCGGGATGTGCCGTAAAACGGGCCATCCCGACGGGGGAGGTCAGTGAGATCAGATATAATAGCTATCTTAGCATCCTGAACGATGACACCAAACGCTAATGTACTATGATTGCCCGTGATCTAATCTCCGATTCGGTCACCCCGGTCAAAACCTCCGACAGCGGTGCGCTTGTCCTGGGACTGATGGACGAGTACCGGGTCTCCCAGCTGCCCATCGTCAACGACAAGGATTACCTTGGGATGATCTGCGATACCGACATCTTCAACCTGAATGCCTTCGACGACCCTGTCGGGAACCATAACCTCTCGCTGAGCAGCGCCTATGTGAAGGAGTACCAGCCGATCTATGAGGTAATCCAGACCTTTGCCAAACTGAAACTGACTGTCATGCCGGTACTGGATGAGAAAAACCAGTACCTGGGTGTGATCACACTGGCCAATCTTGTTCACCACCTGGCCGGCATCACTTCCATCGATTCACAGGGAGGCATCATTGTACTGGAGATCAACGATAAAGATTACTCGCTTGCCCATATCTGCCAGATGGTAGAGGCGAATGATGCCGCTGTTCTCAGCTCCTATGTGACCTCTTTTCCTGATTCCACCAAACTGGAAGTCACCCTGAAGATCAACCGGCTCGACATCGGCGCTATCCTGCAAACATTCGACCGCTACGGGTATATTGTAACTTCCAGCTACTCCAATCAGGATGCTTATTCCGACACGCTCCAGGAACGGTTCGATTCGCTTATGAACTACCTTAATATCTGATCGCCGGCCATGAGATCACTTCTGGTGACCGGGCTCCTGTTGCTGATCGGTTTTTTTCAGGTCAGGGGAGAGGGAGACAGCGCCAGGGTAGTGATCATCGACCGGATCTCCCTGAAAGGGAACAAGATCACACACCCCAGGATCATCCTCCGGGAGCTGAACTTCAGTACCGGAGACACCCTCGATTACGGGAAACTTCCGGGGATCTTGCAGCGAAGCCGGGAGAATGTATTCAATACTGCACTCTTTAATCTGGTTGAAGTGGATACGGTATGGCTTTCCGCCTCACCCATCCGCCTGGAAGTAGTTGTGAAGGTGATCGAACGGTGGTATATCTGGCCAATACCTTACATTGAGTTCCCCAACCGGAACATCAATGCGTGGCTGGAGACGTTTGATTTCCGGCGTTTGACTTACGGACTGAACTTCAAGTTTTTCAATGCGCGGGGCCGGGATGAGACCCTCACCCTGTTGATCCATCTGGGATTCAATCAGCACTACGGATTTACATACCAGACCCCTTACCTTAACCGGAAGCAGACCTGGGGTTTTGGCTTTGGCGGGGGATATAATCACAGCAAATCAGTTATTGCCGGTACCATCGGAAATAAAAGCAACTACCTGGATCTCTCCGGAGGCACATTGCAGGAGCAGGCCTACGGTTTTGTGGAGGGCTATTTCAGGCCCGGTTTTTACAGCTATCACACGGTTTCGCTGGGGTTCGATTACTACCATTTTGCCGACACCCTGCTGAAAACCCCCGGGTATCTGACAGACAGCACCCCGGAGCAATCCTTTTTCACCCTCTATTACAAGTACAAGCTGGACCACCGGGATGTGCAGTACTATCCTCTGAAAGGGTATTATTTCGATGTGCAGCTGGCCAAACAGGGTTTCTTGTCCGGGTCGGTAAACCTTTTCAGTATCCAGTCGGCTTTCCGGAAGTACTGGCGTTTTTCCGAGCGCTGGTATGCTGCGGTCGGAGTCACAGCCAAATGGTCGTGGCCGGATGAGCAACCGTTCTACCTGCAACAGGGCATCGGGTATGGCCGGGATGTAATCAGGGGGTTCGAATACTACTCGATCAACGGCCCCTGGTTTGTGATGGCCAAGACCAACCTTAAGGTAGCCCTTGTCAAACCAAGGATCATCACGCTTCCATTTATCCGCACACCAAAATTTGGGGTGATCCCGTATGGCCTCTACCTGAATCTCTTTGCCGATGCCGGTTATGTGGATAACCCGGTTGCCCTGGTGAAACAGAATAATTCCCTGGTGAACACGTTCCTGGCAGGAACTGGCTTCAGTGTAGATTTTGTGACCTATTACGACATCGTGATCGACCTCAATGTGGCCCTGAACAGCCTGGGGGAGCCCGGGATCTACATCCATTTCGTCGCGCCGATCTAGGCCTGTTGGGTTTTCCCGAAAAATGGAGTATCTTTGCGCCTTGAAATTCAGAACCATCGATGAATTTTGCCCTATTTGGCCGAACAGTCACTGACCCGATGCTTCCCTACCTGAAGGAGTTAATTCTCCGACTGGAAGAGCTAAACGGATCAACCTGGATATATCAGCCATTTTTCAGGCACCTGGAGGGACGGATCAGTTTTTTAAAGCAACCGGTACTTTTTCAGGAGCGTTCCGATCTGCAGGGGAAAGTGGACTTTCTCTGCACCATTGGCGGCGACGGTACGATCCTCGATGCGGTTGTCCTGACCGGCAACAGCGGGATTCCCATCATCGGGATCAATATGGGGAAACTGGGATTTCTCTCCAGCATCTCGAAGGATGAGATCATACCAGCCCTGGAAGGGATCCTTGCGGGGAGCTATACGCTGGAAGAGCGCACCTTGCTTCACCTGCGGAGCCCTGGCGATCTTTTTAACGAATTTCCCTATGCGCTGAATGATCTGACAATTTCCAAGAGCGACCTGCAAACCATGCTGACCATCCGGGCCTATATCAATGATGAGTTTCTGAATTCATACTGGGCCGACGGCCTGATCGTATCCACACCAACTGGATCCACAGCCTATTCGCTCAGTTGTACCGGGCCAATAGTGGTTCCCGGTTCCGAAAATTTCGTCATTACTCCGATCGCCAGCCATAATCTGACGGTGAGACCAATAGTGATACGGGATGATGCCCGGATCAGGATCGTTGTGGACAGAAATGGAGAGGACTACTTTGTGGCCATGGATTCCAGGAAAACCAAAGTAGCAAGCAACCAGGAACTCATCATCACCAAAGCAGGGTTTCCTGTCAGGCTGGTACGGTTGCCCGAACGTCATTTTTTCAAAACCATCCGGGAGAAGCTGAACTGGGGACTGGATGTACGGAATTGAATTGCGAATTAAGAATTAAGGTACTTTTCTTCAATAATTTCCCGAAATTGTCGTTAATGAGTTGTCTGAGCATACGGGTATGAGGTTTATTCTTGGTTTACTGTTTTTTCTTTCTCTTTTTTCCTCCGGATTTTCACAGGAGTTCGAAGTAGGATTGTCCGGCGGGGGTTCTTACTACCTGGGGGATGTGAATCCTTCCAGTCATTTCAAGGGAACGGGACTTTCGTATGGTGTTCTGGTACGCTATGTCATTGATGATCGCTGGGCCGTGAAGCTAAGCGGAACCCGCGGCAAAGTGAAGGGTTCTTCCTCCGGCACCTGGTTCCTGCCCGGCCGGAACCTGCAATTCGAAAGCCCGGTAACCGATATCTCGGCGGTAGCCGAGTTCAACTTCTTCCGCTATTATACCGGGAGCAGACGAAATTTCATCACCCCTTATGTCTATGCCGGGATCGGACTATTTTTCTTCAAGCCCTCCGCTGGAGGCGTGGAGTTGCAGCCCCTTGGAACCGAAGGACAGCAGGAGGGGTACGAGGGGCGGAAGCCCTATTCCCTGACAGGATTCAACATCCCGTTCGGACTGGGAGTGAAGGTCAGCGTCAGCCGGAAGATCGGATTGGCCGCCTTCTGGGAGATGCATAAAACCTTCACCGATTACCTCGACGACATCAGTAAGACTTACTACATGGACGGACCCGGAATCGATCCGAACGACCCTGCCCAGTATTATTCCGATCCAACAATGAGCTACCTTCCGGGTATGCAAAGGGGAAACTCGAGGAACCAGGATTGGTATTCGTTTTACGGTATCACAATTACTTATAAATTTGCACTCGGCGGAAACAAGCGCTGCCGCGATGTGTACAATTATTGATTTGACCGGCTTCTATGGAGCTTAAAGAGCAGATAAACAGGGAACTATTACCCGGCCACGTAGCCGTAATCATGGATGGCAACGGGCGATGGGCCCGCAGGCAGGGATTTGGTCGCGTCAAAGGCCATGAGAAGGGAGTGGGAGCCGTACGGGACACGGTGGAGGCAGCTGCTGAACTGGGAATCGGATACCTGACCCTGTACGCCTTCTCCACAGAAAACTGGAATCGCCCGAAGTACGAAATCGACGCCCTGATGAAACTTCTTGTGCAGTCGATCCACAACGAAATGAAAACCCTGATGGATAACAACATCCGGTTGACAGCAATCGGAGATCTCCATTCCCTCCCCGAGAAAAGTCACCGTGAATTGTTGAAGGCCATCGATAAAACCAATGCCAATACCGGGCTAACACTCATCCTGGCACTAAGTTACAGCGCACGGTGGGAGATCGTTAATGCCTGTAAAGAGATCATAGGTGCGGTTCTGAACGGCCGTATGAAACCGGATGAGATCGATGCCGGATCATTTTCTGCAGCCCTGACAACC
>Ga0208045_1000506_pt1 | contig 15290 bp, 13 predicted proteins | sample PL_2010_200m_FD_184160 | JGI IMG/M metagenome (GOLD analysis project Ga0208045, IMG submission 184160) | Freshwater microbial communities from Powell Lake, British Columbia, Canada to study Microbial Dark Matter (Phase II) - PL_2010_200m... | ecosystem: Environmental > Aquatic > Freshwater >...
TTTGAATCCTTCATGAATATACTGGACGATGCCATTCCGGTCCACGAAGATCGTGGTTGGGTATGCGAAGAAATTATTGAGCTGCGAACGGATGCGAGTCTCGACATTCGCATTGTCAAGAGAGCCACAGAACAACACAGGGAACGTAATACCAAAGCGCTCTTCATAGAGGAGAAGGTTCTTCCTCGCAGTCTGGAGCTCTCCGCTGAGTTCAAGCGAAAGGCCCACCACTTCGAGTCCCCGTTTGTTGAAGTCCGTATAGAGCTTCTGGAGCAAGGGGGCTGCGTCCATGCAATTGTGGCACCAAGTCCCCATGATGTCGATGATGAGCGCCTTGCCCTTGAACCTTGGATCGAGATTGGTGATCGTGTCTCCCATGAGGGTAACGCCGGAAAACGAGAACGGTTTGCGTGAGTCTTTGGGTGAAGTCTTTTTGGAATCTGAAACCTCCACCGTTTTCGCCGGGCGGGGCCCAAGGGTGAGAGAAATTGAAGGAGGTGTCCGGTAGTACAATGTTCCGCCCCACTCGTTTTGAGTCCTGGTTAGTTCCATAAGCTGTCCCTGCCAACCGGAAAACCGGCCGAGTTGCACGGAGTTGCCAACCTGTCTTCCGGCCATCAACCCGTAGTCGCCGTCTGCGGCAATGATGGTGCCGAAAACGGAGTCGCCGCGCGACCAGAAGGTCGCAATCGAAGAGCTGTCAATTCCATCACGGTTTTTGAAGAACACCTGGAATTTTCCGACGAGGGGAACGTCGGGATTCGTCTTCGTCTTCACCCCCTCCTCAGCCCCTGTGAATGGGCTGGCCTCGAATGTGTTTGCCGTTGTGTCTTTGCGGAACCGGAGGAACTCTCCGATAAGCCGGCCCCCTTTCCACACTGAGCGCATCACAGCACCGTACTCCGAGAAGACAAGCGTCAATGAATCTCCGTTTTGATAGATTTCTGGAATTGGCGTCTGTTCCGACCCGTTGAGGAAGTACCCCGACGGTGCAGGAGGAGTGAGATCCAGGTAGACGAGGAAGGGGAGTTGCTTCTGATCGACAAGAGAAACCGTCCCCTTCCAAAATCCTTTCTGGGGGGGCGGCTGCGGCTGGCAGCTGGTGAACATCAGTGATGAAACAAGGAGCAGCGCAGCAGGAGCGACAATCTTCATAGAAAAATCCTTTTAGATGACCCCGGGATGTTTCCCTGTCCCAAACACAGAGAGAAAGAGAATCAGAAGAAGGAACAGTGTCTGCACGAGATAGAAAAGAGTGATCTGAGTGTTGTACGAACGCATCAGCCTCTCGGCATCCGGTGGGGCGGATTGCTCGGCCAGAGCCTTGAGGAGATTCGCACGATTGCGTGTCAATTGCGGGCCATAAATGACTCCATTGAGCACTAGGACGGCGAAGAGAATAATCTTCGCTACGAGCCAACCTTCGCCAAACCAGGTCAGAGTGGAGGCGAGGTAGCGGTTGTGGATGTTGCCGATTCCTGAGGCCAACAAGAGGATCGCGGCAACTGGAGAAAGGAGGCCGATCGTTCTTGCGATCCTGGCAGTGTATCGCTTTAAGCTGTAATCGGTCTGGCCTCTCAACGTCCGGTCAAGGATGAACCCACCCAGAAGTGACGCGCATAGCACGCCAAAACCGATAAGATGAAGAAGGAAGGCGATTGAAGCAACCATAGAGTGTCGAGTTTGATCTTGAATTTTCAGCGTAGGCAGGTACTGCCTGTCCGAAGGACGTACGTGATAACCTGCCCCAAGATAACAAAATCAGATCAAAAAAGTGAAGACGAAGATCGGCCCGGAAAAAAAAGCCGCCCGGAGGCGGCCCGTGCTGCAAAAATCGTGGACTCTAGTCGCTGAAGGTAATCGTCGTTCCGCCGCCGCCCTGATTGCCAAATCTGGCATTGACGATGTTGTTGAAAATCGATCCAAAGGTGTAGCTGAAGCCAAACGAACCCCAGTAGGAATAACTTTTCGCGAGTTCTCTACGCTGCTGGTAGACTTCCTCCGCAGTGAGGGAGCTCTTCGCGAGCGAGAGTTGATCGTGAACAGCGCTGTACCCACCGTAGACGTTAAGCGACAGTCCCTCGAAAACGCGGATTGACATGTTCCCGGAGATGCTGAAACTGTTCTTACTCAAATCGTGAAGGTATTGCGATCCGGAAATCGTGACGGAGGTCGATCCCCACGGTTGTCGGAGCGAGAGGGATGCAGAAAGGTTGTGCGTGAACAGGACCTCTGATTTCTTGAAGTAAATCGTTGTGTCGATGTACCGCCTTGCGCTGATCCCGATTTGATAGCCGATCCGGAGTTGGCGCCGCGTAGATTCTGCGTAGGGGTAGATATTGTATTCTATACCGGGTTGCGCTGATGCCGCGATGTCTGTGTTGCTGTAGGTTGCAGAATTCACGTACGTGAACAGGCCGGCAGACCAATGCTCCGAAATGCTCTTCGCAGCGGAGCCGTTGAACGACTGGCTTCGGCTGATCGACGTGCTGACAATGGTCGTCGTGTCATCGATCTGGAACTCGTATTTATTTTCGTTGTAGCTTGTATTGACGGAGAAGCGAAACTTCCAATCTTCGGTGACCCTGATGGCAGTGAGACTGCCCCATATTTGGCTCGACTTGTACTGCGACTCGCCATTGAGCCAGCTGTTCACACTCGTGCTGAAAACCCAGTAGTCCCATTCGTCGACTGCTTTCGACCCAGCGGTCGGCTTGGAATATGCCACGCTGAGATATTCGGCCAGCGGTGAATGGATGACGTAACGAACCAGACCCCTCCTGAGAACTCCCACCAGCCCCTTGCGTGTCATATCCTGTGTATCGCTCTTGTTGGCATTGTACTTGAGTGTGTCGTTGACACCGTCGAATCGAAGCTGCCCCATCAGCGTCAATGTGTACTCTGTCCCTCCGCTTCCCGTGTACATCTCCGTAATCATCACGTGGACGTCGGCTTGCTTCCTGTCTCGCACGTAGTTGACAAACAGTATCTCCGTGCGGATATAGTCCTGGTCACACGTGCCGCAGTCGATGAATATTTTAGGCGCGGACTTCTGGAGAATGTCGAGTGAATCTGTCTGAGTCTGGGTATGGGCCTCGGACCACGCGAGCATCAGGAGAACGGTAATCGAGAGAAGGATCGTCGATGGGGAAGAGAGCCGTGTCATAGAAGCCTCGGCGAGCTGGATGATGGTTTGGTATGCCGAATTGTGGTGCGAGGAGCTTGCCCCGCATACGTGGGGCACGTTTCTCCTTAGACGAAATTCCAGTCAGGTGGTTGCAGTCGGACAGAAAGAATATATAACGGATTCTCTTCTGTTGTTGCGGCTTCCAGTGTGGAATCGTATATTTTCACACATTCTGAGGGTGAGAACTTTCCACCCTGCCTGAGTGTTGGTGGCAGAACAGAATCTTTGAAAGGACTCTTGATGAAGCAACGATCCCGGACCGTGTTAGCTCTCCTTGCTCTCCTTATCCAAATTGGCTTGTTGATGTCCCAGCCGCAATCGCCAAGAGCCATCAATGGTGCAGAACTGCGGCTGGCCCTGAAGAAACTTGCGGTTCTCGGATCGGTGCTCTATGTTGCAGCCCACCCGGATGATGACAATACCGCGTTCCTCGGCTACATGGCAAAAGGGAGGTTGTTGCGGGCTGGGTATCTCTCCATTACCCGCGGTGAGGGAGGCCAGAATCTCATCGGCTCTGAGCAGGGAGAACTCCTTGGCGTGATTCGCACACAGGAGCTTCTTGCTTCACGGCGCATCGACGGTGCCGAACAGTATTTTACGCGCGCGATCGATTTTGGGTTCTCGAAATCGCTCGAAGAGACCATGAACATCTGGGGAAGGGAAAAGATCCTCTCCGATGTGGTCTGGCGCATTCGAACCTTTCGCCCTGACGTTGTCGTGAATCGCTTCACTCCGACCCAGGGTGGACACGGCAATCACACAAGTTCAGCCGAACTGGCGTATCAGGCTTACGTTGCAGCAGGCGACCCGACCAGATTCCCCGAACAACTCAAATATGTTCAAACCTGGAAACCCAGGCGACTGTTGTGGAACGTATTTCGATTCCAGCAGGCTGACCGCCCGGCTGTCCCCGAGCATTCAACTTCCCTCGACCTTGGAACGTACAGCCCACTCCTCGGAGAATCGTTCACCGAGATGGCTGGGAGAAGCAGGAGCATGAACAAGAGCCAGGGGACAGGCGGCGGACAGAATCGGGGGGAGTTCGTGAACTATTTCCAGCACATCGCGGGCGACACAGCGACGAAGGATCTGTTCGACGGCGTGAATACTTCATGGACTCGTGTCCCCGGAGGGGCAGCTGTCGGCGACATGCTGGAGGCGATGTATCGATCATACGACGAGGAGAATCCGGAAAAATCACTCCCTGCTCTTCTCAGGGTGTACACGGAACTCGGCAGGTTGAAGGATGACCCCTGGATCGTGATCAAGAAGCGGGAACTGCAGGATGTGATGAAGCTCTGCGGCGGTTTGTGGATTGATGTGCTCTCGTCCGAAAACAATGTGACTCCCGGCTCAGATTTGAAGGTTACAGTATCGGCGATCAGCCGGTCAATGTATCCGTTTCGCTTGGAGCGGATCGTCGCGCCACTCGGAACGGCCGACTCTGTTCTGAACCTGCAACTCCGGAACAATCAACCCGTTCAAGCAATTTTCGGAATGAAGCTTCCGAAGGACATTCCTTACACTCAGCCCTATTGGCTCACAGAGCCGCCAGAACTTGGGGCATACAGGATCTCAAATCAACAGCTCGTCGGGCAAGCAGAGAACCCGCCGCCCCTCACCGTCAAAGTCAGGATTGCCTCCGATGATGGAGCGATGGACCTCGACGTCCCGGTGCGGTTCAGGATCGTCGATCCTGTTGAGGGGGAGCAGTATCGCCCGCTCGTGGTTAATCCCCTCGTATCTGTCAATCTGCCGGAAAAGGTGTACATTTTTGCCGATGGGGTTTCCAAATCGGTACTGGTCAATGTGCGCAATGAGGGAGGGAAGGTATCGGGGACCGTTGCTCTGCGAGTGCCGCAAGGATGGAAGGTGACTCCTCTCAGCATCCCGTTCGAATTTGGACAGAAGGATGAGAACCTGTCCGTGAGTTTTTCGTTGCAGCCGGGCCGGGGCTCAATCTCCGGCGCTTTTCAAGTCGAGGCTACTGTCGGTGACGGCAAAATGCAGCAGGACAAGATCACGATCCGCTATCCTCACATTCCCCCCCAGACAGTGTTTCCGAAGGCAGAAGGACGGTTGCTTCGGTTCGATCTCAAGAAAAGCGAAAGGCGCATAGGATACATCATGGGCCCCGGCGATGAAATCCCCACCGCCCTCAGGCAGATGGGCTATCCGGTGACGATGCTGTCTGACGACGATCTGAAAAACGGCGCTCTCAACTTCTACGACGTGATAGTCGCCGGAGTTCGGTCCTACAACACGCGTCCCGTCTTGAGGGCCAACCAGCGCAAGTTGATGGAGTTTGTCGAAAAAGGAGGGACGTACATTGTGCAGTATATGACTCCCAGGAGAGCGGAGACGGAGAACCTTGGTCCCTATCCGTTCACGATTTCGGGGGATCGGGTCTCAGTCGAGGAGGCCCCGGTGAGATTCATCGCGCCGGACAATGCTGTTCTGAATATCCCCAACAAGATTACCCAGGACGATTTCAACGGGTGGGTCCAGGAACGAGGGCTCTATTTCGCTGACAAGTGGGATCCGCATTATGCCGCGGTCATTGCCAGCAACGATCCGGGTGAGCCCTCAAAAGATGGCGGGCTCCTTGTGGCACAGTATGGAAAGGGATATTACGTGTTCACGGGCTATGCGTTCTTCCGGCAGTTGCCAGCAGGGGTTCTCGGAGCATATAGGCTGTTCGCGAACTTGATAGAGCTGGGAAAATAGTTCCAGGTTTGAAGTTACAGGTTCAAAGTTGATTGATGCATGGGGGTGAATGTGAGTACGTTCAAGAGCTTTGAGGAGATAAACGCGTGGCAAAGGGCGCGGGATCTTACGAGGCGCATCTATCAGATCTCAAGTGAAGGTCATTTTGCACGCGACTATGGATTGCGTGATCAGATGAGAAGGGCGTGCATTTCGATAATGTCGAATATCGCTGAAGGACATGAGCGGAGTGGAACAAAGGAATTCGTGCAGTTTCTTTCTGTCGCCAAGGGATCGGTAGGTGAAGTGAGAAGTCAACTCTATATCGCTCTTGATCAGGAGTACATTCCAGTGGCTACATTCGAACAACTCTCTGGTGAAGCGATGGAGATCAGTCGAATGCTGAGCGGCCTGATGAAGTATCTTCGGAAGGCCGGGATGAAGGGGACCAAGTACAAATCATAGGATGGGGTGTGTTTGAACTTGAAACTTTGAACTTGAAACCTGGAACCTGAATCTTGAAACTCACAACTCAAAACTCAAAACCTCCGGAAGCAGGGCCTGATTCCTCTCCGCCGTTGCTCAAATCCTGGCGCCGCCTCTATGCCGTGGTCCTGGGAGAACTCGCAATCCTCATCATCCTTTTCTATCTCTTCACGAAGGCGTTTGAATGAGAACGCTGGACTGGATAGTTCTCGCCGTCACACTCCTTTCCATTGTCCTCTATGGTATCTATAAGGGGAGAGGGAGTCGCAGTCTCAAGGGATATCTGCTGGCCGATAGGAAGATGCGCTGGTACACGGTGGCCCTCTCCATTATGGCCACGCAGGCAAGCGCTGTCACGTTTACCTCTACACCTGGACAAGCCTACGTCGATGGAATGCGTTTTGTCCAATTCTACTTCGGTCTGCCGATCGCCATGGTCATCCTGTCGATTACGGCCGTTCCGATCTTTCATAAGCTCGGGGTCTATACCGCGTATGAATACCTCGAACACCGGTTTGACCTCAAGACCCGCACGCTGACAGGCATCATCTTTCTTATCCAACGCGGCCTCGGCGTGGGCATCACGATCTACGCCCCATCTCTTGTTCTTTCGGTGATGCTTGGTTGGGACATCCGTCTCACCTCAACCATGATTGGCGGCATCATCATCACCTATACGACCTGGGGCGGAGTGAAGGCGGTGAACTGGACGGACTTCCAGCAGATGCTTATCATCCTGTTCGGCATGACGACAGCGTTTGTCATGGCAATCGTCCTGTTGCCGAAGGGTATTGGATTCGTCGATGCGCTCCACGTTGCCGGCGGAATGGGTAAACTCAATGTTATCGATTTCTCATTCGACCTGGAGAGCCGCTACAATTTTTGGTCCGGGCTGGTCGGAGGCATGTTTGTTGCACTCGCGTATTTCGGCACCGACCAATCACAGGTACAACGGTATCTTACCGGTGCCTCCGTAACACAGAGTCGTCTCGGGCTCCTGTTCAATGGCCTGGCGAAGGTGCCCATGCAGTTCTTCATCCTGCTCATCGGAGCAATGGTGTTTGTTTTCTTTCAATTTGAGCGCCCGCCTCTCTTTTTCAATCCGGTTGAAGTAGACAAGATCCGACACAGCGCTTACGCAGAGCAATACCAGTTGATTGAGCAGCGCTACGCTCGGGTCGCAGAACAAAAATCCGTTGCAGCCAGGGAGTACATCGAGGCAAAGAAGCAGAACAATCAAGGCGTCGCAAGTGAAATCCAAGCGAGGCTCCTGACTGCGTCGCGTGAAGCCGAGATTCTCCGGTCGGAGGGGATCAACGTCCTGAAGGCGAATGACCCCGCCGTCGATCCGAACGACACGAATTACATTTTCCTCACGTTCGTGATGAAATACCTGCCGATTGGCGTCGTCGGGTTGCTTTTCGCCTGCATCTTTGCCGCGTCAATGTCATCGACCTCGGGAGAATTGAGCGCTCTTGCGACGTGTTCGGTTGTGGACATCTACAAGCGGCATATCAGGAAATCGGGCGATGAGAAGCACTACGTCTGGGTTTCCCGTGTCTCGATGGCGGCGTGGGGAGTCTACGCTATTGTTTTCGCCCAGTACGCCAGCAGACTGGGATCACTCATAGAGGCTGTCAACATCCTCGGCTCGCTGTTCTACGGTACAATGCTGGCAATATTCCTGATTGCGTTTTATCTGAAGTGGATCGGAGGGACTGCGACGTTCTGGGCGGCTTTTGTTGGTGAGATCGTTGTCCTCAACTGCTATCTCTTTACCGGAATCCCGTGGCTGTGGTACAATGTGATCGGATGCGGGGTCGTGGTCGGGGTTGCGATCACACTCCAGCTCTTTGCACGAACAAAGGCGGGCGAATCGCTTCCGACGTGAGACGGGTTTCGACCTTCCCCCGGCACAATGAAAAAGGGGCTGTCTCCCAACATCTGAGGCAACCCCTTTCGTATTTACAGATCTGCTTGTCCGATGAGGCGGACAGAATCCTCTATTCCTTCCTACTTCTTTGCTTTCCAGTCTGCAATCAAGCGGGTCAGATTTTGTCCTTGCCGCGATCCATCGAACTTGGGATCCTTTGCCTTGCCAAGAGCCATGGCTTCCTCAGCCATCGCAATCGCTTCCTTGGTTTTGCCGGCTGCGGCGAGAAGCTCTGCTTTCGTCCCGAGATTCGTCGCGTTCTTTTCCGCTGCGATTGAGCGATCAACCCAGCTCATGGCTTCTGAGGTGTAGACTTTGTCCGTCAGCGAATAACGGGCGGCGGCGTTCAATATTTGCCAGTTGCCGACAGATGCCTGAATCTTTCCAAGCGTGTTGAACTCAATCTTGAAGCCGAGCCTGACTTTTTCCCATGCCAGGACGACCTGAGCTGACGACGGGGTGAGATCGGTAAAGCTGAACGAGAGCCATTCTTCGTTCGGACCCGCTTCGGGCATCACGGTGAATTTGAGCGTATCGTACTTTGCTTCGTACATCGTTCCCCAATTCTTCACCTCCGAATTGAAGATGACGGTCCATTCTTTCTGACCGGGGAAGGTCACGAACCTATAGGTCCCCGCCGGCAATTTCTTTCCCTGGATCGTCACCTCATCGCTGAAGGTGAAGAGGGTCGGTTCGTTCGCCCCAGCGCGCCAGACCTCGCCATAGGGAAGCAATTTGCCCCAGATCTCCCGTCCCTTGACTCCCGGGCGATGATAGTAGATTGTCACTTCGCTGAGGCCAACCACCTGAGTGATTTTTGCTCCCTGGCTGACGCGGGGGAGTCGCAGCAAAGGCAACGGTGGCGACTGAGGTGTCTGAGCAATCGCTTCCTGGCCCGCGATCAGAACCGCGAGGGTTGCGATGAACAACACTGTGAGAATTCGTTTCATAGCACTTCTCCTTTTGTTTTGTGAATAGTAGCGTGCTGATGCTGCCCGTGTTATTCCCAGAAAGTAAGCTTGCGTTTTCTGTTATTGGTTCTTAACGCAGAGCCGCAGAGGACGCGCCAGCCCGCCATGCGTTCTGGCGGGGAGCAACGCAGAGTTTGTTGGCGATATTCCTCTGCGAATCTCTGCGCACTCAGCGTCTCCGCGATGAAAACCACGATATGATCTATCTGAACTGGCACTAACTCTTCGGCAGACCTTTTTTCGCGACCGATTCCATCACGTCGCTGAAGCGATCCAGCTCTTTCAGCGTCGTGTAGACACTGGGTGTAATTCGGATGCCCTTGAACTCATCATGAATGATGGCTGTTGTGAGGATCTTGTGTTTGTCCATAAGATACGTGCCAAGGGCGCCGGGGTCGACACCGACAATCTCCACGTTCGCGATACCGCAGGATTGATTCGGCTCCCACGAGGTATGGAACCGGATGTTCGGCAGATCTTTGAGTTTGGTCATCCAGTAACGTGAGAGATAACGGAGACGCTCTTCTTTTCGCTTTGCACCGATCCCGTTGTGGAAGAGGATCGCTTCCCCGATTGCGAGCCGGGGGGCTGCCGGATGAGTCCCGATTTCCTCGAACTTCCGGATGTCATTTTTCTGGCTCTTGTCCGCTGCCATCAGGGGCCAGATCTTCTCGATCTTGTCCCTTTTCACGAAGAGCAGGCCTGTGCCCTTTGGGGCAAACAACCACTTGTGTAAACTGGTTCCGTAGTAGTCGCATCCCAGGTCGGATTGCTTGAAATCAAAATGCGCGAAGGCGTGTGCGCCGTCAACGATCACCTCGATGCCCTTGGACTTGGCCAGGGCGCAGATCGACTTGACTGGCATGACCTGGCCTGTGAGATTGATGACGTGCGAAATAAGAATGACCCGGGTTTTCGGAGATAGTGCTTTTTCAAACTCGGCAGTGATGTCATCAAGATGGTCAGGGGCAATCGGAACCTTGATCATCCTGAGGATGAGTCCTTCGCGTTGCTCACGCTGCCGGAGAGTAGTAAGCATGCGGGGATAGTCTTGTGTCGTGGTCAGTATCTCATCACCGGATTTCAGATTCATCCCCATCAGGATGATCTCGAGCGATTCGGATGCATTTCGCGTGATCGCAATTTCCTCGCGGTCGCAGCCGTAGATCTCGGCGAGGCCGGTCCGCACGGTTTCAGATTGCGGCTCGAGGATTGACCACATCGTGTAGGCGGTGACGTCCTCTTGCTGCCAAATGTACCGGCAGAGGGCTTCGGTCACGATTCGTGGAGAAGGCGAGACCCCACCATTGTTGAGGTTGGTAATGCCCCGCGTGATCGAAAACGAGCGCTGGATTTCGAACCAGAAATCCTCGTTCATCGCTGCGTCTGTTGGCGAGAGGTGTTCGACGCGCCTCGTGGCGGCATGAAGATCTTCCAGCAAGGATGCCACTGCCGTTGAAGAGAGCGCGGCCAGCCCGACACCTTTGCCGACCATCGACAAAAAATGACGACGGTTGAAGTCATTTCCAACTTGAGGGTCTGATGAAGTCATACTGGTTCTCCTTCTTGGGGTTACAATAACTGCGGTGGAAGTTGGGTGCACGATCTAAGAGGTCAACATGATATTCTGTCGCCGCCGGTCGTCTGCGACAAACTGTGGCAGCGTCACCGGGATTGTTCGTTCAGTGGAGTTGACTCCCGCAAATAACGGAGAAGCGTGAACGATTCTGTGTTCGAGAAGTAGAGAAAGAGAGTCAGGACAATCAGCGTTGTATTCTGAAGAACTTTCATCCAGCCGATCTTCCCGGCGGTCGGATCCTGTGTGAAGCATCCGCAGGAAATATCGAGACCGCGCACGAGCGCAGCGATGACCGCAACCGTGAAAACCAGGAGCATTGCAGACAGAAGAAAGGAACTCCCGTGTGTAAATGCCCCAAACAAAACCGAGAATCCGCAGAGCAATTCCAGCCAGGGCAGGACCGTCGCCAGGATGACCGGCAGCCACGTCGGGAGAAGCTTGTAGCTCGCGATGGATTGCGCAAACGCCGCAGGGTCAACGATTTTCTCGAGGCTGCTTACGATGAAGAGGAGCCCTATGAAGAGTCGGACCAGAAGCACCAGGTGCGGGTTATTGAGAAGAGTCTTCATGGTCATTGCTCAGCCGGGAGATTGGCTGCTTTCCACTCGCTCCAGCCGCCAAAAAATATCCGTACGTTCGCGTGGCCATCCTTCATAAGCTTGACGGACAGCTCAATACTCGAATTGCACTCGGCGCCATCACAGTATGCCACGATGACCCGGTCCATGGAAACTCCGCTCAGAGCACTCTTTCTCTCATCATATCCCTTGAGCGGAATATTGATCGCCCCCTTGATGTGACCGAGTTTGAAATCAAAGTCGTGACGCGCATCGACAAACACTGCGATCCCGGTTTGGTACAGAGCCCACGCTTCGTCCCGGGATATCATTGTCGGATCTCCCGCAACTCCCCGTGGTGTTGTCTTCGATGGCGCTGGACGGGCGAAGAGGCCTTTCTCTGTCGCGGCGGTGTAGATGAATCCGAGTGCCGCTGCGACAAGAAGCAGAATGCCCGCTTCACGAAGTGCATGTCTCAGTCGAATCAATTCTGTGATACTCCGATGAGAGTCAAGCGGACCGGTACTTGCGGTTGCCTGTTGCTGTCTGTCTCCAGGAAGAGGAGCTCATTGATGTAGTCAGTTTTCCTGGGCGTTATTTTGACGCTCAGGCGGACAGTGTCGGCAGGGAGGACTGTGCGTTTTCCGAAAACGACTGATACATCGGACGATGACGACTTGAATCCGGTCAAGGTGATCACTTTGCCTGAAACGTTCTTGAAGGCCAACGTTTGCTCTATCTCTTTGTCGACCGGAACGCTTCCAAGCCAGAGGACAGATCCATTGTTAATGGGTTGGAGCTCTTCGAGCACGTCGCCTACGAGCGTCACATACGTTGTCGGCGATGTCGGATCGTTTGTCATGATGTTGACGTGTTTTTCAATTTTTCCCCGGAAACCTGTGGAGTTGAATTCGACCTCCACGACATCCGACTCTCCCGTTCTCAGAAACGCTTTCGGCTGCCTGGCTGTCGTGCAGCCGCACGACGTCGTGACGCCGAGAATTCGGAGTGTGTCTGGACCTACGTTCTTGACAACGACCCGGGCTTTCTTGGTCGCACCGTTGTAGATGACGCCGAAATCGACCTTGGTTTTGTCAACCGTGATTTTCGGCTGAGAAGGACTCGTGCTGGTGAGAACAACAAAGAGAAGACCCAGGCTTACACCTCGCACACGTTCCTTGAAAGGAAATACCCTCATCGTCTTCTCTTCTTTGGTGGTTGTTTTGGCTGGAGCGCTTCCGGGTCGAGCTTTTCGTATCCCGAGGGGATCCGGAAGAGTGACGCAGTGAGCGACTTCTTTTGAACACTTACCACCTCGATACGGCCGCTTTCTTCTCCTGTGGAATCCTTCGAGATTATCCTCATCGGGAAGTATCCCATCTCGAGAATTTTCCACGCCAACTCGGTCACTTGCGGTGTCAAGAACGTGCCTGCCGTACCGAACTCCTTGGTAGCCCAGACTTCCATCGTGAATTTGTCCGACGTTATCAGAAATTGATCGCACGTATAGTCCAAAATCTCATCTGTCAGATCCGTTTTCTGAACCTCAACGTTGGGTTTCGAAGGACCAGATTTTGACTGAACCGCCACCGCCGGCAGTTCGACATATTGGTCACGCCCGGAGATGATGACAAAGGCCTTCTTCAGTCTATAGTCCAGGAGGATGGCGTTTCCTCCACCTTGATCGGTGCCTTCCAGCCGAAGCCGTCCGTTCTTCACGAAAAGCGAAAGGGACTCGATGCTTTGGGCATCCCGGACTTGAAAGCCCACGATCCCTTCAAACGATGTCTTTTCTATCAGTTCTTGAGACGAGGCAAGAACGATGAAAAAAAGTGCCGCCGAAAGGACAAGAGTAGTCCGGCGGATGATTCGTGATGTCATAGCGATTGCCTTTCTTCGGATAGTGCCAACGCTCGGTGCCACCAGGTGCCGCTCACAGCCATCTGTTTCAACAGCGGCGCCACGCGATAGCGGTCTTCGCCAAGATCGTTGTGGAGGGCAGCCAGTACTGCGTACACTTGTGCAAGGCCGATCCTGTCCGCCCACTCAATTGGCCCAACGGGGCATCCTGCACCAAGCTTCATTGCTGTGTCGATATCGCGCGGCGAGGCGATTTCGTCCTGAAGAGCGAACGCGGCCTCGTTGATAATCCCACAAAGAATGCGGGGGAACACCATCCCTACCCGATCCTGTACGAGTTCGATCTCTTTGCCGAGTGATTGAAAAAATCGCTGGACGACCTGAACCGTCCCGGCCGGGGAAAAAACCGTGGGCGCAATCTCGATGAGAAGTTGCTGACCGAGCGTTGGAAGAGCGCAGCAACCAACGAGCCGGCTCTTGTGCCTGATCCAGGAAGCTTGCTCCGTCGCAGTAATGGTGACCGACGAGCTTGCGATCGCAGTGGTCGCGGGCAGAACTTTGTCGAGCATCTCGATATTCCTGCGCTTACGTTCAAGGTCGACGTTTGTGAGCTCAAGTGCAAATGCCGCGTCGCGGGGAATCTGTGCCGATTTTCTGACAAGCATGGAGTCGAATGACGGTACGGTCTCCGGAGGCGTATTGAAGTCGAAAACCGTGGAAAACCCGTGCGAGGAGCAGAGAGAGACATACTCTGCGACGATCGGCCCATCTCCGATAATGTAGACGGTGGTCCGCCCGGGTTTTGATTTCTCGATTGCCCGGCCCGGCCTCGGTGTTTGCTTTTTCTTCTGTATGGTTCTTGTGCGCTTCACTTCCTACTCATGTTCGTGGTGCTTGTAGAATCCGGAACCGGACTTTTGCCCAAGCATGCCTGAATCAACCATCTGTTTCTGAATCGGATGCGGCCGGTACCGGGGCTCTCCAAACGTCTGAGCGTGCATCGACTGTGTTACCGACAAACAGAGATCGAGGCCGACTGCGTCCATCGATTCGAACGGACCGAGGTCGAATCCGCCCAGGACTCTGAGAATGCGATCAATTTGTCCGGCGTCGGCAACCCGCTCACCCAGGATTCTGAGGGCCTCGCCATAGAAGGGCTGCACCATACGATTGACGATGAATCCGGGAGAGTCTTGAACGAGGACCGCAGTCTTCTGTAACTGGGTTGTGAAGTCGATCGATCGCTGAACCGATTCCGGAGAAGTTTGCCTTGCCTGAACGATCTCCACAAGGCGGGCGGATGTCGGCGAGTTCAGAAAGTGAAAACCGACGACGTTCTCCGGATGCCGAGTTGCTGAAGCGATCGCCGTGATTGAGATGGAGGATGTGGTCGAAGCCAGAATGGTTGTCGATTTTGTATCAGCCTCAAGATGCTTGAAGAGGTCTTTCTTGATCCGAAGTTCTTCGATCACCGCCTCTACCACAATCTCCGAGTGGTTGAGCTCCCCAAGGCGAGTGCGGGGATGAATGTGCGCAAGCGCCTCTGTCGTCTGATTCTCGGTCAACTCCCCCTTCTCGATTCCAAGTTTGAGAGCGGTCTTGATGCGCTCGAGTGCCTGGCGCAGAACAGTCCCATTGATGTCATACAACGACACCTCGATGCCTGCAAGCGCTGCCACCTGTGCAATGCCTGCTCCCATCGTGCCCGCGCCAACTACCCCAAGATGTTTGATCATAAAGAGGGCTGATTCCTTTGAGAGGTACTTGGAAAACTTAGTGAAATGAGGGGTGAAAAACAACCAAACCCATGGAGCCTTAAACCCGAGATAGGAGCGGTGTTTTTTTGTATTTTGGGAACGTTGACTGCGATCTACGCGTCAAAGAGAGCAATAACGGGCTTGTCCGCTGCTGCTGAAAGAGACGATGCAGTCCACGACAGCCATCCTTTTTCACCCATTGGGTGAAGGTAGTTGCTCCGGAGACCATATATGCGATTGAAGCTTGAACGCAC
>Ga0208045_1000507_pt1 | contig 15167 bp, 10 predicted proteins | sample PL_2010_200m_FD_184160 | JGI IMG/M metagenome (GOLD analysis project Ga0208045, IMG submission 184160) | Freshwater microbial communities from Powell Lake, British Columbia, Canada to study Microbial Dark Matter (Phase II) - PL_2010_200m... | ecosystem: Environmental > Aquatic > Freshwater >...
GTTATCTATATTGTTATCAAAATCTATATGTGTGGGCCAATCCATGTCGCCAGCTGTCTAGGAAGGTGACTGGATTGGCTGCCACGGATATCGTAATACCTGCCAGGATATTCAATTTTATCGGTCAAGCGAAGGTCGATACCTTCGCCATCGACCTCGACTCGCTGCTCATTGAGCAGCGGGCGTACGATGCAGTGATGGTGAACAAGTACCGCCTCTCGTTGGAAGCGATCAGACTGCATGCGAACGAGTTCTCTTACTGGCAACGACGCCAACGCTCCGGCCGGCCGGCGGTGCCGGAGCGCGACCTCCTGATCGCTTTCCTGGTCCGCCAGCTCTTCGATGCGACCTTCCGCGGGACGGAAGGTCTCCTTATCCTGCTGGCGGACTACTTCGAGCTCGAAATGATCCCTGATCATTCGGTCCTGTGCCGAAAGAATGCCAGCCGACGTTGGCTGGCGTTGTGGAAGCGGTTCTTCTCCTTCGTCTTTAAAAGGTTGCCACGACGGACGGTCGTGGCCGCCACCGACGCTTCCGGCTTCAGTGGCCGGAAGCGCTCCTGGAGAGAGACGGACTATGAGATCAAGGCGACGGAGAGCTGGGTCAAGCTGCACGCGGCGATGGAGGTGGATCAGTTCTTTGTGCTCAATCATTGCCTGACAGAGTCGAAGGTTCATGACAGCCAGATGTTCTCAGACGTCTGGAGCGGACTGCCGTCGAACATCCGCGTGAAGCGGAGTCTGGCCGACTCCGCTTACTTCGGCAACGATTGCCTGGCAGTGGCCAGGCAGCATGGCGCTGTGCCGTTACATGGCATCAAGCAGAATGCCAGGCATTTCAAGAAGCCGGAGACGCTGTATCAGATGATGACCTCGTTCTGGCAGCATTGGCCGAACAGGGCTGCGGCCCTGTACGGCAAACGCAATCATGCTGAGACAGCGTTCAGCATGATCCAGCGTCTCTTCGGGTATCGGCTTCGCTTCCGTACAGAGATTGGTCGGAAAAACGAGGTTCAAGCGAAGATCTCGATGTTCAATTTGTTCTTGCTGGCTCGAAAAGAGATGGGATTCGGGAATTAGTTTAGCAACAAAGTCAATGGAGAATTCTGCAATCAGATAGAAGGTTCTTGAATCTAGGTGGAATACTCGATGTGTATTCAATCCTCTGAATGTCATATCCCGAATTAAGTATCAATTGTCTGGAAGACTCAATTGTATAGAATCTAAGATAAGTTTTATCTAATATGCCATATTCTTGATATTCCCATCTGCCAAACAACAGTAATAGCCTAATCGAGACATTCGCCACATTTGGAATGGAGCATATAATACTGCCATTGGGCTTTGGGAACTGTGCATACTTTACTAGAACATCTGCAGGGTTCTTCAGATGTTCCAATATGTCGGCAAACAATATAATATCGTACTTTCCATCGATAATTCCTAGTTGCTCTGGTTTTTCCGCATCCCCCACAAAAACATGCTGACAGTTTTCTTTCGCCTTGAAAGCAGCTTCTTCATCAATTTCAACCCCATCTACGGAACATCCTTTCTTGACAAATTCGGTGGCTAACTTCCCTGTATTGCAGCCAACATCCAGTATTAATGAATCAGTATCCACAAAATCGATAATCATCATGTGAGCTCCATACAAGTCCATGTTGAGCAAATCATATCGTATCAATCATCTCACCAACTCTCAGAACATGTATCTAGTATTTTTTTACAATATTTTGTAGAGCATGACCAAATCGCTTCGTATCCATTATATGATGACATGTATTTCTAAACCAACGTGATATTATTATATTGACTCTGTTGAGAGGCCACTTTTAGTCATCCCATTCCTGAGTTGTCATCATTCCTTCATAGATAACCGGATAGAAAGTCATATATGACCTGCGTTTTGTATATTTGATTGAAAGGGAAGTCTTTGAAGAGTTCACGCGCTTGGAATACCGTCGGTTTGATCATAAGCATAATTGTTTTAATCGAAGGTCTGTTAGTTTTCCTATTAGCTGGACCCGCCACAATTTCAGGAATCGGCAATATCATGGCTGGAACTGTCCAAATGTTTGGACTTATTCTTGTCGTCCTTGCCCTAATCCCCATCATCTTCAACAGTCTAGAGACTTACAATAGGAATCCTGATCCGCGCTCTAAATTAGTCTCTCGCACTTCAATAATTGTCGTATCCATTTGTGGCATAATCCTTGCGGGCTTGGGCATTTTCGCTGCCTTAAATTTTGGTAGTGTAACAATCTCCCCTCTAAGCATACTCCCGATTTATGTAGTGGCTGCCCTGGTCGGGTTGTTGTTCTTCTTTGGATTGGCCATAATGATCGCCAAATTACTTTCATTCTCAGAATTTAAATTTACAAAGATGCTCCTCTATGTTTTCGGTATTACGATTGCCTCCGAGGGAGTTGTGGTACTAGGAATCGCGGCTCCAACCTACATAGAGGGGGTTGGTTGGGTTCTGAAGAGGACTGTGGACTTCGCAGCGATCCAGCTTATAGTTGTTGGGCTAGCTATTCTCACTTTGTCCCTCCTATCCGAAAGGATGGAATGGGGTTCGAAAATCCTGAGCTATCTGAGAATTGTGACCGCAGCCATCGCAACAATTGAAGGATTCGCCATCATGGCATTTTCTACAGACATTACGATCGAAGGAATCGGGGGGATTACAGCCAGAACAGTAACCATTGCAGGTGCTCAGCTCGGGATACTCGGGCTCGGCTGCTTGATCATGATGGGCATGAGGTCAAATCTGAGCACTCCTCGTTTGAGAAAGATCTCCAATCTGACCTTTGTTTTCCTGCTACTATTAATCCCAGTAGCTGCCTTGTCACCTGCCTTCACATTCTAATTGGAATGCACGTTTCAAGGCTTGGTTTGGTTGACCTTCATTAAGACAACGAGCGAGTTGAGTGTTAGGGCGGCGATGCCCAGCATCAAGCCGACAATTACTAGAAGTACGGCTCCCATCGATTGGAATAACCACCCCCATCCGAAGACGAACTCTTGATTCATCGACAGAAGCCCAAAGACAGCCCCGATTAAGAATATTATAAACCCAGGGATGCCGAAGACCAATAGCGGTCGCCGGTAGCCTATGAAGCCTATCACGCTGTTAAAGACTCCCATCCCATGAGTTACTGAATTCTTCTTGTGCACGTTAGGAATGTTATACTTAACGGTAATCGGGACCTCCTTGATCCTGAAGCCCAGGCTCGAAAGGTGCATGATCATGTCCGATTCGATGTTGTAACCGTCCGAAGCGAAGTCCATGCTGTCCAATGCCCTTCTGTTCAAGGCTCTGAACCCTGACTGTGAGTCGGTATGAGCTTCTTTGGCACCGAAGTTCGTCGCTCTGTTGAGGATTGACTGCCCGAACTTCCTATAACGGGGCGTTCCATTTTTTTGATCTAGGAACCTCGATCCCACAACCATGTCCGCATCATTCTTCAATATTGGGGCCAGGAGGTTGTCGATCTCTTCGGGATCATGCTGCCCATCACCATCGAGCATCACAACGGCAGTATATCCATTGGTGCGAAGGAATCTGAAACCTACCCTCACCGCGTTGGCCTTGCCGGAATTGACCGGGACTTTTATGACATGAGCGCCGGCAAGCTCAGCTACAGTAGCCGTGCCATCTGTTGAGCCATCGTCGATGACGATCACCTCATCGACGTGCCTCTTGGAACGTAGGACGACGCTTCCTATCGATACCTCCTCATTAAAGGCTGGTATCACCGCGGCGATCACATTCTCTCCCGTACGCATCCCCTCATGGACCTGAATAAAAGAGATGGTCTTTGTCACATACTCCATGAAAGCCATACCGATTGTTTTTCCAATCGGAACATTCCTTCATCTCCTTCACCTTCTTACGAAATTGGGCTTACTACCGTAAGAACCTGGAAAACCACCGACATGACGAATGCTAACACCAAAGGAATGATCAAAGCATCCAAGGCTGTCATCACTCTCTTCGAACGCTTCGACGAAGCGGTGATCAGCTCCCGACTCGAAAGGAGCATGACCAGAAGGACAGCCACCAAAGCACCTCCGATGCCCAGGGTAATCCCTGTAGTCATGGCGACCGCACTTGTTGTGGCGGCCGTAGTGGATAATGTTGAGATTGCAGCGAGTAGTGGCATTCCCCTTCTCCGATAATACATTCGCAAAGCCTTATATATAAACATTTGCACCAATTATTGAAAAAAGAAACCTCTGACACCATTTCCCCTTCAGAAGAGCCGCAAGTAGCCATAGGGCAGGAAGGAGAACAGGAAGAAATTGATCCCCCCATGTACCAAAGAGACGAACCCCAGGCTCTTGGTCCATTGGTAGGAGATGCCCAAGATGATACCCACGCAGAAAACATAGAGCAGGTAGAGGTAGGAAAAGTAGATGGAGTGCATCGCGGCGAACACCACAGAAGTAAGTATTATGCCAATCCAGGCCGCGACCGCCGGGGTCATCCAATAACCGAACTTCTTCTGCAATCTTCTCTGAAGAATGGCACGGAACATCAACTCCTCTCCGAAACCGACGAAGAGGAGCATCACAATAGCCAGGATGATCATGTATTCGATCGTCAGCTCAGGTATGAGTGCCTGAGGTGCGATGATGGAGTACTCGATGTTCGACAGCAGGTATCCCAGCAGAATGCCGACGACCAGCATCCCCAGGGCCGATGGCAAGTCCTTCTTGACGCTATATATCGCCTTTTTGACCGCGACGCCGATGCCCTTGAGCTGCTCTTTTAGGGGTTTTCCCTCCCCCAGGACGATGATCGCACCGAGGATGGCCGCTGCATAGATCGGAATGAAATCATAGAGCTTCAGGGTGAAGAAGTTCGGCATCCCCAGACCGAGGATGCGTATCAACGATATCAGGGCGTACGCCGCCAATAATCCTGCCTCGTCCTCGATGAAAAGGAGCAGCACGATGCACATTATCAGGTTCAGCCCATGCACGTAAAGGCTGGCCATGGTGTTACCGAAGTAATACGATGCCTCTGCGATCAGTATCAAGGATAAAGGGAGCAGAAGGTCGACCTTGGTATGACGCATGGACTAAGCGACATTTTCCCGACCCTACTTTAATCCTTCCTTATTGACATATTTATCTCGACCACGCAATCTAAATTCATCCAGGCATAGTCATAAATATCGCTATTCAGGTTAGTTGCGGAGATGAATCCGAAGGCAAAAGAATCGTGGGACCTGGTTGCCGTAATCGCCTTGAGCGGCCTCCTCGTCCTGACCATCCTCCTCCTACCTGACTTCCCGTTGAGGATCGTCATCGGCCTACCTTTCCTGCTATTCTTCCCTGGTTACGCTCTTATAGCTTTCCTGTTCCCCGAGAAGAAGAGCCTGGACACCATCGAGAGGGTCGCCCTGTCCTTCGGCCTCAGCATCGCCGTCACACCACTTATCGGATTCGGGCTCAACTACACACCCTTCGGCATCCGCCTGGAGCCGATCCTGGTGAGCGTTACGGCCTTCATCGTCGCTCTAAGCCTCTTGGCCTATTGGCGAAGGTACGAGGTCGAAGAACCGTACCTGCCATTCGACCCGGCCAAGCTCTGGACCTCGGCCAAAGGTGAGTACATGAAGGAAGGCAAGCTCGATCGTGCCTTGACGATCATCCTGGTCATCGCCATATTGTCCTCCGTCATCGCCTTGGTCTATGTGGTTGCAGTCCCCCGTGAGGGGGAGAGGTTCACCGAGTTCTACATCCTCGGGCCAGGGCACAACGCCACCGGATACCCGCACAACCTGACGGTCGGACAGGACGCCTCCGTCTTCGTCGGCATCGAGAACCACGAAGGCCGCCAGGTGCATTACTATGTTCAGGTATGGCTCGTCAACGCCTCCTTCGTAGACAATCAGACCATCATCGACACCATGTACTACTTCGACCAGTTCGATACGGTCCTGAACAACACCCCGGTGAACCTCGAAGGCCCCTGGACGTCCCAGTACGAGACGAATTATTCCTTCTCGATACCAATTCCAGGGCAGTTCAAGCTCTGGTTCTTCCTGTTCAAGGATTCCGTACCTGCATACGCTCAGGACTTGGTCCATATGCAGGATTATGCCGGTGGGCCGACCGATCAGCTCCTGTACGCAGCGGTGTCGAACGACGCCTCGATGCTGCTCAGCCTCAACCTCAACTTGAATGTGAGAACGAGCTGATCAATCGAACCAATCGCCACTAGCTCAGATCTTGCCCTTCTCCTCGTTGCTGACCTCTTCCTTGATGTAGCTGAGCATCTTGCGGATATTCAACACCTCCAGGAAATAGTCGAGATCCTTCCTGGTGACCTCCTTGAAAACGACCAATATCCCGAAGAAGACGGCGAGCGATGCTCCGCTAAAAAGTAACAGCCAAAGGAAGCCGCTCATTCCGTGGAACTCGTTTAGCAGGATCAGCACGCCCATGGTGACCATCAGTGCGGCGATCTGGATCGTCAGCCTGGGATTGTAGCCGGTCCCGGTGAGCCTGTAGACCACCCACCGCAGGGCGATGAAGTTCACGATGCTGGTTATCAAGGACGCTATGGCTGCCCCCACATAGGAGAGGCCGAACAGCTGGACGCCGAAGAGGCTGTCCGGTATCAGGATCAGGAGCAAGGGGATGAATACCATGAAGCTCAAGATGGTCAGCTTGGCGCTCATGTCTGGCCTATTAACAGCCAGCACCTGAGAGCTATGGACCTGATTGAGTATCCCCAGCAGCGTGCCGACAGCCAGGAACTGCAGGGCCTCCCCCGCCGGACCGAAGCCCGTGCCCAATAGTATGCTCGCCACCGGGGTGGCGAATATGATCATCACCGCGATCACCGGGAACGAGAACATGGCCAGATAGCGTTCCGCCTGGAAGGTGAGGTTGCGGATCTCGTGCATGTCACCGTCGGTATGGAGCTTGGAGAATGATGGATAAGTAAGGGTGGCGACCGCCCCGGCCACCAGGCCCACCATGCTCAACAGCACCTGGCTGGAGGTGAAGAAGGCCACGTCCGACTTCGCCCCGAAGAAGCCGATCAGCACCGTGGCCATGTAGGCGGTCACGGTTCCGATGACCGTGACGAGGATCAGAGGAGCGGCGAAATGAAGATAGGATTTGTAGAGGGTCGGCCTCCGCCACCTGTAACGGTCCCGGCGAAGGAATAGCAAGGCCATGGTGACGACCCCCAAGGCCGCAAGCACATAGGTGAACGCCAGCGTCATGGCGCTCGGGGAAGCGAAGGCCACGAAGATGACCAGCGGCACCCGGATGAACGGATCCGCCAGAGAGATCAACTGGGACTTGAAGGTCTCCAGCGTCCCGGTATAGGTGATGATGGCGATGCTCGCCATGTTGTAGAACACCTGATACAGGAGGAAGAGCACGATCAGGTTGGCCGTCTGCAGAGTGATCGAGCCGCCCAGCAGGAACTCCCAGACGAAGATGGACACTGCCGTGACAGCGACAGTCATCGCCGTCAGAGCGAGCTTGATGGCCGCATAGGTGGAGACGCAGTCGTTGACGTCCAGCTTCTCGTTGAGCCGCTTGATGTGCGCTGAACCGAACCCCAGATCGGATAACGCGAAGAACGTGGCCAGCAGGGACATCGTCCACGCGACGCTACCGTAGGCGTCCGCTCCGATGTAGCGGGTGATGAAGAACAGCCCTATGAAACCCAAGCCCGAGGCGATCAGCTTGGCGACCAGGATGATCAACGAGCGTCGGCCGATCAAATTATCGTTTTCGACTATTATTATAGCGGTATAACTTATTTCGCCTGATAATTACTGGATAGGAGTGAACCAGAAGGTGGATGGGCGGCCACAGGATCACTCCTGCTCAACCTTGATTTGAGCTTGGGACCGAGCACCCCCGACCGACCTGAGCTACGTCACATTGACATCCTCAGATCTTGCCCTTCTCCTCGTTGCTGACCTCTTCCTTGATGTAGCGGATCATCTTGCGCAGGTTCAGCACCTCCAGGAAGTAATCTAGGTCCGTCCTGGTGAACTCTTTGAATGTGACTAAAATACCGAAGAAGACGGCGAGCGACACGCCGCTGTAGATCACCAGCCAGAGGAAGCCGCTCATGTTGTGGAAATCATTGAGCAGGATTAAGACACCCATGGTGACCAGCAGTGCGGCGATCTGGATCGTCAGCCTGGGATTGTAGCCGGTCCCGGTGAGCTTGTAGACCACCCACCGCAGGGCGATGACGTTTACTATGGCCGTGATAAGGGAAGCGATGGCCGCCCCCACGTAGGAGAGGCCGAACAGTTGGAAGCCGAAGATGTCGTTGGGGATGAGGATGAAGAGCAGGGGGACGTAGACCACGAAGCCCAGGATGGTCAGCTTGGCCGTCATGTCAGGCCGATTCACCGCCAGCACCTGGGAGGAGTGCACCTGGCTGACCAGCCCCAGAAGGGAGGCGATGGCCAGGAACTGCAGGGACCGGCCCACCGCGGCGAAACTCGTACCGAGCAGGATGCTGGCCACAGGGGTGGCGAAGACCACGATGACCGCCACCACGGGGAAGGAGAACATCGCCAGGTACCGTTCCGCCTGGAAGGTGAGCGTGCGGATTTCGTGGGTGTCGCCATTGGTATGCAGCCTGGAGAATGAAGGATAGGTCAGGGTGGCTACGGCGGAGGCGATCAGGCCCACCACGCCCATGAGCACCAGGCTGGAGGTGTAGAATGCCACGTCGGACTTCGGTCCGAACAGGCCGATGAGCAGGGTCGCCAGATAGCCGCTCACCGTGCCCACGATGGTGACCAGTATCAGGGGGGCGGCGAACTTCAGATACGATCGGTACAGGGTCGGTCGGCGCCACTTGAAGCGGTCCCGGTGCAGGAACAGCAGGGCCATGCAGGCGACCCCCAGGGCCGCTATGACGTACGTGTATGCCAGGGTCATGGCGCCCGGGGCCGCGAAGGCCACGAAGATGACCAGCGGCACCCGCACGAACGGGTCGGCCAGGGTGACCAGCTGGGACTTGAAGGTCTCCAACGTCCCCGTATAGGTCATGATGGCGATCGTGGCCACGTCGTAAAGCACCTGGTAGAGGATGAAGATCACGATCAGCCCGGCCGTCTGGGATGTTATAGAGCCCCCCAGGAGGAACATCCAGACACTGACCGAAACAGCGGTCACGGCCACGCACACGGCCGTGAGGGTGAATGATATGGCCGTGTAGGTGGAGATGCAGTCGTTGACGTCCTGCCCCTCGCTGATCCGCTTGATGTGCGCCGAGCTGAAGCCCAGGTCGGAGAAGGCGAAGAAGATGGCCAGCAGGGACATGGTCCAGGCCACGCTGCCGTAGGCGTTGGCCCCGATGTAGCGGGTGATGAAGAACAGCCCCACGAAAGCCAGGCCTGAGGACATGAGCTTGGCCACCAGGATTATCAGCGAGCGTCTTCCGATCAAACCTAACGCTCCCAGAGCAACACCGCAAAGGTATAACTTACTTCCCCAGCCACCCTAGCAGGGGACGACCAGCAGGGGGATGGGCGACCTCCGCACCACCTCTTCTGCGGTGGTGCCCAAGGCCAAGCCCCGGGTGCGGCCGGTCTTGGTGCCGATGACCACGATGGAAGCCTCCGTCTCGCGGATGGCCTCCAGGATGTTGTACGCTGTAGTCCCATAGTGCACATGGGTCTTGATCTGGCAGGTCCCTCCCCGGACCCGGCCCTTGATGTCCTCCAGCTGCTTCTTCACCCCTCTGAAGTGCGCGTCGTCCTGGATGCTGAACTTGGAGGAGTCGATGACGTGCAGCAGGGTGGCGTTCGCCAGGCCCTTCTCACACAGGGTGTCGAACAATCTCTCCACGCTCTGAGATCTCGCCGGCAGGTCGATGGTCACCAGGGCGTTGCGGAAGAGGTGCTGCCCCAGGCGGCACTCCTTCGACCTCCCGCCCTCGGGGAGCACAGGGAACTTGTCCAGGAGGATGGGCTTGCAGGTCCGCTTGATGACCCCGAACGAGACGCTGCCGACGAAGAACACCCCCACCCGGGACTTGCCGCCGGAGGCCATGGCGATCATGTCCACGTGCTCCATGTCCGCCTCCGCCACGATGAGGTCGACCGGATCCCCCGCCTTCACGATGGCGTCCACGTGCATCCCGGACGCCTTCAGCCGGTCCTCCATCTCGTCCAGCTTCCTGCGGTTCTCGGGGCTGATGTTCTGCCCCTTGGGGACCGCGTGGAAAAGGATGAGGTTCTTCGAGCCCAGCTCCCTGAGGTCCAGGGCGCATTCGAACATCCTCATCGAAGGCTCGCTGAAATCGATCGGCAGCAGCACTTTCTCGAGCATCTGTCTCGCCACTCATATTGCATCAGCTCCGATTAGTGCTTATTGGTCGTGCGTCAGGGCGGGAGAATGCAGGGGATCGCGGGAGATGAGGGACTGAGATCCGTATCGGAACTAAGCCCTTCTCCCCGCCAGGGGCGTGCCGGAAGGGGAGACTTTGATCTCCTCGCCGCGGAAACGCGCCACGTAACCATCCTCGTCCTCGTAGAGCACGAAGCCGTCCAGGAACGGGACCAGCCCTTTTCCCTTGAAATCGTAGCCGAAGTAGTACGCCAGTGCGGGGGTCAGGATCATGTCGTGCGTCACGAACACCCCCACCCCGCCGCTCATCGGCCCGATCCTCTCGATGGCGTAGACGAACATCATCCGGGTGCCCTCCGGGCAGGGAAGGGCGATCCTGGGGTCGATCCTGTCATTCACGTAGGCGTCCACGAAGCCCTCCAGGCCCAGGTCGACCATCAGCTGGTACGCCTCCCGGGGCCGGGCCATGAACGGTGCCTGCATTCCAAGGAAGTCTGTCCTCTCCACCCCGTCCTCCGTCCCATAGCCGCTGGCGATGTTCCGGCAGGTGTCCACGCAGCGGCCCACCGGGCTGGACCAGGACCTTAGCGTCGAGAAGCCTTGCAGCGATCTGCCCAGCAGGACCGACCTCTCCGCCCCCCTCTGGTTCAGCCGCACCTTCGAGTCGTGCTCGAAGGACCTGAGGTTCAGCCGGACCGTGACCTTGTCGTGGCCGACCGTCCGGTCCAGCAAGGCGTCCCTATCCCCGTGCCGGATGATGAGGGCGCAGCAGGCGCCGTGCGGCACCTGGCCTAGATCATCCAATATCCTGATGTCAGCGGTCATGAGGCGGACCTAGGCAGGGTGGAATCGGCATAAGTCATTTGCTGTCCGGACGGTGAAATGGGTGAAGGGCTCGGCAGCCGGTCAGCGGAGTCGAAGGAGCAAGTGCGACCCAGGTTGTGCGACATAACTCCTCACGGAAGAGAGGATGCCTCATAAGCCATGGACCTGAGGATGGTCCCAAGATCGCCCCGATCCTGAAGGTCACCATCTCAGAAGGGGCATCCAGGACGAAGCCCGGGAGTCTCAAGGCAGCGTGATCATCTCATGGAACAAGGATAAAAACGGTTGGTCGGATGACGCATTTCGGAGGAAAGCGTGTCAAGGGGAGGACATCCGGCCAACTTACTGAGCATTCTATTGTCCGGCTCGATATTTAAGCCCTCATCTCTTGGTATCAATGGTGATATCGCCCTGCGCCCCTGCCAGATCACGAGGCAAGAGTCAGCTCAGCCGGAAGCGGCCCGGGGGCACGAGCATTTCGAATCGGGCACCCTCGCCCCTTATTCCGTTCTCGGTGATGCCGATCTGCGTGATGCCCAATATCTCCTTGATGAGGAAAAGACCGAGACCGTGATCCCTCCCGAAGCCCTCTGTGAACAGCCGGGGCCGGTCCTCGTCCGTGACGCCCACCCCGTCGTCCCGGTAGATGAGCAGCAGCGCGTCCCCGCGCATCTCCTGCTGCACCACGATGCGGCGCACCTTCTTGCCGTGCTTCAGGGAGTTGTCCAGCAGGTTGTAGAACACCTTGTTCAGCAGCCGGTCCGCGAAGATCTCCGGCCCGCCCAGGTCCAGCACCACCTCCACCCCGTCCATCTCCAGCTGCCGCATGCAGTCCTGGCACACCCCCCGCACCGACTGCCAGTCCGGGCCGTGCACCCCCAGGTTCTGATAGTCGCCGGTGAACTCGATCTGCAGGCCCAGGGTGGTGGCGATCTTGGACATCTTCCAGGAGATGGCCGATTGCGTGTCCCCGCTGGCGGCGGTGCGCTGCAGCTCCAGGTAGCCCTTGAGGGCGGTGAGCTGGTTGAGCATGTCGTGCCGGGTGATCTCGTTCAGGATCCTCAGCTTGCGGTCCTCCTCCTGCAGGGCCTCCTCCCGCAGCTTCCGCTCCGTGACGTCCCTGGCCGCCGCGTAGAACAGGCCGCCCTGGGGGTGCGCCCTCCACTCCAGCCAGCGGTAGGTGCCGTCCTTGCGGCGGACGCGGTTCAGGAAGCCCGTCTCGTCCTCCTGCCGCATCAGCCTGACCAGCAACTCCTGGGTGGCCTGCAGGTCGTCCGGATGGAAGAAGTCTAGGAAGGGACGCTGCATGAGCTCCGCCCTGGAGTACCCCGTGGTCGCCTCCCACTCCTGGTTGAGGCGCAGGAAGTAGCCTTGGTGGTTGGCTATGGCCAGCAGGTCCAATGCCAGCCCGAAGAAGTTCTCCAGCTCGCGGGTGGTGCTCTGCAGCGCCTCCTCCGCCCGCTTCCGCTCCGTGATGTCGATGCAGAACCCCATGAACCCCCCGCCCGGGAGCCTGGTTCCGTTCAGGATGATCGGCACGGCGCTGCCGTCCTTCCTGCGCAGCCTCATCTCGAGCCTGACCTTGCTCTGCCCCTTCATGTCCTCGAAGGCCACCACCGCGCCGCTCACGTCCTCCGTCGGCACGGCGTCCGCTATGCTCATGCCCAATAGCTCGTCCCGCTCGTAGCCCAGCATGTCGCAGGCCGCCTGGTTGACATCGACGTACCTGCCGCGCTGGTCCACCACCAGCAGCGCCTGGGGCGTGCTCTCGATGTACGCCCGGTACTTCGTCTCCGAGCCCTCCAGCGCCTGCTCCGACCGCTCCTGCTGGCTCAGCGTCCGGGCCAGCCCCAGGTTGGCGAAGCTCAGCTGCGAGATCATGGCGGCCAGGCGGGAGACGAAGGTCATCACCTGCTCCACCTTGGCGTGGCTCCAGCGAGGCACTCGGGAGAGCGCTTCCATGTACTCGCCCTCATCGAAGCCGTAGCGCTCCGCCTGACGCCTGAAGCACTCCCGGTCGATCTCCTCGTCCTCGAAGAAGAACTGCCCGATGAACAGGCTGCCCACCCGCTTGTCCCCGATCATCAGGGGGGTCACCATGTCCCACATGTGGTTCTTGCACTTGTAGGCCAGGAACTCTCCCGGCCGCGCTCCCTCGGTGAGCAGGGTGTCGCTCTCCCGGCAGTTCTGCAGGGTGAGTGAGTTCTGCCGATGGAACTTGCTGCAGATGTCCTGCCAGCCCGTGGACGCCAGCACCGTGCCCTCCAGGTCAGAGACGGCCATGCCCACCTGGGTCACGGGATAGAGGTCGTCCAGCAATGCCTGCAGACTCTCCCGGTCGATGATGTTCCCCAGCTCCTCCTGCGCCAGCTGGTAGCCGGGGGAGAGGATGCTGTCGAGCTTCAGCCTCAGCATCTCCTGGCTCTGCAGCAGCGCCACCTCCGTGCGCTTCTGCTCGGTGACGTCCGAGTACACCGCCACCACCTCCCCCGAGGGCAGGCGGTAGACGCGGTTGTCGACCCACTGCTTGATCCGCTGGTCCTCGTACACCCTGGACGGCATGTGCTCCGCCTCCCCCGTCCTCCACACCCGGCTCAGGGCGTCCAGCAGCCCCATCTCCCTCACCCCGGGGAAGACCTGCTGCACGCTCTTGCCCCTGATGTCATCCAAGTCCACCGAGCCGAACCGCTGGCCCGCCCGGTTGAGGTCCTTGAATATGAAGTCGCGGCCATCCTCCACCGCCTGGTATACAGCCACCCCCGTGTCGATGGCGTCGAAGAGCTCCTCGTAGCGCGCCTCGCTGTCCCGCAGCCTGCGCTCGGCCCCCTCGGCCTTCTTCCGCTCCGTGATGTCGGTCACGAAGGCATAGAAGAGCTTCTCGCCCGCGGCGGACTCGCAGTCCATGCTCACCAGCAGCTCCACCGGGACCCGGGTCCCGTCCTTGCGGATGTACTCCTTCTCATAGCGCAACGGCCCCCCCTTCGATTCGAGCTCCTGGATCTTCTCTATGTTGAAGGGGAGCCATTCCGCCGGGGTCAGGTCCGACCTCCAGTCGAGGACGGACAGCTCCGCGCTGGTGTAACCTATGAGCTCCTCGAAGGCGCGGTTGCCCATGACGATGCGCCCGTCCGGATAGGCCAGCACGAAGGGCACGGAGGACCGCTCCAGCAGGTCGGAGAGGAAGCGCGCTCTCTCCTGCGCTTCCTTCAGGGCGCTCTGCGCCCGGTTACGGTCGGTTATGTCCCGCCCGATGCCCTGGATGGCGTAGGGCCGGCCGTCCTGAAATATGACGGAGCTGCTGGTCTCCAGGTCGATGAAGCCGCCGTCCTTGCGACGCAGCCGGTACTCGGTGTACCGCTCCTGCCCTCCATCCGTGATGATCTGCTGCAGGCTGGCGCGCGCGGCCTCCTCCTGCTCCTGGGACAGCAGGGAGGAGAGATTGAGCCCCACGATCTCCTCCTTGGTGTAGCCGAACCGGTCCAGGGCTACCTGGTTGGCGTCCAGGAAGTTGCCCTCGAAATCGTGCACGAAGACCAGCTCCAGCATGTGATCGTTCAGCGAGTTGAACCTTTCCAGCGCCTCCAGGTGGCCCTGCTCCGCCCTCATCAGGTCGGTGATGTCCGACGTCGTCCCGGTGACCCGCACGGGGTTGCCCTGCGCGTCCCGGTCCAGGGTGCTGCCCCGGGCCTCCACCCAGCGATACTCGCCGTTCTTGTGGCGCATGCGGAAGCGGAGCCGGTAATCCTTCTCGCGCCGGTACTGCTGCATCAGCTCTGCTTCGATGCGGGGGATGTCGTCGGGGTGGAGGTGAGCCCCCATGGTGACGAAGTCCACGGGGAACTCCTCGGGCCGGTAGCCCAGCATGGTGTAGAAGGTGTCGCTCACTTGCGCCCTGCCGGTGACCAGGTCCCAGTCGACGGTGCCCTGGTTGGAGGCCTCCAAGGCAAGGCGCAGCCGTTCCTCGCCCTTCTTGATCGCCTTGTCCTGGCG
>Ga0208045_1000512_pt1 | contig 15067 bp, 13 predicted proteins | sample PL_2010_200m_FD_184160 | JGI IMG/M metagenome (GOLD analysis project Ga0208045, IMG submission 184160) | Freshwater microbial communities from Powell Lake, British Columbia, Canada to study Microbial Dark Matter (Phase II) - PL_2010_200m... | ecosystem: Environmental > Aquatic > Freshwater >...
TATATATTTGTCTAAGTGTGGGGTCTGGTGAAAAAGTATTAAACAACTGATTGTTAATAATATATCATAAGTTTAATGCAAGAAATGTGTAGGAATTTCGTATCTTACATTCAAATTCCTTGCACTTATGATACGGTTCAGATCAGAAAAACAGCTCACAATTGAAGAATTCAGGACACAATTTGAGATGAAACTTCAAAAGGACAACCGATGGGTAATTTTAGCTGGCAAACTCCCCTGGAATGAGATGGCAAAAATATATTATCGGAGCTTGAGTCCCGTTATGGGAGCTCCGGCAAAAGATGCCCGTTTGGTTATCGGAGCCCTGATTATAAAACATATGCTTTGCCTGGATGACAGGGAAACCATAGAAACGATCCGCGAGAACATGTACATCCAGTATTTCCTGGGCTTGTGTGAATATACCTACAAAGATGTTTTCGACCACTCTCTTTTCACAACATTGCGGTACCGGATGGGAGAAGATAAATTTGATGCCATGACTTGCGAACTTATTAAACTGGTAGATGAAAGTAAATATGGTCAGAAACCCACAAAACAGAAAGAGAACAATCCTGGCAATGAATCCGGTGCAACGCCTGAAGAAGCCAAAAACCTTCCGAAGAACCAAGGAAAATTGTTGCTTGATGCTACCGTTGCTGATCAGATGATCGTTTACCCGACTGACTTTGGTTTGATTGCAAACAGCCGGAAGGAAAGCGAAAGAATCATTGATGTAATCAGCGAGGCGCTGAATATTAAAAAGCCCAGAACCTATCGCCGTAACGCACATAAAGCATATCTTGAAATAGCGAAGAAAAGACGTAAAACGAAAAAAGAGATCCGTAGAGCCATTGGAAAGCAACTTCGCTATTTGCGCCGGAACATAAAGACGATCCATCATTTACTGGATGAAGCAGAAGGCCATCCGTTTCCACTGTATAAAAGGGATCAGAGAATATTCTTCGTCATTCAGCATATCCTTGAACAACAAATGACTATGCATCGCAACAGGACACATAGCGTGGATGATCGTATCGTTAATATCTATCAACCTTACGTACGCCCGATCGTTCGTGGAAAAGACAAAGCACAGGTTGAGTTTGGAGCAAAGATCGGGGTAAGTCAGGTTGACGGTTATGCGCGGATAAATACGTTGAGTTGGGATGCTTACAATGAAAGTACCGATCTGACAAAGCAGGTAGAAGCATACAAAACGTTAAAAGGATATTATCCGGAGGTACTGATCGCTGATAAAATCTACGGAAACCGGGCAAACAGGACATATCTTAAGGAACATGGAATACGATTTTGTGGAAAACCACTTGGACGGCCAATAAAAGAAACCTTAAGCCCATATCAGAAATTGAAACAAAAAATTGAACGTGGAATCAGAAATCAGATCGAAGGTAAGTTTGGCCTGGGAAAAAACGCGTACGAATTGAATAAAGTCCGCACCAGGACCGCAAAAACCTCAGAGAGCTGGATCGCATGCATCGTCTTTATCATGAACCTGATCAAGTTCGATCAGGATATCTTATTCAATTTATTTGACGGCTGGAAAAACCGGATCCCTGGATACATTTTCCGTGTAGCAACTTTTTTGTCGTTTATTTTTGTTCAATGAAATTTGACTTTTTCACCAGACCCTACATAGATTATGAATAAGTACAATGTAATAAATACCCCCGTCCACAACATTGACGGTATTGCAAAGATCACCGGAAGGGCGCAATATACCTTTGATGTCAAATTGCCAGGAATGCTGTATGGGAAGATATTGCGAAGCCCTCACGCCCATGCAAAGATTCTCCATATAGATACATCGAAGGCGGAAGCGTTGACCGGTGTGAAAGGGATTGTTACCGGTAACGATACCATCGGCATCCGGCAGGGCATCTGGCGGCGTTTTAAAGAGCTTTGCGATGAGGAAATTCTGGCACGGGAAACAGTCCGTTATATCGGAGAGCCTGTGGCTGCTGTGGCTGCCATTGACGAGGATACTGCCGAGGAAGCGATGGATTTGATTGAGGTTGAATATGAACCTCTCCCGGGTGTTTTTGAGCCGCTTGATGCAATAAAAGCAGATGCTCCTCAGCTACATGAGCATGCTGAACGGAATATTAACGTAACGCGTCATATCGAATGGGGTGATGTGGATGAAGCTTTTCTGAAAGCGGATTACATCCGTGAAGACTGGTTCCGCTGCTCTTCTCAGCACCATGTATGCATGGAAACTCACTGTGCTGTTGCCAGCTACACCCCTGACAAAAAACTGACCGTCTATACCTCCACCCAAAGCCATTATTATATCCAGGTATTATTATCCTGGACCCTGGGAATACGAGAAAATGACATCCGGGTCATTTCAAGATACACAGGAGGAGGGTTCGGTAGTAAATTTGAACTTGATTCCGCCCAGTTCTGCAGTTCGCTGTTATCCATGAAATTATTCAAACCCGTTAAAATAGTCCTTACACGCGAAGAAGAATTTATAGCAACAAAGCGCAGAACGGCTATGTTTTATTACCTGAGGACCGGCGTTAAAAAGGATGGTTCTTTCGTTGCAAAAGAAGCGAGAGTGTTTACCGAGGGGGGCGCTTACACTTCTATGGGAGCAACGGCTCTTTATCTCACCGGTTTTTTCCAGGCATTTCCTTACGTGTGGCCCAGTTACCGGTACGACGGATACAGGGTCTATACGAATACCTCGCCTTCTTCCGCCATGCGCGGCTTTGGAGCTCCACAGGCCACATTCTGCGCCGAAACTCAGATTGACCTGATAGCCAAAGAACTGGGGATTGATCGAATGGACATACGGCGTAAAAATGCCATGTATCCAGGGTATGAAGTCCCGGGACAGGCCACTATTCAGAGTTGTGGCCTAATGGAATGTCTCGACAAGATTGATACATGGATAAAATCAAGAGGGAAGCTTCCCGCCAATCAGGGTATCGGTATTGCCGCCTATGGATTTATGTCAGGAGGAATTTTTAACTGGTTCGACACCCCTTATGCCTTTTCTTCAGCCATAGTCCAAGTCAACATTGATGGGAAAGTGGATCTCTATATCGGTTCCCAGGATATGGGCCAGGGTTCCAATACCACCATGTCGATCATCTGTGCCGAAGAACTCGGTGTAAAAGTGGAAGATATCCGGATTCACATGGGCGATACGGAGAACTGCCCGGTGGATATCGGTGCCTGGGGAAGCCGTGAAACCCTTATGCAGGGGAATGCCGTAAAGAGGGCCGCTGCCGATGCCAAGCAGCAAATCATCGAATTTGCCGCCGCAAAATTATCTCCAAACATTGTCTATGACCTTGATATTAAAGACCGCTGGATACACCTTGTCTCCCGTCCCGAAAGAGGTCTTTCCTTTTTTGATGTGGTAAAAGAGGCTATTCGTGCGAAGGAAGGGTTGACCATTATCGGAAGAGGACATTACACCCCTCACAGGAAAGGCATGATTTCTCCGGCATACAGCTTCGGAGTTCAGGCTGTCGAAGCACATATCGATCCGGACACCGGTAAAATAACCCTTAAAAATTGCGTGACTGCTCATGACTGCGGTCAGGTGATCAATCCGATCGGCGTGGAAGGACAACTGGAAGGCGCCATGGCTATGGCAGCAGGATATGGATTTACGGAAGATCTTCCGATGGAGGATGGAAAGATCATGAACCCCAACCTGGTTGACTACAAACTGCTGAGAACTACTGAGATGCCCGAAACAAAAGTGATTGAAGTGGAAACATATGAACCCGAAGGACCTTTCGGCGCCAAAGAAGCGGGAGAAGGACTGACCAATCCGACTGCCGGAGCGCTCGGGAATGCGATCTATCACGCCACCGGATTGAGTATTAAAGAACTTCCCTTTACGCCCGAAAAAATCCTTCATGCAATCAGAGAACAGAAAAAGAAGAAATAACAAATCACATGGCTTATAAATGTCCATCCTGCGGTAAGATCTGGCCCGATACATTAAATCTTGCCAGACATATTTTTGGAACCGGTGACCAGCCCCACAAAGACTGGGTCAATTCAAAAGGGTACAATTTTATTGAACTCCTGCTCATTCAAACCATGGAACCAGGGAACAAAGGGTATAAGACCCTGGCCGATCTGCTTGAAAAGGAAGCGGAGAAAGTCTGATGTTAACTTTACCGAAGCAATTATGTTATTAGAAGGTAAATTTGTATTGAAAGCTCCCATTGAGAAACTCTGGGATTCGCTTCTGGAGGCGGAAACGTTACGCGCCTGTGTACCCGGAGCGGAAAAGATAGACCGGCTTGACGAGAAAACGTATGACTGTATCGTCAGACAAAAAGTGGGACCCATCAAAGTCCGGTTCAAGTTCATCATATCTCTTACAAAATTAGACCCACCCTATCATATAGAAATGAAAGGGGAAGGTGAAGATATTGGGAAGGCCGGGCGATTTACAAAAAAAACAACCATTGATTTTAAAGAGGTGAATAACGGGGAAGTGGAGATATCTTACACGTGTGATGCGAACATAATAGGTAAGCTGGCCATGTTCGGGAACAGGATTATACAGGCGAAAGCGAAGCAGGTGGAGGAGGAGTTTACAAAGAATCTTAAAGAAAAATTGGAAGCCGTGGTGTGAAATTTATTTAATGGGAATGGATAGTACGATCATTGAAAGGCGAAAAGATAACCTGGACAGGGCAGTAAGCTTTCATGGCCATTTATGTTTGGGACAAGTGCTTGGAGTCCATCTGGCAGAGCGTGGCCTGGAAGTCATAGGAACAACCGATCCAAAAGAGATCATAATTTATGTAGAGAATGACAGATGCATAGCCGATGCCATTCAGATACTCACGGGAACAAGATTGGGAAGACGGAGCATGAAATTGGTACATTACGGAAAGATGGCAGCGACCTTCATTAACACCAGGACTGGTGATGCGTACCGGGTTTGGGTGAGCGGTAAGGTCAATGAGATGATCGGTGAGATGAACATAGACAAGCACGAAAGGGAGAAACAATATAGGACTGTACTGGAGGCCGATTCTGATGATATAGTGAGTGTACAACGGGTATCCGTTACTATTCCTCCCCTGGAGATGCCGGGAAAACCACAACGGACGGCAATTTGTGTACGATGCAAGGAAAAGGTGATGGATGGTAAAGATGTTTTCACTGAGGAGGGTCCGTTATGCCTGGCTTGTGCAGGTAAACCCTATTATCAGGTAGCAAAATAAGAAAACATGCAATTAGAGAAACAACTACTGGCACAAATCAGGAACCACGATGCACCTGTCACGGATGTATGGATCGGGCTTTTTTGGAGCGCTGTAGGGTCAAGATATATTGGAATGAGTCATACATTTAAAACCGGACATAAAGTTGAAATTGAACATTCCGGTGAGTTATCCTCTTTCTCTGCCTATCAGTTGGCAGAACGGTTATTCTCATGGGAACCTCTTGAGGCGTCCATAGGAGTTGCTGCATTGAATTCTCTTATCGAGCCAAAGGGTACAACGGGAAACATCAAAGACTACATAAAAGAAAGCGCACAAGGGAAGGCAGTCACTATTATTGGCAGATTTCCTTTTAACGACGAGATAACCAGAATAGCCGGAAAGACCTATATATTGGAGATCGAACCAACAGGTGATGAACTTCCCATGACAGCCTGTGAGGAAGTCGTTCCTGAATCAGATATCAATGTAATAACGGCCACAGCACTTATTAACCACACGCTTGAGCGCTTATTGGAACTCGGAAGCAAGGGTATAAATATTGTGCTTGGCCCCTCCACGCCATTATCGCCGGTGCTGTTCGATTTCGGAGCCGACATTCTGGCAGGTGTCAGGGTGTATGACAAAGATCTTTTAGTGAAAAGTATAACCCAGGGAGTTAAAAAACATAAACTGCTCAATGGGATAGAATCAATTTGCTTATTCAAAAACTAACAATTTAAATAGGAAGTAAAAATGACTGCTATAGAAAATTCCCTGAGCACCGGCTGTAAAAGTGCCGGAAACATGTTGGTCGCTATCCTCGTCATTGGTTCTGTCTGGGGCTTGCTTGATGCACTTACTGTCATTTATATATCGCCCATGTTCCACATCCGGAAACTGTGCATGTGCCCAATGACAGTAGTATTATATGGTTTTCCTCTCATGACCATCGCCATGGTAAAATACAGGAAGCCCTTGATGATGATCGGAATAGGAGTGATAGCGGCTTTATTTAAACTCCTGGATTTTGCATTGATTTCATTGCCCGTTATTGACGGTCAACCCATTTATCAGCCGGTAGTGAATCCAGCTCTCGCAGCTATCACGGTTTCGATTGTATATGCTGTGTTTGTGGGTTTGCTTGTAAAGAAATTAGAAAAAAATACAGTTTCCCGCATACTAATGGGAGCGATTATGGGATTTTTAAGTGTGATAGCATTTGTCTGTACTGCATTTTATATCACACAAACCCCGCCTTTAATCGTTCTGACTCCCATGGAACTACTTTTTCCATTTCATGGGCCGGCAACTGCACTTTTAGGAGCAATTTGTCTTCCCTTGGGTTATTGGATAGCTGTAAAATTGAACCAGAGAACGGATCTGCTTCAAATAAAAAAGCCTGTTCTTTATTACTTTCTTTCAGGATTTATTTTAGTTTTTAGTATACTGGCAAGTACGATCATTCTGGTTTCCGGTGCTCAGAATTAAGGGAGTTTCAGAGAAATGAATCAAGTTAACCCTGAACAGGTTGGAGCCGTCATACTGGCAGCAGGTAATTCAAAAAGGATGAATTCCCGGAAGCCATTTTTAAAGTTTGATAAGGACCATACATTTATTGAAAAACTGATTTCAACCTTTCTCCAGTGGGGATGCCAGGAAATTGTCATAGTGATAAACAGGGATGTACAAACCCAACGTGATTTTTTCGATCAGTTGCCTGAGAAAGTTACGCATGTCCTGAATGAACATCCTGAGTTTGAACGGTTCTACTCGGTGAAACTGGGACTTGGCGTCATTCGTAATGCCTCTTTCTGCTTCATTCAGAACGTTGATAATCCTTTCATCGATGCCCGGATACTGGATCTCCTGTATGAGCAGCGGAATGACCGCGGCTATAGTTCACCTGTGTATAAGAACAAAGGGGGGCATCCAATATTACTGAACCGCGAAATCAGCGACAGGATACGCAACTGGCCGGTTGATTCCGCGAACCTGAAAGAGGTGCTGAATACCATGGAATGCATCCCGGTTGAGATGCCGGACGACCGGGTGCTGATCAATATCAACAGTCCGGAAGAGTATAAACGATTTTGTAATGGAACCAATCTACGTCAAAATACTTGAAATCCTCCGTTCCGGTCAGGTTGCCGCCATCTGTACCGTGGTTGCCACCAGGGGATCTTCTCCCCTGAAAGCGGGTGCCAAGATGATCGTGTGGGAAGACGGCCGGATCTTCGGAACAATAGGTGGAGGCCCCCTGGAAAAATCCACCATCGATGATGCGATCCGGGTCATAAAAAAAAGGACACCGGAACTCATCCAGCATGATCTGAAAGCTCAGCACGAAATGTGTTGCGGCGGATCCATGGAAATTTATATTGAACCTCTTATGCCATTAAAAAAACTATTCATGTTCGGAGGAGGCCATGTGGGAAAAGCGGTCGTGAAACATGCCCTCGACCTGGACTTTGAGATCACCGTTATCGACAGCCGGGAAGAGATCTTCAGCGACTGGCCCTTTACCGGTTACCAGACAGTCGTCGGTGATTACCCGAAAGTGCTCCCCACACTGCCGTACGACGACAACACCTTCATCGTCATCGCCACGCAGGATCATCCTACCGACAACGAGGTGCTGGCCCTGTGCATCAACAAACCCCATCGGTACCTCGGGATGATCGGCAGCAAAAACAAGGTGGCCACCATGAAGAAGAACCTGATTTCGGAAGGGATCGCGACAGAGGAGGAACTCAACCGGGTAGATATGCCCATTGGGGTAGAGATCCATGCCATAACAGCCGATGAGATCGCCATCAGCATCGTGGCAAAACTGATCGAAGAAAAAAATAAATAAACACCTGGGAAATGGTTTTACCGGACTTTCGTTTTCACCAGCCAGCAACCCTTCAGGATGCCCTTAACCTGCTTGGGCAGCACCCCGATGCCGCGGCCATGGCAGGAGGAACCGATCTGCTGGTTGAGATGAAAAAAGGGTTGTGCAGACACCACGACATCATTTCCCTGGCTAAAATCCCGGAGCTGAAACGCATTACCGAAAATACAGATAACCTTTTCATTGGTGCCTGTTCGACCCACAGTGAAGTGATGGCTTCACGGCTGGTCAGGGAACATGCCCCGGCACTGGTAAAGGCAACCTCCAAGATCGGTTCGGAGCAGATCAGAAATACAGGTACAATCGGAGGGAATATCTGCACCGCTGCCTCCTGCTGTGACACCGCCCCAATTCTGCTGGCGATGAACGCATCGGTGGAGATTGCATGTGACGAAAAAATCAGAATCGTGCCCCTGAGGGACTTTTTCACGTTCAATAAAAAAACGATACTCGAAAAAAGAGACCTTGTAACCAGGATCATTGTCCCGAAACCAGTATCAGGAACCGGTGCCTGCTATGAGAAATTCGGCCTTCGTGAAGCAGGTTCCATCTCTGTAGTTTCAGTCGCTGCAAGCATAAGGATCCAGGATGCTGTTATTACAGATGCACTCATCGTCATTGGCGCGGTGGCACCCACACCTAAAATCAGCGGGCAGGCGATTGAAATACTGAAAGGCAGAAACGTCCGGGAGTTCATGGAAGGATCTCCTCTGCTGGAAGAGGCAGGAAACGGTGCAGTCAGGGATTCTATTCCGATTGACGACATCCGTGGAGGAGCGCAGTTCCGGAGGGATGTGCTGAAGGTGTTGACGAAGAGAGCGATACGAAGTGCGATAGCATGAAGCAATTAATCACCATAACTGTTAACGCGGACGAATACGAGGTAGCAGTAAAACCGACCACGACCCTGCTTGATTTGCTACGGGAGGAGTTGAAGCTGACGGGAACAAAAAAAGGTTGTGAGCTGGGAGACTGTGGTGCATGTACGGTCATTCTGGACGGGAAAGCGGTGAATTCATGCCTGGTTTTGGCTGTGGAAGCTGCCGGAAAGAGGGTTGAGACGATTGAGGGGCTTGCGAAAGGCGTGGAGTTGCACCCCATTCAGCGTGCATTTGTTGAGAAAGGGGCTATCCAGTGCGGGTATTGCACCCCGGGGATGATTATGCGTACGAAGAGCATTTTCGATAAAAATCCCAATCCCACCAAACAGGAGATCCAGGCTGAACTGAGCGGGAATCTCTGTCGTTGTACAGGCTACACCAAGATTATCGAAGCTGTTGAAACGGCCAGGGATTACCTCAACGGGGTCAAGCCTCCGGAGCTGGAGTTCATGCCTCAGAAATCGGCCATTGACCTGTCGGTGGTCGGGAGACGCCTTCCCAAGATCGATGCTCCCGACAAAGCTACCGGCAGGGCATTGTATACCGATGACATCTCCCTCCCGAACATGATCTACGGGAAGTTGCTGCTCAGCCCCGTTCCTCATGCACGGATCGTTTCGATCGATACCAGCAAGGCAAAAGCATTCCCGGGAGTGAAAGTAGTGCTCACTGGTGCCGATGTCCCGGATGTACGATGGGGTACCTCCCCCCCACGTTACGATGAAACAATCCTTGCCAAAGACAAGGTGCGGTTCGTGGGGGATGTGGTGGCTGCGGTAGCAGCAATCGACGAGGAGACCTGTTACCGGGCCCTCGACCTGATCCAGGTGGAGTACGAGGAGCTCCCGGCCGTATTCGATCCCATGGAAGCCATGAAAGAGGGGGCTCCGCGTCTGTTCGATGATAAATACGAACACAACATCAATACCCATGTCGATCACCATTTCGGGGATATTGAAAAGGGATTTGCGCAGGCCGATTACATCCGGGAGCAGCGGTTTGTCGGCAACCGGACCTACCAGAACCCGATGGAACCCCATTGTTCCATTGCTGAATGGGACCGCCATGGCAGGGTGACCCTTTATACCTCCACACAGGTGGTTCATTATGTACACCACCAGTTGTCGCACATTCTGGGACTTCCACTGGGGGGTATCCGGGTGATCATGACAAACTGCGGTGGTGGATTCGGGGCGAAAGCAGCCACCAACACGATTGAAGTAGTATCGATTTTTCTCTCCCGGATTGCCGGCTGTCCCGTCAAGATGCGGTTCAGCCGCGAGGAGATGTACCTCTTCGGGCGGGGACGCCACAAGCAATATATTGATCTGAAGATCGGGGTTAAGAAGGACGGGACGATCACAGCAGTGAAGCAGAAAGCGGTGTTGGAGGGAGGGGCCTATTCCAGTTTCGGTATAGTATCCACCTATTATGCCGGCTCCATGCTAACCACGCTTTACAAATTCCCAAATTACAAGTACGACGGGTTCCGGGTAAACACCAACCTGCCCCCCTGTGGTGCGTTTCGTGGGCATGGCTGTCCGCACCCGCGATTTGCGTTCGAATCGCTGCTGACCATGATTGCCGATGACATCGGGATGGATTCGATCGACATTCGCCTGAAAAACGCCATGACTCCTGAATACCATACCTGCAACGACCTGGAAATTCATTCGTGTGAATTTACTGCGTGCCTGGAGGAGGTGCGGAAAAAATCGGGGTGGGATGAGAAAAAGGGGAAACTTCCACGGGGCCGTGGTATCGGAATCGGGTGCGGCGGGTTTGTCTCCGGCGCCGGATATCCCATTTACCGTTCCAAATTTCCCCATTCCAATGCGACTATCAAGGTTATGGAGGATGGTACCAGGGCAATCCTGTTTATCGGGGATGCAGACATCGGACAGGGATCGGATACCGTACTTTCCATGGCCGCCTGCGAAGCGATGGGGATCTCGTACGACCGCATCAGCGTGGTTTCGGCCGACAGTGACCTCACGCCCATCGGGTTCGGAGCCTATTCAAGCCGGGTGACACTCATGGGTGGTAATGCGTGTAAAATGGCCGGTGAAGAGGTGAAAAACCAGATTCTTCTCCAGGCAGCCGGGATCATGAAGGTGGATGCGGAAAAACTGGAGGCTAAGGATAACAGGGTTTTTGTGAAAGAGGATCCATCTACCTTCATCCCCTGGGAAGAGGCCGGTTTTGCCTTTTTCTCCAGGAACGGACCGCTCCTCGGGAAAGGGCATTATTCGCCGCCTGAAGGCCTGGGTGGGAAATACAAAGGCGCTGCAGTGGGAACCTCCCCGGCTTACTCATTCTCCGCGACGGTGTGCGAGGTGGAAGTGGACATGGAGACCGGGAAGGTAAAGGTACTCAACTTCTGGGATGCCCATGACTGTGGTACTGCGGTGAATCCGATGCTGGTGGAGGGGCAGGCCGAAGGGGCAGTCCTGATGGGAATGAGCGAGGTGCTTTTCGAGAATGAGGTATTTGATACGAAGGGAAAGATGATCAATCCCGATTTGCATAACTACTTGATAGCCACTTCCGCAGACATGCCAGAGATCCAGTCTACGATCGTCGAAAGCTATGAACCCCATGGCCCGTATGGCGCAAAAGAGGTGGGAGAAGGTGCGACCCTTCCTATCCTGGGTGCCATTGCCAATGCAGTAGCTGATGCCATCGGGACACGGGTATTTGAACTTCCGATTACACCTCAGAGGGTGCTGGAAGCAATTCAAAAATCGAACCAGTGTTAAATAAATAACTATATTTGTAAGCATACCCTGCGATTTAAGATTATATAAGCTATGAATACGAAAATAAAACCTGAAAACATGACAGAAGATATCTGGATTAATACTTCCTGTGGTGGATGTTACGCACAATGTGGCGTCAGGGTGCACCGGGTTGACGGTGTGATCGTCGGGATCGAGGGAAATCCTGAAACTCCAGCCGGAAGTGGAAGAATTTGTGCTAAAGGTTCCGCTCAATTGATGACGCTTTATGACCCGCACAGGATAAACTATCCTGTCAAGCGGACCAATCCTGAAAAAGGGGTTGGTGTGGACCCAAAATGGGAACAAATCTCATGGGAAGAAGCGATGGACACGATCGTAGCCAAGCTTAAAGCCGTGTATGACAAAGACCCGCGCGGGGTTTACTGGCAGGCTACCACCGTGCAAACCAGCGAAATCCGTTTCGCAATACCTGCTTTTATGAAAGCCTTCGGATTTAAAAACTACTGGGTTTCCGGGGGTGGCCTCTGGTGTGGGAACGGCGCTCATTTTATGAACGGCATCATGCATGCTGCATGGTCAATTATTCCCGACTGGAATTATAACAATTTTACGATTTATTTCGGCTGTTCCAAAGGTCATGGCGCCGGACATGCAGCACTTCAAACTGCCCAGTTTGTTGCCGATGCAAGGGCAAGAGGAATGAAAGCCGTTGTCTTTGACCCCTTTCTCTCAACCCAGGCATCAAAAGCACAGGAATGGGTTCCCTGTATTGTAGGCACTGATGCTGCTGCTGCCCTTGGAATGATCAATGTCATACTTAATGAACTAAATACATGGGATGCGGAATACCTGAAACTCAAAACAAATGCAGCTTATCTTATTCAGCCAGACGGACATTACAAAAGGGATTCAAAAACGAACAAACCGCTGATATGGGATACCAAAGACAATATAGCCAAGACTTTTAATGATGCATCCATTAAAGATTTCGCTCTTCTCGGAGAATTTGAAGTTGATGGAATCAAATGTGTCCCGTCATTCCAGTTGTTCAGAGAACATGTAAAAAAGGAATATCCCCTTGAGAAAGTTTCAAAAATAACTTCCGTACCTGTTTCAACATTGCGCCGTGTGGCAAAAGAATTTGTCGAAAATGCCCGGATAGGCAGCACCATCGTTATTGATGGCAAAACCCTTCCTCTCCGTCCATCCGCTGCCATATTCTTCAGAGGAAGCCAGGGACATGTCAACTCCGGCTGGACATGTTTGTCCATAGACCTTTTGAATCATATCATAGGCGCATGCGATGTTCCGGGCGGTGCCATGGGACACGGACCTCCGGTCAGTTTTGGTTATCCGGCTACAGGCAAACCCAATACGGTTCCGTATCCCTGCGAAGACGGTCTTATGGTTGTGAAAGGCTGGGTATATGACCATAAACCCTACCCTCTTTCTGAACCTAAGCCACCCACCAGGCTTGACCTGCACGATATGTTCCCCTGTTCGGTTTATAATGCATTTACAATTATGTCGCCCGATTGGGAGAAGTACAGAAAACAATTCAAGATAGATTATGAACCTTCCATTATGATAAACTTCGGTTCAAATTCTGTCATGACCATGGGTAACGCCGAACAGGTAACTGAAAATTTCCTCAAGAAATTTGAGTTCATCTTTTCTTTTAATATCATTCATAACGAATTTACCGAAGCGGTTGCCGATATTGTACTTCCCGATACCTGCTTCCTTGAAAGGTACACTCCCTGTGTGACCTTTCCATCAACCTTCTGCCATCCCACCGGGATGGACCACTGGGTGTGGCAAATACGGCAACCCGTAATTGAACCTTTGCATGAACGCAGGGATTTCAATGAAATCATGCTTGAAATTTCGAAGAGACTCGGAATTCAGGATAAATATTACGAAGCCATTAATAATCTTATTCCGATACGCTACGGGGGGGAAATGGAGGAAAAATACAAACTCGATCCCAAAGGCGATTATACCTGGTATGACATCTGCGACAGGGTTCTGAAAGACAGGTTAGGAGACGATAAAGGTCTTGAAGAGGTAAAAAAGACCGGACTGGTGAAATGGAAAGCCAGAGTCGAGGAAACCTATTGGAGGTGGTTCGTTCCTGTAAGAGTGCCTATTTACTTTGAATACTTTATTGATGCAGGAAAAAAACTTCGTAAAGTGACTACCGATTTCGGCAGGCCAGACATGTTCGATATGTCATTCTTTACACCCCTGGCACAATGGAATCCGTGCCCTTCACATACCGAGACCAATCCCGAATATGATCTTTGGGGATTCTCATGGCGTCCTTCCTTCCATACCCAGTCTTCCACTCAGTGCAATCCCTGGCTGGATGAGATATCAGTGAATGATCCTTTTGTTTATCTGATACAGATTAATGCAGAAACGGGCAAAAAGAAAGGACTTAAAGACGGTGATATCATATGGGTTGAAAATAAGTTAGGCAGAAAGATCAAAGGTCCTGTAAAACTGGTTCAGGGGATGCATCCCCAGCATCTTGGTATAGCGGGTTGCCATGGTCACTGGGCCAAAGGACAACCGGTAGCGAAAGGAAAAGGACAATTCTTTGACGACCTCATCATCGTGGATGAAGCTCATACCGATTCATTAACCCTGGGCTCCGATGCATGTGTGAAATTAAAAATCTATAAATACAACAATTGATCATGGTAAAGTATGGTTTTGTTATTGATCTGAAAAGATGCTACGGATGTTATTCCTGTACCGCAGCATGTAAAGCAGCAAACAACACCCCTATGGGAGTTGATTTTGCCAAGTGCATTTCAGGCGAAACAGGGACTTTCCCGACTTCGCAACGGCAGATGCTCCCAACACTTTGCATGCAATGCGAAGACCCGGAATGTAAGGCTGTCTGCCCTACCGGAGCTACCATGCAAAATGAAAATGGCGTTGTAACTGTTGATAAGAACCTCTGCATGGGTTGTGGGTATTGTATGATGGCTTGTCCCTACGGGCAACGGTACAAGATTTCCACATGGAAGACGTATTTCCCTTCTGCCACGGGAGAACTTGATGCTTATCAGTCCTATTCTAAAAATAAATGGGAAGAAAAAAACGGGTATGGTATTGCATCAAAATGTGATTTTTGTCTACAGCGGGTCAAGGAGGGAAGATTGCCTGCCTGCGTGGAAGCCTGTCCGGCGAAAGCGCGTTTTTTTGGAGATATCAACGATCCTGAAAGTGAAGTGTCCATTTTAATCAGAAGGGACCGGGGTTTCCAGCTCAACCCTGAGTTCGGCACGAATCCATCTGTCTATTACTTACCAGCAAGATGAAAAAAACTAA
>Ga0208045_1000514_pt1 | contig 14993 bp, 12 predicted proteins | sample PL_2010_200m_FD_184160 | JGI IMG/M metagenome (GOLD analysis project Ga0208045, IMG submission 184160) | Freshwater microbial communities from Powell Lake, British Columbia, Canada to study Microbial Dark Matter (Phase II) - PL_2010_200m... | ecosystem: Environmental > Aquatic > Freshwater >...
TGTTGGCCGTGATGCTGGTGCTCTATGGCGAGCGCCGTGCGCGAGGGGCAGCCCGGCCCGCGAATGATCGGGCGCGCTCGGCGGTGCTCTATCGGCTTCGTGGCGTCAAGGCCCTGGCCGCCAGTAGTTGGTGTGGCCTGGTGTTTCTTTGTGCCTTCGTCATACCCGTACTGCAGTTGCTGGCCTGGCTCTGGCAGCGTGGGCGCTTCGATCTCGATGAGCGTTATACCGGCTTGATCCTGCATACCCTTTATCTGGGCGGCCTGGCGGCGCTGATCACAGTGACTGTGGCGCTATTGCTGGCTTTCGCCCGGCGCCAGGCACCGCTGCGTCCGATAAAGATGGCAGTTGGGTTGGCGAATCTCGGTTACGCGCTGCCGGGGTCGGTGCTGGCCGTGTCGATCATGCTTGCGTTCAGCTACCTCGACCGCGAATTGGTCGTGCCGCTGTCCGGCTGGCTCGGCGGCGCAGGCAAACCGATCCTGTTGGGAAGCCTCGGCGCTTTGCTCCTGGCTTACCTGATTCGGTTCATGGCGGTGGCGTTCGGGCCGCTGGAAAGCGCGCTGGCGCGGATTCGGCCTTCTCTGCCGCAGGCCTCGCGCAGCCTTGGCGTGGGCGGGCCGGCACTGTTCTTCCGGGTCTACCTGCCGTTGTTGTTGCCTGGAACGCTGAGTGCCGCATTGCTGGTGTTCGTCGATGTGCTGAAAGAAATGCCTGCCACGCTCCTTATGAGACCGTTCGGTTGGGACACGCTGTCGGTGAGGATCTTCGAGATGACCAGCGAAGGCGAGTGGGCGCGTGCCGCGCTGCCTGCGCTGACGTTGGTGCTGGTCGGGCTGTTGCCGGTCATCTTGCTGATCCGTCGCTCAGCCCGGCGAGTCGGCTGAGCGCTCCATCGCCTCGCAGTGACCTGTCACGACCTTGAGGCTACAATGCGCGCCAGCCAAAAATCGTCGGGCCTATTGCCCGGCTCTAATAAGCTCTACCCACGCCGCTTCGGCGACCTGCCCGGAAGGAGAAACCCATGGGTCAGCGTACTCCCCTCTACGATCAGCACCTCGCACTCGGCGCCAAGATGGTCGATTTCGGCGGCTGGGACATGCCGCTGCATTACGGCTCCCAGGTAGAAGAACATCATCAGGTGCGCCGCGATTGCGGGGTGTTCGACGTCTCCCACATGACGGTGGTGGACGTCCGGGGGGCGGATGCGAAGGCCTATCTGCAGCGCCTGCTGGCCAACGACGTAGATCGTCTCGGGCAGGTCGGCAAAGCACTCTATACGGCCATGCTCAACGAGCGTGGCGGCGTCGTGGACGACCTCATCGTTTATCTCGCCGAAGAGGGTTATCGGCTTGTGGTCAACGCCAGCACCCGCGACAAGGATCTGGCGTGGATGCAGGCGCAGGCTGAGGGGTTTACGGTTGAAGTGACCGAGCGGCCCGAGCTGGCGATGCTGGCCGTCCAGGGCCCCCATGCGCGGGCGCGCACCGCTGAATTGGTCAGTCAGGCTCGAGCGGCATTGATCCACGAACTCAAGCCGTTCAACGGCCGTGCCGCAGGGGATTGGTTCATTGGTCGCACCGGCTATACCGGTGAGGACGGTCTGGAAATTATCCTGCCGGCCGAGCAGGCTCCTGATTTCCTCAGCGAGCTGGTCGGCGCCGGCATCCCGCCGATCGGGCTGGGTGCGCGTGACACCTTGCGCCTCGAGGCGGGCCTGAATCTCTACGGCCAGGATATGACCGAGGATGTCTCGCCGCTGCAGGCCAATATGGGCTGGACCGTGGCGTGGCAGCCGGTCGAGCGTGATTTCATTGGCCGCAGCGCGCTCGAGGCACAGAAGGCAAAAACTGATCTGCCGAAACTGGTAGGGCTGGTGCTCGAGGAGCGTGGCGTGCTGCGAGCCCATCAGATCGTGCGCGTCAACGGCATGGGCGAAGGAGAGATCACCAGCGGTAGTTTTTCGCCTACGCTTGGCAAAGCCATCGCGCTTGCGCGTGTTCCGGCCGGGACGGCTGATCGTGCCGAAGTAGAAATCCGTGGCAAGTGGTATCCCGTGCGCGTGGTGCAGCCGACTTTCGTGCGTCACGGCAAAGTACTGGTGTAAATTCGGCCAACTGCAATTTTGCAACGGGCCGCAGAGCCTGCTTCGTGCCCGCAACCGACAGCTTTTTTGAGGACCTACGAATGAGCGACATCCCCAGCGATCTGCGATACGCCGCGAGCCACGAGTGGGCCCGTCTCGAAGCCGACGGTAGTGTTAGCGTCGGTATCTCTGACCATGCCCAGGAAGCGCTGGGCGATGTGGTGTATGTGGAGCTGCCGGAGATCGGCCAGCAGCTGACTGCAGGGCAACAAGCGGGTGTGGTGGAGTCGGTAAAGGCCGCTTCGGACATTTACGCGCCAATTTCCGGGGAGGTGGTCTCGATCAACGAGCAACTCACCGATTCGCCGGAAAACGTCAACAGCGAGCCCTATGGCAGCTGGTTCTTCCGGATTCAGCCGAGCGATGCCTCGCAACTGGAGAAGCTGCTCGACGCAGAGGGTTACAAGGCCTCCTGCGACGCCGAAGCCTAAGCGTTCAAATCCAAAAGCCCCGTCATGCAGGCGTGTGAAAACCGAGCGAAGCCGATTTTCATAGCAGCCCGTGTATCGGGGCTTTCCTTTTTCGAGAGAAGCAGTGATGTCTCAAGTGCCGCGCCTTTCCCAGCTCCAGCAACCTGACGCCTTTTTGCGTCGCCATCTTGGCCCTGATGCGAGTGAACAACAGGCCATGCTCGATGCGCTCGGCTTGTCCAGCCGTGAAGAGTTGGTCAAGCAGACCGTGCCGCCGGCGATTCGCCTGCAAGGTGACCTGGCGCTGCCGGCCGCCCTGGATGAGCAGGAAGCACTGGCGCGTTTGCGAGGCTACGCGGAACAGAACCAGCTCTGGACCAGCCTGATCGGAATGGGCTACCACGGCACCATCACGCCGCCCGTAATTTTGCGCAACGTCTTGGAAAACCCCGGCTGGTATACCGCTTACACGCCTTATCAACCGGAGATTGCCCAAGGTCGTCTGGAGGCGCTGCTGAATTTCCAGCAACTGACCATCGACCTCACCGGACTCGATCTGGCCAACGCCTCGCTACTCGACGAAGCCACAGCCGCAGCGGAAGCCATGACCCTGGCGAGGCGAATGGCCAAGAGCAAGAGCAACTGCTTCTTCGTCGATGAAAACTGTCATCCGCAGACGCTCTCAGTGGTGCAGACGCGTGCCGAAGCCTTTGGTTTTGAACTGGTGGTCGGTGCGCTTGAGGATATCGTTGGGCAGGAAGTCTTCGGTGCGCTGCTTCAATACCCCGACACTCATGGCGAGATCCGCGATCTGCGACCGGCGATCGAGGCGCTCCACGCCAAGCAAGCCCTGGCCTGCGTCGCGGCAGACCTGCTCAGCCTGCTGCTGTTGACGCCGCCTGGCGAACTTGGCGCGGATGTGGTGCTCGGTTCAACCCAGCGATTTGGCGTACCGATGGGCTACGGTGGTCCCCACGCCGCCTATTTCGCTACCCGCGACGCCTTCAAGCGCGCCATGCCCGGCCGTATTATCGGCGTTTCCAAGGATGCGCGCGGCAACACGGCGCTGCGCATGGCGCTGCAAACGCGCGAACAGCATATCCGTCGCGAGAAGGCCAATTCCAACATCTGTACCGCGCAGGTGCTTCTAGCCAACATCGCCAGCTGTTATGCCGTCTACCACGGTCCAGACGGGCTCAAGCGCATCGCTCAGCGCACCCATCGGCTGACCTCGATCCTGGCCAGCGCGCTGGAAATGAAAGGCATCAAGCGCACCAACCAGTATTTCTTCGACACGCTGACGCTTGAGGTGGGTGGCGCACAGACGGCGATTCTCGAAAGTGCTCGCGCGGCGCGGATCAATCTGCGCATCCTCGGTCGGGGCAAGCTAGGTGTCAGCCTCGACGAGACCTGTAACGAGCAGACCGTGGAAGAGCTACTGGCGGTGTTCCTCGGTGCCGATCACGGACTGAGCATCACGACGCTGGACGCGGGTGAAATCGTCAGCGGCATCCCGAACGAACTGCAGCGCAGCAGCGCTTATCTGACTCACCCGGTGTTCAACACCCACCACAGCGAAACCGAGATGCTGCGTTACCTTAAGCAGCTGGAGAATAAGGATCTGGCATTGAACCAGGCGATGATCCCGCTCGGTTCCTGCACCATGAAGCTGAACGCGACTAGCGAGATGATCCCGATTACATGGCCGGAGTTTGCCAACCTGCATCCGTTCGCACCGCAGGAGCAGGCTCAAGGCTACAAGCTCATGATCGATGAACTGGAAGCTTGGCTCTGTGCGATCACTGGCTTCGACGCGATCTCGATGCAACCCAACTCCGGCGCCCAGGGCGAATACGCCGGCCTGGTCGCGATCCGCAAATATCACGAGAGCCGCGGCGAGGGCCAGCGTGACATCTGCTTGATTCCATCCTCGGCCCACGGCACCAACCCAGCGTCAGCGCAGATGGTCAGCATGCGTGTGGTGATCGTCGATTGCGACAAGGCGGGGAACGTCGATCTCCAGGACCTCAAGCGCAAGGCGGCCGACGCGGGGGATAAGTTGTCCTGTCTGATGATCACCTATCCGTCTACCCATGGTGTCTACGAAGAAGGCGTTCGGGAGATCTGCGAAGCGATTCATGCGCAGGGCGGCCAGGTGTACATGGACGGCGCCAACCTCAACGCTCAGGTCGGTCTGGCGCGTCCAGCCGATATCGGCGCAGACGTTTCGCACATGAACTTGCATAAAACGTTCTGCATCCCGCATGGCGGTGGCGGCCCAGGTATGGGGCCGATCGGTATCAAGGCGCACCTGCAGCCTTTCGTTGCCAACCATCCGGTGATCGAGTTGCAAGGCCCGAATCCGGAAAACGGTGCGATTAGCGCCGCGCCTTGGGGAAGTGCCAGTATCCTGCCGATCAGCTGGATGTACATCGCCATGATGGGACCGCAGCTGCGCGACGCCACCGAGGTTGCGATTCTCAGTGCTAACTACCTGGCGATGCGTCTTGGCGAGGCCTTTCCGGTCCTCTACAGTGGGCGTAACGGTCGTGTAGCACACGAATGTATCATCGATTTGCGGCCGCTCAAGGCGCAGACTGGCATCACCGAGGAGGACGTCGCCAAGCGGCTGATCGATTACGGCTTTCACGCGCCGACCATGTCTTTCCCGGTGCCCGGCACGTTGATGATCGAGCCTACCGAGAGCGAGTCGAAAGCCGAGCTAGATCGTTTCGTCGAAGCGATGCTGAGCATTCGTGCTGAGATCGACAGGGTGGAAAGCGGCGGATGGCCTGCCGAGGACAACCCGCTGGTACGCGCTCCGCATACACTGGCCGACGTCACCAACCTGTGGGATCGTCCATACAGCATCGCCGAAGGCGTGACGCCGAGCGCACATACCCAAGCGCACAAATATTGGCCCGCGGTGAACCGGGTGGATAACGTATTTGGTGACCGCAACCTGTTCTGTGCCTGCGTGCCGGTCGAGGATTACCGCGAGTAGTGCTGTTCCGCCCGTTCTGATCCTTGAGTGAGACCGGGCGGAGTCTCTACCGAAAATTTCAGCCCTCTTGCGAAGGCTCGTCGAGAGCCTCATCGCTATCTTCGCCAATCATCCCCAGCAGTTGCGCCAGCACCAGCTGGGCTTCTTCCACACCCTGTCGCTTCGGCGCCGAGAACAGTTGGACGCTGACACCGTCTCCCCACCCCTTGCGGATGTCACGCTGTATCGCCAGCAACGCGTTTTTGGCTGCGCCGAAGGCAAGCTTGTCTGACTTGGTCAGCAAGATGTGTAGCGGCATCTCGCTGGCGTTGGACCAGTCGAGCATCATGCGGTCGAATTCGGTCAGCGGATGGCGGATGTCCATCATCAAGAACACCCCAGCGAGACTCTCGCGGCTGCTCAGGTAGGCTTCCAAATGACGCTGCCAATGCTGCTTCAGGGGAATCGGTACTTTTGCATAGCCGTAGCCGGGAAGATCGACCAGGCGATGGTGTTCATCGAGGCTGAAGAAGTTCAGCAGTTGGGTGCGCCCGGGTGTCTTCGACGTGCGGGCGAGACTGGCATGGGTGAGCGTGTTCAGCGCACTGGACTTGCCCGCGTTCGAGCGGCCGGCGAAAGCGACTTCCAGGCCCTCGTCAGCCGGGCATTGATCGACCTTGGCGGCACTGGTCATGAACGTGGCTTGCTGGCAGAGGCCTAGAATCGGGTTTTTTGGGAGCATGGGCTTTCCGGTGAGTGCGCGGGGTGCGGCAATGGTTCATTTCCGTTTCAGGAGCGCCAGTATATAATGCCGCAGATTTTGTGTGCGCTTTGGTCTAAAAACGAGGCCGAGTAGCCGCTCTGCTGCCGCTTGCGGCGACCGACCGGAAGCGAGCAAGGCGTTGCTCAAGCGCCAGGTTAGACGTCACCCTGTATATAACGAGCGTCGCCATGGCCCTAAGCGGTCGGACTGCCGAATAAGATTTCTTTAAACCCTTAGCCGTAGTTGGATGAGCTGATGAACAAAGTACTCGTGAGTCTGCTGTTGACCCTTGGCATCACCGGTATCGCCCACGCGGCTGGAAATGCAGAAGCAGGAAAAGAAAAGGTCGCCGTCTGTGGTGCTTGCCACGGTGCCGACGGAAACAGTGCCGCACCGAACTTCCCGAAACTCGCAGGCCAGGGCCCGAACTATCTGTTCAAGCAGCTGCAGGATATCAAGGTAGGCAGCAGTCCCACGGCGGAGCCGGGCGTCGGTCGCAAGGTGCTGGAAATGACCGGTATTCTCGATCCCTACAGCGATCAGGACCTCCAGGACATGGCCGCCTACTTCGCCAGCCAGAAGATGACGATCGGTACGGCCGACCCGGCGCTGGTCGCTCAGGGTGAGCAGCTTTTCCGCGGTGGCAAGCTGGAGCAGGGCATGCCGGCTTGCTCCGGTTGTCACGCGCCGGACGGCGTAGGCAACAACCTGGCGCGTTTCCCGCGTTTGGGCGGTCAGCACGCGGCCTATACGGCCAAGCAGCTCACCGATTTCCGCGAAGGCGATCGCACCAACGATGGCGACGCGGCCATCATGCGCACCATCGCGTCGAAGCTGAGCAACAAAGACATCCAGGCACTGTCGAGCTACATCCAGGGCCTGCACTGATCATTTTCCGATCAGCCTAAAAGGGGCGTTCAGGGCATGAGCCTGAACGCCTTTTTTTGTTTTCGGCCTCGCTATAATGATTGTCAAGATATTGAAAAGCGGCGGAAAGCGCTGGCGAGCAAGCATGAATTGCTGCAGCCTGTGGCGCTATCGGTTAGCCGTTCATTACAAGGGAGTCATCATGCGTAAACTCGTCCTCAGTGCCCTTCTCGTTACCGCCAGTCTGTTCGGCTTTTCAGCCAGTGCGGCAGATTTCCAGGCAGGAAAGGAATACGTCGAGCTGAAGAATCCGGTACCGGTTGCCGAGCCGGACAAGATCGAGGTGGTCGAACTGTTCTGGTATGGCTGCCCGCATTGCTACCAATTCGAGCCGGTGATCAATCCATGGATCAAGCAACTGCCTGACGATGTCGATTTCAAGCGCATCCCGGCGATGTTTGGTGGCGTCTGGAACACGCACGGGCAGATGTTCCTCGCGCTGGAGTCCATGGGCGTCGAGCAGAAAGTCCATGACGCGGTGTTCAACGCTTATCACCGAGACGGTAACAAGCTCGACACGCCGGAAAAGATGGCGGAGCTCCTCGAGGGGCAGGGTGTCGACAAGCAAGCTTTCCTGAAGGCTTATAACTCCTTTGGCGTGAAGAGCCGTGCCGAGCAGGCAAAGAAGCTGGCGATGGCTTATCAGATCACTGGTGTTCCGGTGATGATTGTCAACGGTAAGTACCGTTTCGATATCGGATCTGCGGGTGGCCCGGAGCGGGCACTGGATGTTGCTGACTTCCTCATCGAAAAAGAACGCGCGGCCCGGTAAGCACGCGTGCTTCGTCGCTGGAGCTCACCACGCCTGGCCGGCCCCGGACAGGCGCAGGTCAATCCGCTTTGCCTGGACTCCAGCGGCCTGCCCTGTAACGGCCGGTTGCGTCTGCTGAGCTTCAACATTCAGGTCGGGATCAGCACCGAGCGCTATCACCATTACCTCACCCGTAGCTGGCAGCACTTGTTGCCACACACCGGGCGCGCGCGGAACTTACAGCGAATCGGCGACTTGCTCGCCAACTACGATCTCGTGGCGCTGCAAGAAGCGGACGGCGGCAGTATGCGATCGGGCTATGTCAATCAAGTCGAGCATCTTGCGCAGCTCGGGGCTTTTCCGTACTGGTACCAGCAGCTCAACCGTAACCTGGGACGCTTCGCTCAGCACAGCAACGGCGTGCTGAGTCGACTGGAACCGCAGGGGCTGGAAGACCATCCGTTGCCAGGACCATCCGGCCGTGGCGCGATTCTGCTCCGCTTTGGCCAGGGTGAGAACGCCCTTGTCGTGGTGGTGATGCATCTGGCTCTAGGCGGTGGCGCACGCACTCGCCAACTGGCGTATATCCGCGACCTGATCAGTGGCTACCGCCATCAGATTCTGATGGGCGACATGAATACCCATGCCAGCGATCTGCTGGAGCACTCACCCCTGCGTGATCTTGGCCTGCAAGCACCACAAATCGAGGCGACGTTTCCCAGCTGGCGTCCGCAACGCTGCCTGGACCACATCCTGCTGAGCCCCAGCCTGACGCTCGAACGCGTCGATGTACTGGCCCAGGCAACTTCGGACCACCTACCGGTCGCGGTGGAGATCCGCCTACCTGACGCGCTGCACGATGCTGACGCATTGCCTGTACCTACGGATAGGACCTGATGAGCGACGACGCGCAACGCTGGAAAGGCAAATACCTGCATCAGTTGGAACAGCAGGAGCAGCTCGAAGGGCGCTGGAACACGCGGCTGGATCTGCTGCGGCGCAGTCTGGTGCGCAGCAGTTTTGCGGTGGACGATGCCGATCCGGCGGTTGAGCGCTGCATGCGTGAGCTACGTGATGTGCTGCGCGACGATGTGCAGGATGACCGTCTGGGTGCGCTGGTCCCGCGGCTCGAGCGCGCGGTCCTCGACACTGAGCGCACTAAACAGGAGCGCCTCGAGCGATTGACCGAGGCGCTCGACCGACTGGCCTCGCAATTGCTCGAGCTGCGGCTACCCAACGAAATCCGCAAGCCGTTGAAGCAGTTTTCACGGCAGCTTGCTAAGCGAGCGGCCCAATCGCGCGAGTTGCCCACGCTGTTAAGCGAGCTAGGTGAGTTACAGAGCCAGGCACTGGCGGCTCAGCGACCGTCCGGCGCCCCCAATTCGGTGGGATTGCTTGGCCGTTTGTTCGGTCAGCGCGACAGCAACATTGAGGCCTTGGCAAAGCCCGACAACGATCCGCCATTGATTACGGCTGACCCGATGCAATCGCTGCCAGGCCAGCCGCTTTTTGAACAGGCCGAAACGCCTGAACCATTGCAAGGGTCGTCCGCTCCGGATTCTGGCCCTCAGGCGGCGGACGCACCGCAGGCTGTGATCGACGTCGCGGCGCCGCATAGCGATGCGATAGCCGACGTGACACCGCCAGCATCGACGCCGGAGGCCAGTCGGCCGATCCGTATCAGTTACCGCCGTCGCCGGAGCAGGCTTACAGTGCCATTGCCGAGCGTGTCGAATCGACACTGCTCGGTCTTCTTGAGAATCTGCGCCTGCCAGAGCACCAGCAGGTGCAGGTGCAGGCTATGCGCGAGCGGATTCAGCAAGGGCTGAATTGGTATGAGCTCGTGCCGGTGCTTGATGACCTGGCTCAGTTGATGCTGGCCGTGGCTGATCAAGGGCAGCGAGAATTCGAACTCTACCTGAGTCTGCTCAACGACCGTCTGGCCACCATGCAGGACAGCCTCGGCGCGGCCCGCGAAGGGCACGTGCAGAGCAAGGAAACCGCACAGGCGCTTGACGAAGAGCTGCGCCAGCAAGTCGGTGGTCTGCAAGACAGCATGCTCGGCGCCAAGGACCTGCCGAGCCTGAAGCAGACTGTTCAGGCTCGGTTGGATGGGTTGCTCGAAACCGTCGACGCGTATCAGCGTCAACGTAGCGACCATGAGCAGGCCTTGAGCGATCGCCTAAGCACTCTGGTCGAGCGGGTGGCAAGCCTTGAGCAAGCGGCAACGGGAATGCGCGAGCACCTCGAAGAGCAGCGGCAGAAGGCCCTGCAGGATCCGCTTACCAGCTTGCCTAACCGAGCCGCCTGGGATGAGCGCCTGGAGCTCGAAGTCGCACGTCAGCAACGCTACGGTGGTCAGCTGCTGCTCGCGGTTCTGGACGTCGATCACTTCAAGCGTATCAACGACAGTTTCGGCCATCTGGCTGGTGATCGAGTGCTCAAGATCATTGCCAACGAACTGCGCAAGCGGCTGCGCAAGACCGATTTTATCGCCCGTTTCGGTGGCGAAGAATTCGCGCTGTTGCTGCCCGAGACGCCCGCCGCGGCAGGGCTTAAGCTGCTCGATAACCTGCGTACAGGTATCGAGAGCTGTCCTTTTCACTTCAAGGGCGCTCGTATCCAGGTGACCCTGTCAGGGGGGCTTGCAAGCTTCGCTGCATCCGATCGAGCCGAGCAGGTGTTCGAGCGCGCCGACCGAGCCCTATACCGGGCGAAGGATTCCGGTCGCAACCGTATCGAAGCGGACTGACCGACCGCGCTGGGAGTCCAAGGGTCACCCCGGTACAATTGCCTTCTATGCCCTGGCGCCGACTCTCTTCGGCGTTTCTCTGCGGGCCGCTGCTCGGTCCGATCGAATGTCCCAAGTCCGCGTCATCACGCTGTAGACCAGAGGCCGCGTATGAAAAGTTTGATCCTCGCCTTGTTTGGCCTGTTGCTCGCCGGCTGCGCCAGCGGTCCGCGTATCGATACCCGTCATACATCGCTGGGGCAGGACAGTCGGGCGCAGTTTATCGTTCTGCATTACACCTCAAGTGACCTGCAGCGTTCGCTCGACATTCTCAAGGGCGACGGCGTCAGCAGCCACTACCTAATCGGCGAAGCGCCCGCGACCATCTACCGTCTGGTCGATGAAGATCGTCGTGCCTGGCACGCTGGCGAAAGCCAATGGAACGGACGTACCTGGCTTAACTCCAGCTCCATTGGCATCGAGCTGGTTAACCGCGGTTATATCGAAAGCTCCGAGGGGCGTCTCTGGTATCCCTACTCCGATGAACAGATTGACGCTCTGATCGTGCTGCTCAAGGACATCATGCAGCGCCGCGGTCTGAAGCCTGGCGCGATCATCGGTCACAGTGACATTGCCCCGCAGCGCAAGGTCGACCCGGGCCCGCTGTTTCCCTGGAAGCGGCTGGCGGACGCCGGTCTGGTGCCCTGGCCTGACGCCCAAGCCGTAGCGCGTCAGCGCAGTCTGTTTGCGACGGCAATACCGGATGTGGCCTGGTTTCAAGCGCAGTTGGCGGAGCAGGGATACAAGGTGCCCGAGCACGGCTATCTCGATCTGGAAACCCGAAACGTCATTGCGGCGTTCCAGATGAAATATCGCCCGGCACGCTTCGATGGCGAACCGGACGCTGAAACCGCAGCGCTGCTCGCGGTGCTGAACGCAGCAGGCTGAGGCTTCGGCTCAGCTGCGCGGGTTACAGCCGATCAGCCTCGAGTCGGCGAGTGCCGCGGTGCGGTGAATCGTGGCGGCGCGGTATTCCGCGTCCGCCAGCATTGCCAGAAAGGCTTCAGGCGAGGGGTAGCGCACCAGCAGCACCTCGTCCCAATGCTCCTGTTCCGGCGCAATCAGCGCGACGCGGGCGTTGGCCATGATCTCCACGTCGCCACCGGCTGAGCGCACCTTCTTGATGGCGGTGCGGCTGTAGACTGCATAGGCTTCCCTGCCGGAACAAGGCGGGTGACCGCTCTCGGCAGGATAGACGGCTTGATCGTTAAAGCGCAGCAAGTTGAGCATGAGGATCGGCTCGCCGGCAGGCATCTGCTCGGCGAAGCGCTTCAGTTGGTCCTGGCTGGGATTGAGGCTGGGCATGGCGGCTCCTTTTTATTCTTCCCGCCCTGCCTGGCTTAGATGGGCAGGGCGATATAGAAGATGGTGCCGTGACCGATCCGCGAATGCACGCCGATACGACCACCATGCAGCTGAGCGATCTCTTTGCATAAGGCAAGGCCCAGTCCGGCACCACCGCGGCGACGCCCAATTTGCACGAAGGGTTCGAAGATACGCGCTTGCTGGCTATAGGGGATGCCTTCGCCATTGTCCTCGACACTGAGAATGACCCGTTCGCCGTGATGCCGCGCCAGTAGGCGGATCTCACCGCCGTCAGGTGTGTGCCGCAGTGCATTGCTGAGCAGGTTGTCGAGCGTTCGGTCCATCTGCTGCTGGTCCAGCATTAGGCTTGGCAGTGGCGTCTGTAGTTCAAGCTTGATTTCGATATGGTTCTGCGCAGCACACGCCTGGAAACGCTGCCGTGCTTGCTCGAGGAGCACAGCCGGGTCGCACGGCACGCGTTCGAGTTTTTGCTGACCGCTCTGGTAGCGTGAGAAGTTCAGTAGATCGTTGATCAGCGTGACCAAACGCTGCATCTCTTCATGCACGGTGGTGAACAAGTCGGCTTCGCGGCTATTGTCCGGATAGTGCGTTCGTTCGCGCAGCAGGCTGAAGGCCATTTGCATGCCTGTCACAGGAGTGCGCAGCTCATGCGACGCACGCAACACGAACTCGTTGCGCACCCGTTCGAAAGTTCGCTGGTCGGTCACGTCGTGAAGCACCATCACCGCGCCGCTGATGCGGCCGTCGTGATGGTTCACTGGGCTCATGCGCCATGACAACAGGCGGCGCTCGCCGTCGGCCTCGATCACCAGATCTTCCGGCGGCCCGGATAGCGGCGTATCGGCCAGCACTTGCTGAGCAGCCTCGTCCAGCTCCGGATAGCCGAGGGCTTGGCCAAGCGTCGACCCCAGATGCTCTGTCTCCCAGGCCAATTGGCGTTGCGCGACCGGGTTGGCATGTTCCAGGCGGCCCTGGCGGTCGATGATCAGCAGGCCGTCATCGATGCTGTCTAGCAATGCCTGCAGCCGTTGCTGGCCATCGACCAGCGCTTCGACATTGGTTTGCTTGAACTGGTGCAGGGCCTGCGCCATCAGACCGAAGCGACGAATCAGCGAAGACAGCTCAGCGATGGGTGAGGTGGGCAGATTGATATTGAAGTCGCCGCGGCCGATCTGGTCAGCCACGCTGGACAGCTGCTCGATGGGGTCACCGAAGCGCCGGGCGAAGCTGTGTGCGGTGACGAAGCCGATCAGCAGCACCGCAATACCGGTCAACCCGAGCAGCCCGGCGAGCAATTGTGCCCGTTCGCGGCTGCGGATCTCGGTGTCACGAATCTGGTTGTAGGCGGACTGTTGCATGTCCACCATCAACTCGCGAACGCGGTTGAAGGATTGACTGAGGGGATTATCCTCGAGCAGTGTCGCGTTCAGGTTGGAGGGTGTTTCCAGCTCCACGGCAAAGCGAGTATAGGCGTCGCCGATGGCTTCATAAGCCTTGCGGTCCTGCTCGTCGTTGGCGTCCGCCATGCCTCGCGCCAGAGCGCCCAGAAAGACTTCTCGATATTCGTTCAGGGCTTCAACGTCGCGCTCTTCGCGGACCAGCAGCAGTAGCTGGTTTCCCAGCGCCTGGCGCAGCTGCTGGTTGACCTCGATGACACCGAAGTTATCGCGAATGAGATTTTCCTGGCTCTTCGCCATTTGCACGACGCTGACCAGCGCCAGCAGTAGCCCAAGCAAGGCCACCGTCATCAATGCCGAGAAACCCAGGAACAGCCGGGTTCTCAGCTTCATCTGGATTTTCATAGGCCGTATTGCTTACGTTTTCGATAAAGCGTCGATGCGTCGATGCCTAGAATTCGGGCGGCTTGCTCAAGTGTGTCGCTGGTGCTCAATACGCCCGAGATATGTGCTTTTTCCAGCGCTTCCAAACTGAGCGGCTCACCGATCCGTGGGGCGTTGCTGACGGCCTGATCGGCCAGGCCAAGATGGCTGACTTCGATCATGTCCTGCGGGCAGATGATGCTGGCGCGCTCGACCACGTTGCGCAATTCACGGACGTTGCCTGGCCAGCGATAGGCCTTCAGTGCGGCAACCGCGTTGTCGCTGAAGCCGCGCGCTGGTCGGCCATAGCTTTTTACGAAGAATGCCAGGAAGCGTTCGGCGAGGGTCAGCACATCTTCCGGGCGCTCGCGCATGGGCGGAAGGTTCAGGGTGATGACATTCAGACGGTAGAGCAGGTCTTCACGGAAACGCCCTTCGCGGACCATTTCCTCGAGATTCAAATTGGTGGCGGCGAGAATGCGCACGTCGGCCCTTCGGGTGACCGGGTCTCCGACGCGCTCGTATTCCTTGTCCTGGATGAAACGCAGCAGTTTCGGCTGCAAAGCGAGGGGAAAGTCGCCGATTTCGTCGAGAAACAGCGTGCCGCCGTCAGCTTGATTGACGCGCCCCAGGGTGCTTTCGGTAGCCCCGGTGAAAGCGCCACGATTGTGTCCGAATAGCTCGCTTTCCATCAGATCAGCCGACAGCGACGGACAGTTGATGGTGATGAAGGCTTTTTTAGAGCGTCGGCTCCAGTTGTGAATTGCACGCGCCAGCTCGCCTTTGCCCGTGCCTGACTCACCGAGGATGAGGATGTTCGCGTCGGTATCGGCCACTTGGCGGGCGGTCTCGAGCACGCTCATCATCGCCGGGCTGTACGAGCCCAGCGCATCGCTGCGTTTTTGCACCTCGCCTTCCAGGGCTTCTAGGCGCGCCGCCATCTGACGGACTTCCAGCTGCTTGGCGGCCGACAGGCGCAGCTGCTCGGGGCTGCATGGCTTGACCAGGTAATCCGCAGCGCCCGCTTGCATCGCGTCCACCGCGGTGTCTACCGCCGAATTGGCGGTGACGATTAC
>Ga0208045_1000516_pt1 | contig 14930 bp, 12 predicted proteins | sample PL_2010_200m_FD_184160 | JGI IMG/M metagenome (GOLD analysis project Ga0208045, IMG submission 184160) | Freshwater microbial communities from Powell Lake, British Columbia, Canada to study Microbial Dark Matter (Phase II) - PL_2010_200m... | ecosystem: Environmental > Aquatic > Freshwater >...
ATGGAGGAGCTTGGCCTTAGGAATTATAACATACTCATAAACAGCAGGGTGCTGCTTCAGAACATACTCGCTTACTTCAAGGTGCCTGCCGAGAAGCAGACGCAGGCGGTAAGGATCCTGGACAAACTGCAGAAGCTGAGCAGCGAGGAAGCGATCAGGCAACTGGCAGATATCGGGGTGGACGAAAGAACAGCTGAAGAAATGCTTAATTTCGTAAGGCAGGAGGCGGATAATGACGAACTGCTTGAGCGTTTGAGCGCGAGCGTGGAAGGAATCAAGGAGGAAGTCGCTAAGATGCAGGAACTGCTCGGCCTGCTGAAGGAGTACAGACTGAGTGGCAGAATTCGCATAGACCTTGCGCTTGCAAGAGGGCTCAATTATTACACTGGTTTTGTTTGGGAATTCATTGTTGAAGAAAACGGAAAGCGCCTGCCTAGCATAGGAGGAGGCGGAAGATTCGATAAGCTCATAGGAGTATACGCCAAGAAGGACATTCCTGCGGTTGGTTCCTCGATAGGAATAAGCAGGCTCTTTGATCTCGTGGCCGCAAAGGACGGAATCAAGACGTATGCGAAGGTGCTCATCGCCTACCTTGGGGTGCAGAACAGGGGCTATGCAATCAACGCGGCCACCATGCTGCGCGGGAACGGCGTATACGTTGACCTGAACGTCACAAGCAGGAACCTGTCGAAGCAGCTCGAGTACGCCGGCTCACTGAGAATTCCGCACGTTATGATAATAGGGGACCAGGAAAGAGAGGCGAACAAGGTAAAAATCAGAAACATGATCAACGGAGAGGAAGAGTTAATTACTTTGCAAGAGGCAATAGAAAAGCTAAAGGAATAAGCATGGCTGAAAACAAAGAGGCTAAGAAGGAAGTTGAGGAAGTAACGCATAAGACGATAGCAAATGGCGGCATACTTGCAAGGTTATATTTTGACATGGAAAGCGAGAAGCAGGAGGACCTGCAGCCGCTCATGGTGGACATGATAAACAACAGGCTGCTCAAGACACCTGGGGTGGTTTACTGCTTTGGAGGAGTCGACGAGCCCATAAAGCTCGAGAAGACATATTCTACGAGCGCCATAGTCACGCTTCTGGTCAAGGACCTTTGGACGCTTGTCAACATAATGTTCACGTTTACACCTGCAGGCGCAGAAATTCTCAAGCCGGAGAGGGAGTATGTAATCAAGCAGAATGAGATGCAGGCTCTTCTGCTGAATGCAGCCCAGGTCTCGCTTGAGTACAACAACTACATACTCAGCAGGGTTCTGAAGAAAGAAGACTATGACAAGATAATGGAGCAGATGAAGCTGAGGGAGGAGCTTGGAAAGAAGCTGCTTGAGAAGAAGGAACAGTCCTCGAAAGGACCGAAATGATTTCAAACAAGGATGATCATGCTAAGGACGCACTACATTAACGAACTGAACAAGGAGATGGATGGGAAGCAGGTCACTCTGGCGGGCTGGGTGCACGAGGTAAGGGAAACAGCAAACATCACCTTCCTGCTCCTCAGGGACAAGACAGGAGTGGTGCAGGTCATTGGGAAGAAGGGGGTCGTTGACGATTCTGTGATAAAGAGCATGTCTCTGCCCAAGGAAAGCGTCGTCCTTATTTCGGGAACGGTGAAGGCGAACGCGGAGGCAAAGAAGGGCTTTGAGATTGTTCCTGCTTCTGTGAAAAACCTGAATCCGCTTTCGGCCCAGGTGCCTTTTGAGGTGACAGGTAAGGTCCCTGTGGAAATAGACGTCAGGCTCAACTACAGATACATCGACCTGCGAAGGATAGAATCGAGCGCCGTTTTCAGAATACAGTCTACGCTGCTAGGCGCCTTCCGAGAATGCCTTGCTAAGAAGGGATTTGAGGAGATAAGAACTCCGGGCATAATAGCGGAGGCGAGCGAAGGGGGAGCGGAACTGTTCCCCGTAGTGTATTTTGAGAAGAATGCATATCTGGCGCAGTCACCGCAGTTGTATAAGCAACTTGCGGTCATAGGCGGCTTGGACAAGGTGATGGTGGTCACTCCGATATTCAGGGCGGAGAAATCAAACACAGTGTATCACCTGACTGAATCCACGCAGATGGATGCTGAAATGGGTTTTGCTGACGCGGATGATGCGATCGGCGTGCTATCAGACACTGTAATTTACATGATAAAACAGGTGCGAAAAAAGAACAATGAAGAGCTCGAACAGCTCGGAGTAAAGCTCAAGGTGCCAAAAGTCAAAACAATAACGTATGCGGAGGCCATTGACGCGCTTAAGAAAAAGAATCACAAGATAGAGTACGGCCATGACATATCGAGAGAGCATGAAGGAGGGCTTCAGAAGATCTATGGAGATGCTGTTGTAGTGAAGGACTTCCCAGCAAGCCTGAGGGCGTTCTACTCCATGCCGAAGGAGGACAACCCTGAGCTTACAAACAGCTTCGATTTCATCTACAAGGGGCTCGAAATAAGCAGCGGGGCGCAAAGAATACACAAGCCAGACATGCTCATCCGCGCCCTGGAGAAGAAGGGCCTCGACCCGAAGAGCTTCGAGTTCTACGTGAACGCATTTAAGCTGGGGGCACCGCCCCATGCAGGCTGGAGCATAGGATTGGAAAGGATCACAATGAAAGTGACAGGAGTCCAGAATATCAGGGAGGCATCCCTGTTCCCAAGGGACAGGAACAGGCTAACGCCATAGGCGCCATCTGCACAAAACCTTTATAATAGAAGTGCGCTCTATCCTTGGGTATTATGGATAGCCGCAGTACGCTTGATGAAAAGCTCATGGAACATCTTTGTGAATTGACGTGCCTGAAACTGAGTTCTGATGAGAAAGACAGATACTTGAAGCAGCTCCAGGAAGTTCTTGCCGCTTTTGCGGTAATACAGGAGGCGGATGTGAGCGAGGATCCTTCCTTCCATTCAGTCACGGTTGAAAACGTGTGGAGGGAAGACAAAGTAAAGAAAACAAGATGGGACCCGTTGGGTAATTCAAAGAGCACCGAACGAGGTTATTTCAAGGGGCCAAGCATAGTATAAGGCGATAATATTAATAGACCTCAAAACCTTCCTACAGGAAGCAAAAGCAGGCAGCATAAATGCTAAAGATTTCCATGCTGAAGTGTTAGATAAATCGGCAAAGATACAGGCCAAGTTTTCTCCTTTTATAACAATCACAACTATGAAGGAAGGCAGCGAGAGCAAGGGACCGCTATTCGGCCTGCCTATATCTGTGAAGGACAACATCTGCACAAAAGGCATTCTGACTACTGCCGGTTCAAAAATACTCTCGGGCTACTTGCCGCCTTTTGACGCGACTTGCATTTCCAAGATAAAGGAAGCTGGAGGGGCCGTTCTCGGCAAAACTGCGATGGACGAGTTCGGATTCGGAACTTTTTCGACCAACACAGCATACTCTGTGCCAAAGAATCCTTTTGATGCTGGGAGAAGCTGCGGGGGCAGCAGCGGAGGTGCAGGATGCATTACCGCGGCTGCGGATTTCCCTCATGTCGCAATTGCCGAGTCCACGGGGGGAAGCATAACGGCCCCTGCTGCTTTCACAGGGGCAGTCGGTCTAACCCCGACATACGGCAGAGTATCCAGATACGGACTGATCGACTACTCGAACAGCATGGACAAAATAGGGGTAATGGCAAAGTGCGTTTACGACACGGCATTTATGCTCAGCATAATTTCCGGGTGGGATCCCCTAGATTCTACAAGCAGCAAAACCAAAAAAGAAGAGTTTACGGTTTTTGTAGGGGGAGACATTAAAGGGGTGAAGATAGGTGTTCCGAAGGAGTACTTTTCGGAGGGCGTGGATGAAAGGATATCCAAGCTAGTACGCGCCAAGATAGATAAGCTCGAGGCGCTCGGCGCTACTTGCAGAGAGATTTCGCTACCTAGCACAAAATACGCTGTTGCAGCATACTACATAATCGCCTTGTCCGAAGCATCGACAAACCTCGCAAAGCATTGCGGTCTTAGGTACGGCCTGCAGGAGAAAATAGAAGGCACGTTTGGCGAGTACTTCTCAAAGGTGAGGAGTGCTGGTTTCGGTGACGAAGCCAAAAGAAGGATAATACTCGGCACTTATGCAAGGATGGCTGGATTCAGGGACGCCTATTACCTGAAGGCGCTAAAGATAAGGACGAGGATCATGAATGAGTTCAAGAAGGCGTTCGGTGAATCTGACGTGCTCATCGCGCCTTCCATGCCCATACTTGCGCCTAAGTTCTCAGAAATAGAAAAGCTCACCCCGATGCAGACCTACAGCCTTGATATTCTTACAGTTGCCCCGAACATGGCAGGGATGCCGACGCTTTCGGTACCTTGCGGCAGAGTGGCGGGTCTGCCTGCAGGGCTGCAGATAATCTCGGACCACTTCAAAGAAAGCAACTTGTTCAGGGTTGGCTCAGCTGTGGAAACGGTGAATTGATGGTGATGATAGGCCTAGAAGTGCACGTTCAGCTCGCTACTGAAAGCAAGCTTTTCTGCAGCGACAGCACTTCGATAAAGGAGAGGGATGCGAATGAAAACACATGCCCTGTTTGCCTCGGTTTCCCTGGATCGAAACCAGTATTGAATGCAAAAGCGGTTGAGCTCGGGATAACAATAGCCCTTGCCCTGGACTGCAAGATAAACAAGGAGTTCTTTTTTTCCAGAAAGACATACTTCTATCCTGACATGTCAAAAAACTTCCAGATAACCCAGTATGAGGCGCCTATAGGAACAGGGGGGACTCTGGAATCGGGCGGCACAAAAATAAGGATAAGGAGAGTTCACATCGAAGAGGACCCTGCCAGGCTTGTGTATGTGGGTGGGGGCATAACTTCCGCAGAATACACGCTGATAGACTACAACCGTTCAGGAATACCTTTGGCTGAAATAGTCACCGAACCTGATTTCACGACCCCGAGGCAAGCTCGGGAATTCTTGGAAAAGATAGCATCGATGCTTGAGCATCTGGGCGTTTACGACTCTAGGGAGGGCACCCTCAGGGTTGACGCGAACGTATCCCTGGAAGGGAGTGAGAGGATAGAGCTGAAGAATGTCACTGGATTCGAGAATGTCGAGAAGGCGCTGAACTTCGAAATAGTCAGGCAGAGGGGCATGATCAGGATGGGTGTGGAGGTTAAGAGGGAGACCAGGCACTTCGACGCTGAGAAGAAAACCACTGCTGGCCTGAGAAAGAAGGAGTATGATGAGGATTACGGCTATATATTCGACCCTGATCTGCCAGTCATCACCATCGGGGATTCCTTCATCGACAGGCTGAAAAGCAGCATGCCGGAGCTCCCTGACCAGCGCATCGGAAGGTTCATGGCAGACTATGGGCTTAGCGAATACTCTTCGCATGTTCTGATCTATTCGGACAAGCATCTCGCCGATTTCTTTGAGAAATGCGTGGAAAAGTATAGGAAGCCTGCTGTCGCTGCGAACTGGATCATCAACTACCTTCTGAAAAGCCTCAACTGGAGATCCGAGAGGATAAGCGATTCGAAAGTCACTCCGGAAACTTTCGTGGAATTCCTAGGCATGATGGAGAATGGCAGTTTGACAGAGAGGTACGCTAAGGAACTGATAAAGGAATATGTTGACACAGGAAAATCCCCAAAAGAAATACTTGAAAAATCGCGTCTCTCGATATCTGGAACTGAACTTCAAAAAATAATCGCCAAGGTTCTGAAGAAGAACGGCAAAGCAGTGCATGAATTCAATAATGGCGAAGGCAAGGCACTGCAGTTTCTCATTGGCGAAGTGCTCGCCCTCACAAAAAAGCAAGCAGAACCAAAGTTAATCAAAGACCTTTTACTAAAGAGTATTAAAGATGCCTCGATAGCTCAGTAGGTAGAGCGACCGGCTGTTAACCGGTAGGTCGCAGGTTCGAGTCCTGCTCGAGGCGTTAAATTTTCTTTCCTCTATTTTGCGAAACGCCTTAGAAATAGTCTCTTGAGCATCAGGATTGGCCTGTCCATGTCCCCGTGCTTTGCGAAAAACTCTTCGAAGCCTAATGTTTTCATCGCGCTTAGCATGAAAGCCATCCTGTTTGCGCTGATGTTCGAGTAAATTCTGTTTATCATCAGGTGTAAAGCCAGGTCACTTCCGAACTTTCTCTTGAATGATGTTTCGTACTGCTTTAGCGGCGCTCCTTTTTGAATATGCTCTGCGATCGCATTTGAAGCCATTATCGCTCCGTTGCCTCCGAACACTATTCCGCCGCCGGTGGTTGCCTTCACCTGCCCTGCCGCGTCTCCGACAAGCACCACCTCGTTCTTTTCATCAACGAGCCTCCTCGTGGTCCGCAGCGGTATGATGCTTGCATGACCTTCGATCTGCTTTGCTCCCTTTATCCGCCTTGCTGCTTCCTCTGTTTTTAGAAACAGCTCGAATGCAGCCTTGCTGTTTCCGTATCGCGAGTCTATTCCTATGCCAACCTCCAGCACTTCTTTTGAGTTGGGGCACAGCCATGCGAAAAAGTTTGGCGCTATTCTATTATCGAAGAACATGTCGACTATCTTGCTGTTACCTACTTCTACTTCAAAATCCGCCTTGTAGGTAAGCAGATACCTGTCAAGCTCTCCCATTGAGAAGTGCCTTGCCACTGTTGACAATGCTCCGTCTGCGCCGACTATGATATTGCCTTTGTGCAGTTTTGCCAGCATGTTGGAATCGACTTGGATTCCTTTTCGCACTTCAGCTCCTGCCTCTATGCTTTCCTTGTAGCATATCTCGTTCAGCTTTACCCTGTCAAGGACATGCGCCTGCGGTTCCTTGGAGATTACGCGCATAATGGTTTTGCCAGCATGTATGTTGGCTCCGTACAGCGTGTTTGTAACTGCCTTCCTGTACCCTACCCCTAGGCTCATGAGCCCTTTTATGGATACGATTCCGCTCGCTTTTTGGGGGTAGCCCAGCTTCGTCTTCTGTTCATACACTGCAGTCTCTATTCCAAGCGAGGCGATGCGCTTCGCTGCTATGAGTCCCGATGTTCCTGCGCCTATGACTGCTACGCTATTTCGCATGTTTTCCCTTATCGAGTTTGTTGTCCGATGTTATGCTTTTTATGGATTGCTTTCTACTTCGACCTTTTTATATACTTTTTCCTGTAATATAATGCAACAAGCACGTACGCAAAAGGTGTAAGTGCGCGTTTTCTGTGTTTAGCATGGAATTAATTTTAACTGCGCTGATTGCTTTCGCATCGATAATGGTTCCTGGTTTCTTCCTAGCGCTTGCGCTGCTGAAGAAGACGAAGCTTAACATGTTCGAGATATCTGTCATTGGTTTCATCTTCGGACTTGTGTTTCCTCCCACTCTTACCTGGTTTGAGTCCTACTTCATCAACTATATACATTTCTTCTCTTTTTCAGCGGAACTCTACATCGCCAACGTCGTATTTCTCACGATAGCAGGCATAGCTCTTTCTGTATGGCAGGGTGTCATCGACCTGAGCTTTCTGAGAGGCATGACCAGCAGAGAGATAAAGTCAACTATGGAGAAGGACTACAGGGGCAGACTGCTAGAGCTCAGGAATACAATCTCGATGCTAAACTCCGACCTCACGCTGGTGAAGAAGCACGAGAGGGAGGAAGAGGACCTGGCAAGAAGTCACGCCGAAGAGGCGAAAAAGATTGCAGGGATGGCACCTGAGGAAATGGCAAGGATCCTGGCAATGCACCTCGGAGAGGAGAAAAGGCTCATGGAGGAGCATGAACGAGAAGAGAGGATGCTCATCGCAGGGACGGGAGAAAAGAAGGAGTTCAAGGTCAACCCCATATATTTGGCGCTGATTTTCCTGATGGTCTTTGCGTTCGCCACCAGGATGATGAGCATAGGCATAGTGCCTAGCTTCTTCCAGTTTGACTCCTATTTCGACATGCAGAGCACAGAGTTCATACTCACTCACGGCTACCAGTGGCTCAACGACCACTCCGCCTGGCCGACTGCAGCAAACGGCACTGCGCACAGAATAGAGCCCATAGTGCCCTACCTTGAAGCCTATTGGTATGAGATATCCAGCCCTCCGGCAAACCAGATAGACCACACCCTGCTGAACAATGTCAGCAGCGTCTACCCTCCAATAGTGGGGGCGCTCCTTGTCTTCATCGTATTCCTGTTCTTGGATCATACTTATGGGAAGCTGCCCGCGATAATAGGAGCGGCGTTGGCTACGGCCATGCCTGCGCTCATATCCACATCATTGGCAGGACAACAGCTTCTCCAGCCATGGGGCATCTTCTCCATGTTCCTGTTCTACGCCACGTACCTCCTGGCTGCACAGAACACGAAGGAGTGGAGGTTTGCTGTGCTCGCTGGCATATCCTTCTCTGCATCTTTCCTAGGCGCGCACTACTACACAGTAATCGCAGGTGTGTTCGCAATCTACGTGGCACTGCAGGGGGTCATCGACATACTTAGGAAAAAGGACATGAAGGACTTCTATAGGATGAACGTCATCGTGCTTGGAGTTATTGCAATATTCTTCTTGATATTCGAGCCTTACCAGAGCGTGCTCACAGGCAGGATACCTGGAGTTTTAGGGATACCTGTCATAATCGCATTCCCTCTGATTTCGCTGCTATCCGTCTTCCTGTTTGAGAATGGCCCGCTGCTCGCGCAGAAGTACAGGTTGGTGAAAAAGGTTGATTTGAGCGTGCAACTGGCGTGGCTGGTCGCGATTGGAGCGATAGGTTTGCTGCTCGTCCTGCTGACGCCTCTTGGCAACTCAGTCAGGGGATACATAACGCTGAGTACGCACTTCACAACGCCCTCCTCTGCGCTTTTCATGACTGTGCAGGAGTATGCCCCGACAGGCTTAAACTTCGACTTTGGATCTGCAGGATTCGGACCCATAGGAGCAAGCTTCTTCGGAGTTAACGCGTCCATCTGGTTAGTTCTCATTGTTTTCTTTATCTTTGCTGCGCTGGCAGTATACCACAGGGATTCCAAGGCGAGCATACTTTCACTCGCAGCAATAGGGCCGCTTGCGTTTGCATCTATGACGCTGATAAAATACATGCCTCACTTCGGGGTCGGCTACATAATCGCGTTCTGCTCGATACTGGGAGAGCTGCTTCTTCTTGTCAAGGACTCGAAAAAAGAGCTGGCAAGCAACATGATACTCGGATTTGGAGTGTTTGTCATACTGCTCGAGTCTATAATCTTCATAAACATGTTCTCTGCCGTTGGCGCGAGCTGCAGCCAGATAAGCTCGCAGGGAAACGGAATGGGTTTCACTCTGTTCTGCAACACAGTCCCAAAGGCCTGGCTTGACGCCAGCGCATGGATGGAGCAGAACGTCGGACCTTACGCACCGAGAATACTCTCGTGGTGGGATTACGGCGACTGGATAAACTGGTTTGGAAACAGCAATGCGGTTCTCAGAGGAGACAACTCCATGGCAAAGCTTGACTACATGACTGCGGCGAGGTATGTGCTGGGCGAAAAGGACGGCTTCGGGCCTTCGAACCTGACAAGCTACATGAATGATGTGGTTCAGTCAAAGTACGTCCTGTTTGACGATCAGCTTACTCAGAAGTGGCAGGCGCTCAACTTCCTTGCATGCGTCGACACAAACCAGACAAGCAGAGCGTATGCGATGCAGCAAGGCAATGGGACAAGCGCTCCTTACGTGCTAGGCACATCTCAGTGCGAGCTAACGCACACGCCTGCATACATAATGCTTCCGCTCAACACCAACAACATAAACAATTATTGCCAGATACCGAACAGCACTGTAGCGGCACTAAGAAGCCTGCTGTTGGTTGGCAACGGATTCTCCAACCAGACGCTGTGCGTACCTCTTAACGTTTCTGACGGGCCGACAAGAGTGATGAACAGCAACGGCACCGAGACAAACATGCTGCTGATACCGAACGGTCAGTTCTTCGCAGGTACAGCAACGATAGGAGGGCAGCAGTTTGCAAACTTCATGGTATTATACCTGCCAAATGGACCAAACAACACAGTGACTAACGCTCCGACAAAGTTTTATGATTCCAACTACTACAGGGCATTCTACCTTGGTAGCTTGCCTGGTTTCAAGGTGGTTTATCCTCAGAACTTTAAGGGGATGAACTACGTGAACGGAACGTGGCCGGTAGTGATATACCAGGTTGATAACTACACGGGCACTCTTCCTACAGTAACGCCTAAGCCTGCATGGGTGCACAACAACTTCACAATGCCAGGTTGATCTGGCTGCTTGTTTTGGATCGTGAACTGAGCTAACCATAAAGATGCACAAGGCATAAATTCCTGCTTTTGAAGTATTTTTTATGTCAGTGAAGCAGCAGCAAAAAGAAACATGCACTGAGTTTGACGCGTTGCTAGCGCGAGTGCACAGGAAGCGCGAGATAGGGATAATTAAATATCGGACTCCCGAAAGAGACATATCTGGCGCAATGGCTCTGATAGCGACTCCTGAAAGAATAAAAATGGTCAGAGACCTTAGGGAGGGGCGTAGAAGAAAGGTCAGATAACTCGATGACGTTTTTGCGAGAAAGGTATAAATAAGGGGCTACATCAGGGATAATGGGGGTCATGTGGTTTCTAAACAGTTTGAAGGATTTATTGAAAAGCTCAAGGAGGATGCTGCTTCAGAGGAAGCTGCACTTGTAGTGATACGTTTTGTAGATCGCGAGAACAGGCACGGAATTGGGGACCTGCTAGGACCAACGCCTGTTTTTAAGGAGGTTTTGGGGAGGCTCAAGGACAAGAGGCTCATGGAACCCAAAGCAGTGTGGAATGGGCTCATATCAGTCACAGCTACCTTGTTTGAAGAGTGTGCTGTTGAAAAAGACAAGGAGTGGAACCTGCTGGAGAATACGTACAACAGCACCCTTACGTTTGTGGAAAGCGACCTGGCGATGTCACCCGAAGCTGAATTTAAAATAGTAAGAGCAGGCAATGCAAACGAGCTTGAAAAGGACAGAAAAGAGGTGGATGAAAATTTCAGAAACAAAGTCATTAATGCAAAACAAGAAAGAGTCCTTTCGGAGACAAGGCGAGGGTTTGAAATGAAGCTAGTCGATGATAAAGGCGCAGTAAGCATCAGCGTTTACCTGGGAGAGGAAGCGATAGCAGAATACCTGACTCGCACGCACAAGAACATTCCACTATATCATGCATTAAACATCCTTGGGATTGACATACCTCAGACGCTTGAAGAGGGAGCGAAGAAGGAAGCTACGAAAGAGGCAGCCAAATTCTACGAGGCTACGAACATCGTTCTGGAAGAAGAAAGGAAATTTGTAGGAATGGTTGGAACGCTGATGAAGGCTGCTGAAAACGGGGGAGGTGTCCTTATAGGAGGTGCCGTCTCCGTTGTGGAGGATGACGATGACATAGCAGTCATGACCTTTGGGCAGCGCGATGAGCTTCGGGACGCTTATGGTATGCTTGCAGAAAAGGCGAAGGAACTCAGGACACTGCACTTGACTCGTTTTGTTGAAGAAATTTCAGTCAATTCCTTTACAAATGTTAAGGTGGAAGGGCTTCTGAGTTTTGTTGAAAACAAGGTGACTCAGCTGAATGGTGAAGCACAGAAGAAGATGGTTGCGAGGTAGTGCTAGCCTGCTTCTTTTCGACGTCTCAGAAAGCTTTAAATATATTCATTGCTAATATATGCTATCATATACCTATTAAAAATACACGTCAGCTTTGACACGCTTTTGGGGCAATTTATACTAAAATGGTGAAAATATGGCAGAAAATCAACTAGGACAACAGTACATGATTCTTCCTGAGGGAGCTACAAGAATGCTCGGAAGGGAAGCGCAGAGGACCAACATTGCAGTCGGCTATGCTGTCGCGAGCATAATAAGAAGCACGCTTGGGCCCAAGGGAATGGACAAGATGCTTGTCAGCGAGCTCGGAGACATAGTGATAACCAACGACGGAGCCGCTATACTTGAGGAGATGAACGTTGAGCACCCGATAGCAAAGCTTATGGTGGAAATAGCAAAGAACCAGGACAAGGAGGTCGGAGACGGCACTACAACAGCTGTAATAATCGCAGGCGAGCTTCTGAGGAACGCCGGCGACCTGATAGAGAAGGGAATAAACCCGAACACAATAATACGAGGGTATGAGATGGCTGAGGAAAAGGCCCAGAAGCTGCTCATAGAAGCCTCAGAACCCATAACGCTTGACGACGAGGACAAGCTCAGGAAGATAGCTTTCGTCTCGATCGGATCTAAGAACATAGGAACCGATGCTACAAGAGAGTATCTGTCAAAGCTTTCGATACAGGCAATAAAGCAGGTTGCGGAGAAGAAGGGAGACAAGATAACGATAGACAAGGACTTCATAAAGCTGGAGAAGAAGGAAGGAGGGTCGGTGGAAGACACGCAGTACATCAACGGAGTGCTCATAGACAAGGAAATTGCACATCCTGGAATGCCGAAGTCAGTAAAGAACGCGAAGATAGCGTTGCTTGACCTTGCTTTTGAGATAGAGAAGACAGAGACAGATGCAAGAATAGAGATAACTTCGCCTGAGCAGATGCAGGCGTTCCTGCAGCAAGAGGAAAAGATGCTGAAGGGAATGGCGGAGAAGGCTGCAAAGAGCGGCGCTAACGTGATCTTCATGCAGAAGGGAATTGACGACGTCGCACAGCACTACCTGTCAAAGCTTGGGATAACTGCAGTCAGAAGAATCAAGAAGAGCGACATGGAGAAGCTGGCAAAGGCGACAGGCGCAAAGCTAGTCACAAGTCTCGATGACCTTACCGCAAACGACCTTGGTTTCGCGGGCCTTGTTGAAGAAAGAAAGATAAGCGGCGAACAGATGGTTTTTGTTGAGAAGTGCAAGGATCCGAAGAGTGTAACTATTTTCGTAAGAGGAGGAACGAAGCAGGTAGTCGATGAGACTGACCGCGCACTCACGGACCAGATCGGAGCGCTTACAAGCGCACTCGAAGTGGCCAAGTACGTATACGGAGGCGGAGGCGCGGAGGAGTTCGTTGCCAAAGGCCTGAGGGATTACGCAAGCAATGTCGGAGGCAGAGAGCAACTGGCAATCCATGCATTCGCAGACGCGCTTGAAGCGATACCAAAGACTCTTGCAGAAAGCGCAGGAATGGACTCGATAGACACCATAGTGCAGCTGAGAAGCAAGCTCAAGGGAAAAGAAGGGAGAAATTTTGGAGTCGATGTGCACAGGGGCACCATCGGGGATATGGAAAAGCTCGGAGTCATAGAACCTGTTAAGATAAAGCAGCAGGCAATATCGAGCGCGACGGAGGCGAGCGTCCAGATACTCAGAATAGACGATATGATAAGCTCCAAGGGAAGCAGGCATGCAGGCGGCGGAGGAGGGATGCCTGGAGGCATGCCGGGAGGAATGGGAGATTCTGACTGATCTCCTGAATTTCTTCAGCGCCGAAAGGAGAAGATGAGGTTAGCTGCGATGCGAGTCATAATTTTCGGTCCGCAGGGAATAGGCAAAGGCACTCATGCTGACCTGATCAGCAACAAGTATGGCATACCTCACATCTCTATCGGAGAGATACTTAGGGAAGAGGTTGGTAAAGGGACAGGGATAGGCAGGCAGATAGATGACGTTATGAACAGTGGCGCCCTCGTCCCCGATGAGATAGCTGCCGATTTGATTAAGAAAAGGCTGGCGCGGAATGACGCGAAGAAGGGATTCGTACTTGACGGATTCCCGAGAAGCATTTCGCAGGCCAAGGACCTTGAAAAGATTGCTGATGTGGACGTGGTGTTATTTATAAGCGGGGCCCGCAAAGTACTGGTAGATAGGCTGTCGGGAAGGGCCGCGTGCGAAAAGTGCGGAAAGTCGTACAACAGCGCCATACCAAGTCTTAAGCCTAAGAAGGAAGGTGTGTGCGGTGTTGATGGAGGTAGGCTCGTCAGAAGGGCGGACGACACCCCGGAAGCAATAAAAGTAAGACTGGAAGTGTTCGAAAAAGAGACAATTCCGCTTGTTAAGTTTTACGGGAACAAGCTGGTTAAGATTGTGTTTAAGGAGCCTAACGCGCCAGCAGAGCGGAACTTCGAACAAATAAGCAAAGTGCTGGATAGGATAAATGATAAGCTGGAAAGCGCAGGCTCTGAAAAAGGAGCATGATGCCTAAAAGGTAGGATAATATATCTGAAAGTGTAATGTTACATGACACAAAAGTGATACCATAGCAAACGGAATAATATTAACTGTGATTACACTGGCGTATGTATTTTTCTCTGTAGCAATGCAGAGAAAACTGACTAATCCTAGGCGCAACTGCGAAATACAGCAACAGATAAAGGATAAGACGAAGGAACTTAACGAGATGAGCAAGAACAAGGCTAGCAACGAACAGCTGGCAACAAAACAGAAGGAGGTCACAGCACTTCTCTCGGAAAGCATGCGCTCGCAGTTTAAGCCGATGCTTGTGATGCTTCCTGTATTTTTCCTGGTTTACTACCTGGTACTACCTTCAATATTTCCGTCTGACCTGATGATTACGGTGCTTTCTTCGAGCTTTGACTACAAGACATATTTCATAATTGTGTCTTTTGTTTTTGGCTTTGCGCTTTCGATGGGCATGATGGCCTACGACAAGAAAAGACTTGCGAAGGCACAGATTCCTGCAACTGAAAACGGTAATTGAAGATATTCTATTTCTTGAATTGTATGCGCCTGTTGTCAGAAGCTTCTTTGCTTGCGCATAGCAGTGCCACGTTGCTGCTCTTGTGGTAGTCGGTGAGTAGGTAGCCGCTCTCCTTGGCTATTTCCTCGGCGAAACTTAGTATTTCCTGCTTCTGAGGCATCTGGTCGAACTCCAAGCCCCTTTTCGGGTTTCTTGATCCTCCTACGAAAACAAACCCCTTTACCTCCACGTAGTGTGGCTTGCCCAGCTTTATAAGAGAAGCATAGCCCTTAGCATCGGTAAGGTTAAGCCCCCTGACAAGAGTGAGCCTGAACGCTCGCCTGG
>Ga0208045_1000517_pt1 | contig 14930 bp, 27 predicted proteins | sample PL_2010_200m_FD_184160 | JGI IMG/M metagenome (GOLD analysis project Ga0208045, IMG submission 184160) | Freshwater microbial communities from Powell Lake, British Columbia, Canada to study Microbial Dark Matter (Phase II) - PL_2010_200m... | ecosystem: Environmental > Aquatic > Freshwater >...
GCGGCATGTACCGATTTTTATAACGGAAAATATGGTCGGCCATAAGCTGGGCGAGTTTGCCATGACCCGCACATTCCGCGGTCATGTTGGAAAGTCTGTAGCCGCAGCGCCGGTCAAGAAGAAATAAGCAGGTAAGAGATGAGAGTAGGAGCAGTAGCTAAAGATATAGGGATCCCTCCCCGCAAGGTGAAGCTTGTGGTGGATATGGTGAGGGGCAAAAAAGTTGAAGATGCCTTGAATATTCTGAAATTCACACCCACCCCGGCGGCTAAAGCTATTGCCAAGGTAATTAAATCTGCCTCTGCCAACGCGGAGAATAACTACCAGATGGATCCATCTGCATTAAAGGTCGTTTACATCGTGGCTGACGAAGCCCGCACATTGAAAAGGTTCAGGCCTCAGTCCCGGGGTCGCTTCAGCCCTATATTGAAACGTGCTACGCATATCAAGGTTTTCGTTTCCGAGGAGGGAAAATAATTGGGACATAAAGTTCACCCCTACGGTTTCAGGATCGGCATAATACGCGGCTGGAAGGCCAAGTGGTTTAATGAGAAGCATTACCTGGAAGCTTTGCATGACGATCTCAAGCTGCGCAAAGAGATAAAGCGCAGGCTGCGCGAGGGCGCGGTGGCAAGGGTCGAGATGGACCGACAGGGGAACGATATCGTGGTAACCATCTTCACCGCCAGGCCGGGGATCGTAATCGGAAGGGGTGGACAGCGGGCCGAGGAACTGAGGTCGGAGCTGGAGAAGCTCTGCGGCAAGAAAGTGAAATTATCGATAAAGGAAGTAGCGCAGCCTGAGTTGGAAGCGACACTTGTGGCACGCAATATTGCAGACTCGCTGGAAAGGCGCGTGGCTTTCAGGCGGGCCATGAAACAGGCAGCTTTCAAGACCAGGCAGGCCGGCGCTAAGGGTGTAAGGATATGTTGTGCCGGCAGATTGGGAGGCGCTGAAATTGCCAGGCGTGAAACTACCCGTGAAGGACGGTTACCGCTGCATACACTGTGTGCAGATATTGATTACGGCGTGGCAGAAGCCCATACAACCATGGGCAACATAGGCGTCAAGGTATGGATTTACAAAGGCAACATTATTCCTGAAGTAAGGAGAGAAAGTGTTACAACCGAAACGAGTGAAGTATCGTAAGTGCCACCGCGGCCACCTGCGTGGCAAGGCACAATCCGGTAATACGATTACCTTCGGTGACTTCGGTATGCAGGCCGGGGAGGCCCACTGGATCACGTCGCGGCAGATCGAAGCAGCGCGGCGTGTTATTGTACGTTACCTGCGCCGCGGCGGGCAGGTGTGGATACGGATATTCCCGGATAAATCGGTCACCAAGAAGCCGGCCGAGACCAGGATGGGCAGCGGCAAGGGCGCTGTCGATCACTGGGTAGCCGTGGTGAAGCCGGGTAGGATGCTGTTTGAGATCGGCGGCATCAAGGAAAATATGGCCAAGGAAGCGCTTACCCTGGCAGCCCATAAATTGCCCATTAAAACCAGGTTTGTAGCACGTGTAACACTTAAAGAAGAGGCAAAAAGTGAAACTCACTGAAATCAAGGCGTTAGGTGACGCCGAACTACAAAAAAAATTGGAGGAAGCTCACCACGAGCTGTTTAACCTGCGCTTCAAGCTGGCGACCAGGCAACTGGTCAACCACAGCGAGCTGCCCAAGGTCAGGAAAAAGATCGCCAGGATAAACACGATTATACGCGAACGGGAGCTTGGCAAGAAGTAAAAGATGGAAAAAAACCGGAAAACCAGGATCGGTAAAGTCACCAGCAACAAGATGCAAAAGACGGTGGTCGTGCGTGTTGAGAACCTGCGCAGGCACCCGCTGTACCATAAGGTGGTCAGGCACTCCTCCAGTTTTAAGGCCCACGATGAGGACAACAAATGCAATGTCGGCGACGTGGTCAAGATCGTGGAAACGCGGCCGCTGTCAAAGGATAAGAATTGGCGGGTCGTGGAAATAATACAGAAAGCAGACATAGTCGGTGTCTTAAAGGACGATTTGGCACAGGCAAACCAGGAGAGCTAAAGTGATCCAGTCGAATACCAGATTAAAAGTTGCGGATAACACGGGTGCACGCCAGGTGATGTGCATAGGGGTGCCGGGAGGTACCCGCAGGCGCTATGCCTCCGTGGGAGATGTCATCACCTGCAGCGTCAAGCGCGCCATACCCGGCGGGGTGGTTAAGAAAGGTGACGTCGTCAAGGCGGTCATCGTGAGAATCGCCCAGCACCACCACAGGCCGGATGGTTCCTATGTGCGCTTCGATGACAATGCCGCAGTAATACTCGACGATAAGGGCAACCCCAAGGGTACCCGCATATTTGGACCGGTTGCGAGGGAATTGAGGGACAAGAATTTTATGAAGATAATTTCCCTGGCTCCGGAGGTGCTTTGAGATGAAGATTCGCAAGAATGACAACGTGTTGATTATTGCCGGCAAGGACAAGGGGAAAAAGGGCAAGGTGCGCAAGGCCATACCCGATAAAGACAGTGTAATTGTTGAAGGATTCAACCTGATCAAGCGCCATTCCAAGACAAAGGGCAAAACGCGGCAGGCCGGCATTATCGAGCTGGAGGCGCCCATACACATTTCCAGCGTCATGATTATCTGCAACAAGTGCAACAAGCCGGCCCGGCTGGGATACAGGGAGCTTGAGGACGGCAACAAGGCCAGGTTCTGCCGCAGCTGCTCCGAGATCATTGATTAAATTGAGGTAACCCGATAATGGAAAGGCTGAAAGAAAGATATAACAAAGAAATTGTGCCGCAGTTGATAAAGAAGTACGGCTACCGCAATATCATGGAAGTTCCCAGGGTCAGCAAGATCGTTCTCAACCTGGGCATGGGCGAATCACTGGCCAACCCCAAGGCCATGGAAGCGGCCGGAAAGGATTTGACCACCATCGCCGGACAGCATGCCGTGGTAACCAAGGCCAAGAAATCCATAGCTGCCTTCAAGCTGCGGGCGGGCACACCTATCGGCATGATGGTCACGCTGCGGGATAAGAGGATGTACGAATTCCTGGATAAGCTGGTTAGCGTGGTTCTTCCCAGGATACGCGATTTCCAGGGCGTGCCGCGCGATGCTTTCGACGGGCAGGGCAATTATACCCTGGGCATGAAAGAGCAGATCGTGTTCCCCGAGATTGAATACGACAAAGTAGACAAGACCAGGGGACTTGAGATAACGATAGTTACATCGGCGAAGACGGACGAGGACGGCAGGCACCTGCTCGAGGCTATAGGCATGCCGTTCAAGAAAAATTAGTAGGGTTTAAATATGGCGAAGTTATGCAAGATAAATAAGGCAAACCGGACACCCAAGTACAAGGTGCAGCAGCATAGCCGCTGCAAGCTGTGCGGCAGACCAAGGGCATATATGCGCAAATTCGGTATGTGCCGTATCTGCTTCCGCACGCTGGCCCTCAATGGTGAGCTGCCTGGGGTACGGAAATCAAGCTGGTAAAATTGTTAGCGGAGTTGTTTATCAATGGTTACTGATCCGATTGCTGATTTGTTGACCCGGGTGCGCAATGCTGCCATGGCACGCCATGACAGCGTGGGCATCCCTGCCTCTAAAATGAAAATTTTAATTGCCAAAATCCTCAAGGACGAGGGTTTTATCGCCGATTATTCCATTATTAAAGGCGACCCGCAGCGCATGATCAAAATTACGCTTAAATATATCGATAAGCAGCCTGCTTTCATAGGCCTTGAGCGCGTGAGCAAGCCTGGACTCAGGATATACACCGGGAAAAAAGAGATACCCAGGGTCTATGGCGGCCTCGGCATCGCTGTCATCTCCACCTCGAAGGGACTGATGACCGGCCAGCAGGCCTGGAAGAAGAACATAGGCGGCGAAGTGTTATGTTACGTATGGTAATTGAACTCAGTGAGGTGAACCTGTGTCTCGTATAGGACGGATGCCTGTGCCTGTGCCTGCCGGCGTCAAGATCAAGATCGACGGCACAGAGGTTACTGTTGAAGGCAGCAAAGGCAAGCTGACCCGCGAATTCCACCCGGATATCACGATTAAGCAGGAAAGCGGGAATTTGATCGTTACACGCCCGACCGATAACCGGCAGCACCGCTCGCTGCACGGCCTGAGCAGGTCGCTGCTGGCCAATATGGTGGACGGTGTCACCAAAGGTTATGAAAAGAACCTCGAGTTGAGCGGTGTCGGCTACAGGGCCCTGAAAGAGGGCAACAAGCTGAAGCTGCAAATAGGTTACAGCCACCCTGTGGAATTCGACCCGCCGAAGGGTATAGATATCATTGTCGAGGGGACCAACAAGATCCGCATAGTCGGTGTCGATAAGGAACTCGTTGGCGAAACGGCAGCTGAAATCAGGCGTATACGCGTTCCTGACTCTTACAAGGGAAAGGGTGTCAAATATGCCGGTGAACGGCTTCGCCTGAAGCCCGGCAAGGCTGGCAAGACAGCCACGAAAGGGAAATTATAATGGCTAAAGTAAGTTCGAATGTAGCCCGCAAGAGGCGCCACGCGCGCATCAGGACCACGGTCTCAGGAACGCCTGATCAGCCGAGGTTGTGCATCTTCCGCAGCCTGAGCAATATTTATGCACAGATAATCGACGATGCCAGCGGCACGACCCTCGCCTCGGCCAACAGCCTGGGTACAGAATTGAAGGAACAGTTAAAGGGCAAGAATAAGACCCAGGTTGCCGAGCTGGTAGGGTCAGAGCTGGCCAAAGGCGCTAAGGAAAAGGGTATAAGCCACGTTGTGTTTGACCGCGGCGGCTACAAATACCATGGCCGGGTTAAAGCGCTGGCTGAAGCGGCGCGCAAAGACGGGTTAAAATTCTGAGGATTTGAGAGTATGAAAGCAGCGACTAAGATGCATACCCCTATGCCAAGGGTGGACACCAGCGACATGGAATTCACGGAGAAGCTGGTATCCCTGGACCGCGTGACCAAGGTGGTCAAGGGCGGCAAAAACATGCACTTCCGCGCACTTGTGGTCGTCGGCGACGGCAAAGGCCACGTGGGCGTGGGTCTGGGCAAGGCCAGGGAGGTGCCCGAGGCCATCCGCAAAGCCGGCGTGTCGGCTAAAAAGAACGTTATCAGCGTTGTTTTCAAGGACAGGACCATCCCCCATGAGAGCTTTTCCAAGTTTGGAGCTGCCCGGGTACTGCTCAAGCCGGCCCCGCCGGGCACTGGCGTCATTGCCGGAGGCGGCGTGCGTGCCGTAGTTGAAGCAGCGGGCGTCAGGGACATATTGACCAAATCCCTTGGATGCGCCAACCCTGTCAATGTTACCAGGGCGACCATCCTGGCCCTGGCCAACCTGAGGGATTTCAGGGAAAGCATCAAGCGCAGGAAAGGACTGCAGGGGATCGAGGAGATACAGGCACGTGGCTAAGATACGTATCAAGTGGATAAAAAGCGATATTGGATATGCGGGCGACCAGAAGAGGACGATCAGGGCGCTGGGTTTTCACAGGCTGAACGAAGTGGTCGAAAAAGAAGATACCCCCGTCATCAGGGGCATGATAGTCAAAGTCAGCCATATGCTTGAAGTAGAAGAGAACGAACATGGATCAAAGTAATTTAAAGCCTCCGGCGGGGGCCAAACACAAGAAAAAGCGTGTAGGCTGCGGTGACGGCAGCGGGCACGGCACATTTTCTACTCGCGGGTGCAAAGGACAGAAGTCGCGTTCCGGGAGGGACCTGCGCCCGGGCTTTGAAGGCGGCCAACTGCCGATTATCAGGAGATTGCCCTGGACCAGGGGATTTACCAACGTAGCCAAGACACAGTACAGCCTGGTCAACGTGGGAGAGCTGAAGAAGTTTGATGCCGGTGCCGAGGTGAATACTAAAATACTGGTCCAATCGGGTCTGGTAAAATCAGCGGCCTTGCCTGTCAAGATCCTCGGCAACGGGGAACTGGACAGGGCCCTTACCGTCAAGGCCAGCAAATTTTCAGCGGCTGCCAGGAGCAAGATCGAAGCGGCCGGCGGCAAGGTAGAGGAGATCTAACATGCCGCAGACTCAGTCACGGCCCCGCCTGATCCAGGCGATGGTAGATGCTTTCTCCCTGCCTGACCTCAGGCAAAAGCTGATCTTCACCCTGGCCATGCTGATCGTTTTCAGGTTTATTGCCCATATCCCCATACCTGGCGTAGACCTGGCTCAACTACAACAGATTTTCGACCGCAGCCAGCTGCTGGGCATGCTTGACCTTTTCAGCGGCGGGGCTATGAGATATTTCAGCATAGCTGCAATGGGCGTATACCCCTATATCACCTCTTCGATCATAATGCAGCTTTTAGTGCCGGTTATCCCCGCGCTGCGCAGGCTTTCCGAGGAAGGAGAATCCGGCAGGAACAGGATCAACCAGATAACTCACTGGCTGACGATACCGCTGGCAGCGCTGCAGGGTTTCGCCCAGCTCCAGCTTTTACGCAGCCAGGGTGGCGTACTGCAGGCCGGTGCACTGGAGACGGTGGCCATCATAGCGTCGCTAACTGCCGGCACCATGATATGTGTCTGGCTGGGTGAGCTTATCACCGAGCGGGGTATCGGCAACGGTGTCTCGATCATTATCTTCGGCGGCATCATCGCCGGCCTGCCGGAACAGGTGGGGCGCGGCATGATAGCCAAGGATAACTGGGCGGGCGTCGGCGTATTTATACTCCTGGCGCTGGCCACGGTTGTTTTAATTGTGATTTTCACAGAGGGACACCGCCGCATACCGGTGCAGTATGCCCGCACTGCTTTCCGTGGGGGCAAAATGTACCGCCAGGCAGGGTCTACCTACATACCGCTGCGCGTTAACATGGCGGGCATGATCCCGCTGATCTTCGCCATGTCCCTCATGATCTTCCCCGGCACCATAGCCAGCTATTTAGCAGCGCCCCCGGGGCAGGACCCCAATTTTGCCAATACCGTTATGGAATGGTTCAATCCCAGCACCCCGCTGCCCATCGGCCTTTTCTACTGGGTGCTGTATTTTCTGCTGGTCGTTGGCTTCACCTTCTTCTACACCATGGTTATATTTGAGCAGATGGACCTGGCGCGCACCCTTCAGCGGCAGGGCGGATTTGTACCTGGCGTCCGGCCGGGCAAACCCACAACGGACTACTTGAACGGCGTAACAAATCGTTTGACCTGGGGCGGGGCCCTTTTCCTGGCCATCGTGGCCATCATGCCGTTTTTCGCCAGTGAGATTACTAACGCATCGGTGATGACGCTTTCCAGCACGGCCATACTGATCGTGGTAGGCGTGGCGCTGGATACCATGAAGCAGATAGAGGCGCAGCTTACTATGCGGCGCTACGAAGGTTTCCTAAAGTAAGGAGGATTTGAAAATGTTCTTCATATTGCTTGGAGCGCCCGGGGCAGGGAAGGGTACTCAGGCAGATATTATAGTAAAAGAGATGTCATTGCCCCATGTAGCTTCGGGCGACCTTTTCAGGCACGCGCTGAAGAACGGGACCGACCTGGGAAAGCAGGCCGAATCCTACATGAAGGCCGGCCAGCTTGTGCCTGACGAGATAACCATCAAGATGATCCTCGAGAGGATTGCTAAAGACGACTGCATGAGCGGTTGTGTATTCGATGGTTTCCCCCGTACGCTCGAGCAGGCCAAGGCGCTGGACGCCGCCCTGGAAAAGCAGGGAAAATCGATCGAGAAGGCCATTTATATCAAGGTGCCCGAGAGCGTGCTGCTCGACAGGCTGACCGGGCGCTGGGTATGCCGAACCTGCCAGTCCCCCTTCCATCAGCAGAACCAGCCGCCCAAGAAAGAGGGCGTGTGCGATAAGTGTGAAGGCGAGCTTTACCAGCGGGCTGATGACAAGGAAGAGACCATCAAGGAACGCCTCAAGGTATATTTCGCGCAGACCATGCCGCTGCTTGAGTACTATGAGAAGAAAGGCAGGCTTTTCAAGTGCAACGGCAACCAGCACATAGACGAGGTAGGCAAGGATATCGTCAAGTTCCTTAAAGGACTGAAGCAGAAGAAGTAAATGATCATTATCAAATCGGCCGAAGAGATCGCTGTAATGCGCGAGGCCGGCAGGATTGTAGCGATAGTGTTGCAGAAAATGAGCGAAGCAGTTAAACCGGGCATCAAAACCCGGCAGCTCAATGACCTGGCCGAAAAGGAATTGGGCAGGTGGAACGGGGCCAAAGCTTCGTTCAAAGGGTACAACGGTTTTCCCGCCAGTATCTGTGCATCGGTAAACGAGGAGATCGTCCACGGCATACCGGACGGCAGGGTGCTGAAGGAAGGCGATATAATTTCACTGGATTTCGGGGTCATTTATAAAGGCTTCCAGGGCGACGCTGCGCTCACAGTGGGCGTTGGCCAGGTCAGCCCTGAAGCCGCGCGTCTGATGGAGGTGGCCCGGGCATCCCTGGTGCAGGGGATCGCCGCCGCCCGTGAAGGGGGGAACCTGGGGGATATCGGGGCAGCCATTCAGAACTACGTGGAGCGGAGGGGTTACAGCGTGGTCAGGGAATATTCAGGGCACGGGATCGGCAGGGAGATGCACGAGGACCCGCTGGTGCCCAACTTCGGCAGCAAAGGCGAGGGCCTCAAGCTGAAGGAAGGCATGACCCTGGCGCTTGAGCCGATGTTAAATGCGGGTGACTGGAAGACACGGCAGAATGCCAATGGCTGGACGGTGCACACTGCCGACAGCAGCCTTTCGGCACATTTTGAGCATACTATTGCTATCAGGAGCGGCGAAGCCGAGATCCTGACCTTGCCGTAAAATTAGTATATGGATAAAAAAGAAGCAATCGAGGTCGAAGGAACTGTAATTGAATCATTGCCCAACGCTACTTTCAGGGTGGAGTTGGCCAATGGTCACAGGGTACTTGCCCACATATCGGGGAAAATGCGCAGACACTACATAAGGATATTGCCGGCGGACAAAGTGCTGGTGGAACTGTCGCCGTACGATCTTACGAGAGGCAGGATCACTTACCGCTTCAAGTGAAAAAAGAATATTGTTTTGACATAAAGTGAATAAAGGATTATAGTAGTAGACGGTTTTTTTTGGAAACGAGGATATATCGGAAATGAAGGTCAGAGCTTCAGTTAAGAAACGTTGTGAGAAGTGTAAAATAATCCGTCGTCGCGGTGTTGTGCGGGTGATTTGCGTCAACCCAAAGCATAAACAGCGCCAGGGATAGTCACAGGAGTAAAGTAGAACATGGCTCGTATTGCAGGCGTAGACATTCCGAGGGAGAAGCAGGTGCTTTTTTCCATTCAGTATATCCATGGTATCGGACCAAGCATCAGCAAAAGGATATTGAAGGCGCTGAAGATAGATCCGGCCAAGAAGGTCAAGGACCTTACGGATGAAGAGGTCAGCCGCATACGTGAAAGGATAGACAAGGATTACAATGTAGAGGGTGAGCTGCGCAAAGAGGTCACCATGAATATCAAGCGGCTGATAGAGATAGGCAGCCGCCGGGGGATAAGGCACAAGAGGAACCTGCCGGTGAGGGGACAGAGGACGCGTACTAATGCGCGCACCAAGCGTGGAGCCAAGAAGACTGTCGCCGGGCGCGGGCAGAAGCGCGGCTCTACCAAGAAGTAAAGGAGTAACCGTTTAAAATGCCGCAGAAAAAAAAGGTAAGGACAAAGAAACGCGAACGGAAGCTGATACATGAAGGCAAGGCCTTCATCACATCAACTTTTAACAATACCATCATTACGTTGACCGACGTCAAGGGCGGCGTGATCTCCTGGGGCAGTTCTGGAACTGCTGGATTCAAGGGTTCCCGCAAGGGCACCCCGTACGCGGCCCAGATGGCCGCGCAGGGGGCTGCCGCCAAGGCCAAGGAACACGGCTTGCGCCAGGTGGAGGTATTCGTACGCGGCCCGGGTAGCGGGCGGGAAGCTGCCATCCGGGCTATTCAGGCCTCAGGCATCGTGGTGTCCGGGATACGGGACGTGACGCCGGTACCGCACAACGGATGCAGGCCCAGAAAGAAAAGGCGAGTATAAGAAATGGCGAGATATATTGAAGCTTATTGTCGTTTGTGCCGTCGTACCGGCACCAAGCTCATGCTGAAAGGCGAGAGGTGCTTTACAGCGAAGTGTGCTCTCGAGCGCAGGGATGCGCCCCCTGGCCCCCATGCTTCAGGCAGGAAGCGGCGGCCCAAGGTGTCCGAGCGGGGCCTGCAGCTTATGGAAAAGCAGAAGGCCAAGTACACTTACGGCACGTTTGAGCGCCAGTTCCGCCGCTTTTTCGAGGAGGCTTCGAGGGCGCAGGGGATCACCGGCGATAACCTCGTGGCATTACTTGAGCGGAGGCTGGATAACGTCGTGTTCCGCCTGGGGTTTGCCGATTCGCGCAGCCAGGCCAGGCAGGTCGTCCGCCACGGGCATATCAGGCTTAACGGGCGCAGGACCGATGTCCCGTCCTGCCTGGTCAAAACAGGCGACGTGATCGAGTGGCGCAAGGAGAGCACAAAGAGCGAGTACTACAAGACGCTGGTTGAAAAAATTGAGGATAAGGACGTGCCGGCGTGGATGTCGCTGGAAAAAGAGAATATGACAGGCCGAGTTCTATCGCTGCCGGCCGCAGGTGAGATAAAGACGAATTTCAATGAGAAAGCGATCGTGGAATTCTATTCCCGATAGGAGGATTTTTGGTTCAATTAGCTTTACCAAAAATTGAATGTACCGAATACCGTGAGGATTACGGCAAGTTCGTTGCCGAGCCGCTGGAGAAAGGTTTTGGCGTAATACTGGGCAACAGCATCCGGCGCGTGCTCCTCAGTTCTCTGCGCGGTGCAGCTGTCACCTCCGTCCTCATCGAGAGCATCACACAGGAGTTCAGCACCATCCCCAACATGAAAGAGGATGTGACGGAATTTCTGATGAATGTGCGCGACATACGCATCAAACTTCTTTCCAGGACCGATGAAGCGGGTAAGATGACGCTCAATGTCAAGGGCAAGACCGACCTGAGGGCCGGTGATATCACCGTGGAAAGCCCGCCCAATTTCGAGATAGTCAACCCCGGCCTTTACCTGGCCACTATCGATTCCAATGAAGCTAAATTGAACATCGAGTTCACGGTTAAAGTTGGCAAGGGATACCAGCCGGCCAGCGCGGGTGATAACGTCGGCATAATCGTTACCAGCGAGGGGACGAGCAAGGAGATATCCATAGACGCGATTTTCTCCCCCGTGACGCGTGCCAATTATACTATCGAGAGCAGCGGCCCGGGCCAGGGAGCGGGCAAAGAGAGATTGACGCTGGAGATCTGGACCGACAATACGGTGGACCCCATCGAAGCCTTATCCGAGAGCGTGACTATTATGATTGAACAGTTCAACTGCTTCACGGGGCTGGCCAGGACCATTGCTGAGAAAGAGGAAACTGAAGCCTGGCAGAAATCGATACCGTCGGATGTTTACAACATGCCGCTGGAAAAACTCAACCTCTCAACCCATACATACAACAGCCTGCGGCGCGGCGGCATAACCATGACCGGCCAGCTACTGGAGAAGGGCCTTGAAGGCTTGATGTCGCTGGGTGGGTTTGGCGTTAAATCGAGGGAGGAAGTAGAGGTCGTCTTAAAGGGCATGGGCGTCGAGTTGTCAGGTGCCCCCGTTGAGAAAGATAAGAAGAAGAAGGGGCGTGCCAATAATGACGGCCCTGAAGGTGACAGCGAATGAGACACAGGCTATCAGGAAGAAAACTGGGCAGGCCGGCGGCACACCGCTGGTCTTTATACCGCAACCTTGTTACGGACCTGCTCAATTACGGCAAGATCACTACAACCCTGCCCAAGGCTAAGGAAGCCAGAGGACTGGCTGACAAGATGATTACCCTGGGCAAAGAGGGAAGCCTTGCCTCGAGAAGGCGTGCACTGGCCTTTATCTTCGATGAGCAGGTTGTGGAAAAGGTATTCACGATGTACGCACCGAGGTACAAATCACGCCCGGGCGGGTACACACGTGTTTTGAAGCTGGCACCCCGTGAAGGTGACCGGGCGCCCATGGCGCTCATAGAGATGGTGGAGTAAGATTCACTTCCGCTGTGGAGCTCTTTAACAAGTTAAGAAAAATTGTTCTCGTGGTCGAATATAACGGCGGACGTTATTTCGGCTTCCAGTGGCAGAAGGATCAGCCTACTGTCCAGGACGAGCTGGAGAAGGCCATCCTCAAGCTGACAGGCGAGGAGCGGCGCGTCATAGCAGCCTGCAGGACCGATACGGGTGTCCATGCCAGGGGCCAGGTGATCAGCTTCAGGACGGGCTCTGCGCTGCCGGTTAAGGTATTTGTCAGCGGGCTAAACCACTATCTGCCGCAGGATATCTCGGTCCTCAAGGCCGGTACGGTTACAGACAGGTTCAATGTTATGAAAGATGCTGTAAGCCGTGAATACAGGTACCTGATATTAAACAGGAGGCCGCGGGCATCCCTGGGAAATGATATGTGTTACCACGTGGCAGCGGAGCTTGATGCCGGGCAGATGAACCTGGCCAGCAAGCTGCTCATAGGCGAACACGATTTTGCTTCATTTGTCACCGATTGGGACAGGGAAGAGAGCACGGTACGCACGATTTACGACGCGGTAGTTGAGAGGGAAGGCGATGAAATAGCCTTCCATATCACGGCCAAATCGTTCTTGACGCACCAGGTGCGTAACATGGTGGGCACCCTGGTAAGGGTTGGAATGGGGAAAATAGGAATCGAGGAATTTAGAAATATATTGGAGATGAAAAAACTGAGCCTGGCCGGGCCTACGGCGCCGGCGCATGGCCTTTGCCTGATGAAGGTTATTTACGCGGATAATTCGGAGTTTAAATATGAAAACCTATGCACCTAAAGCAAGTGAAATCGAAAGGAAATGGCATCTGGTAGACGCCAGCGGCCAGACCCTGGGCAGGATGTGTTCCCAGGTTGCCAGGCTGCTTATCGGAAAGCACAAGGCCATGTTCGCCAACAACACGGACACAGGCGATTTCGTGGTGGTCATCAATGCTGAAAAGATCAGGGTCACCGGGAAAAAGCTCACAGACAAGTCTTATTACAGGTATTCCGGCTACCCGGGCGGAATCAGGTCCGTGACTCTGGGCGAGATGCTGCAAAAGCACCCGGAACGCGTTATAGAGCATGCCGTGAAAGGCATGCTGCCCAACAGCAGGCTGGGCAGGGTCATGTACAAGAAATTGAAGGTATATGCCGGCGACAAGCACCCGCACCAGGCGCAGCTGGCCGGCGTAAAAGAATCTGATAAAGGGAGCACTGGCAAATGAGTACAGCAACATATCACCACGGAACGGGCAGGAGGAAGTGCGCTATAGCGCAGGTTAGATTATTTTCGGGCTCCGGCAATATCATCATCAACGGCAAGCCCTACCAGGAGCTTTTCCCGCTGATTGACCACAGGCGCATGATAGAGCAGGCTTTCATGGTCACCGATACCGTCGGTAAATATAATGTCGAGGTAAGGGTGACCGGCGGTGGCATAACCGGCCAGGCCGGCGCCATCAAGCACGGCATCGCACGCGCCCTGGTTGATCTTAGCGAAAGCTTCAAGAGCCCGCTGCGGCAGCACGGCCTGCTGACCCGCGATCCCCGCGTCAAGGAACGCAAGAAATACGGCCTCAAACGCGCCCGCAAAGCACCGCAGTACACCAAGCGTTAAAGACGCTAAGGCAGATATAATAAGGGCCCGCTTCGAAAGAAGCGGGCCCTTGATGTTAAAGGGGAAGCAATACTTGAATATGCGCACTCAACTGAGGCAATGAGAGGCTATACCACGGCCTGAGCTAACTTGAGTTGCCGGGCATTTGCCTCGGCTATCTTGCGGAAGTGGAAGCCGTAGATGGCCATGGACATCGATAATGAGAACGAACGCGGTCGCTTGAATACCGTCCAGATCATCAGATCCCAGAAATGCCAGCGTTCCTTTTCCTGGACTCCCAGCACCCAGAGCGACCTGAAAAACGCCCCTATATTTTGCGATTTCATAATCGAGATCTTCCGCCGTTTGGGCCGGTACTCCCTCAAGAATGTTTTTACCCTGGCGTAGTATTGACTGGGCGCGTAGATGGTGTTGACTATTTTACGGTAGCCGTCCATCAACTTGTTTATATTCATCTTCGGCACGAAATTGATGGACATGTCGGTATTGTTGCCCGAGAAGCTGCCGGTGAGGCGCTTTTCGCCTTCGAGGCGCTGATACAACCTGGTGCCCATGGGCGCCTGCAGCAGGCCGACCATGGCTGTGACGACGCCACTTTTCTGCACAAAGTTGATCACATCCTGGAAGATGGACTGGGGATCGCTATCAAACCCCACGATGAATCCGCCCTGCACTTCCAGGCCGGCGTTCTGCAGCTTCTTCACTGCGGCGATGAGGTCGCGGCTGGAGTTCTGGGATTTGCCGCACTCGGTCAGGCTGTCCTTATTGGGCGACTCGATGCCGATGAAGACCATGTTGAAATTGGCTTTGACCATGAGATCGGTGAGTTCGCAGTCATCTGCCAGGTTGATGGAGGTCTGGGTTAGGAAGGAAAAGGGAAAATGCCTCTTCTGTGACCAGCCGATGATAGCCGGCAGCATCTCCGCTTTCAGCTTCTTCTTATTGCCGATGAAGTTGTCATCCACGATAAAAACGCTGTCCCGCCAGCCGATCGCATAAAGCGCGTCCAGCTCGCGTAGCATCTGCTCCCGGCCCTTGGTGCGCGGCATATGCCCGTTGAGCACCACGATATCGCAGAACTCGCAATCATAGGGGCAGCCGCGGGAATACTGCACCACCATCGAGGAATATCTTTTCCGCTCGACAAGGTCCCAGCGCGGCACGGGCGTGGTATTGATATCCGGCCGGACTTCGGAAGAATACATCCTTTGCAGGCAGCCCTTTTCCAGGTCCGCCAGGAAGGGTGGCAGGGTGACTTCGGCCTC
>Ga0208045_1000519_pt1 | contig 14914 bp, 23 predicted proteins | sample PL_2010_200m_FD_184160 | JGI IMG/M metagenome (GOLD analysis project Ga0208045, IMG submission 184160) | Freshwater microbial communities from Powell Lake, British Columbia, Canada to study Microbial Dark Matter (Phase II) - PL_2010_200m... | ecosystem: Environmental > Aquatic > Freshwater >...
GACCTGCGCGAGGCGGACCTGAGCGGGGCGAACCTGCGCGAGGCGGACCTGAGCGGGGCGAACCTGCGCGAGGCGGACCTGAGCGGGGCGAACCTGCGCGAGGCGGACCTGAGCGGGGCGGACCTGAGCGATGAGCAGAAAGAGTATTGCAAATCTAAGGGGGCAATCGTTTGACCTCGGAATATCCCCGCTCAAAAGCCTCCGAGCTACAGGGAGCAAAAAACGAGCTGGAATACTGGCGAGCCAAGATGTTCAGCTTGCGCTCGGCCACTGTTCGCCTCATCGAGGATGACAAGATAGCCGCGAAGCAGGTCAAGACCTGGGACGCCAGAGTCGCGAAACTTGACGCACAGGTGAAGGAGAAGGCACTATGAACGCAAGGACGCTGTTGATCGAGAAGCTGAAAGAGATTGGCGCAGACGGGCTATGTCATCCAGCTCTTGAGTGTGGGTGTGGCCTGGATGATTTTGAGCCATGCCAATCATGCGAAATAACTGAATGCGTGGCGGCTGTTAAAATAGATCTGGTGTTTCTTCCGATGGAGGATTGTAGGGATGTCTCAGAAGCACGGCAGTAAGGGCATGAATCCCGTGGCCCTGGCTATGAAAGAGAATCGGGAGAGAGAAGAACGCAAGAGTCCGTGGGCTGCACGCAAGAAGGCGGGATCTCCGGGAGCGAGGAAGCTATGATCACAATTTCGTGCGAGGCTTCCGAGATACCGGCTCTTTGTGCCCTATTGCGGTTATGGGTTTACGGTGATTCAAAGGTAGAAAAAAAGGTAACATCAGAGGATACAAAACCGCTACAAAACAGCCATCCTGTAGCTATGGGAGAATATCCGGCAAACTTCTATGATGCACCAATTGAGAAGCTTAAGCTCTCTGATCTGGAAGAAGGAAAAGGTCCGTTCTCATCAGAGCAGAAAGCTGAGATCCTAGATCTTGCGGCATCGGGTATGAGGCCCAAGGAAATTGCCGCAAAAATGGGAATCCGAAATGGACAAAGAGTCCAGGGTTTCCTCATGAGCGGAAAACGTTACAAAACGCTAGAAAACGCAGCTCCGGTGAGCGTGCCCGTAGAGTTACCTCAGAGGCCCGTAGCCGAGGCCAAGCCTCCGGAGGCACACACCCCTGAGAAAGAGGCTGATCAGGTCAACATTGAGGCGGACCGCATGATCCTTGCGCTCCGAAAGACCGGCATACCTCCTTTGGATATTGCCGCGTCCCTGGGAAGATCTATTGGGGGAGCATGGACATCGGGATCTGTGGAGAGGCGTATGCGTGAGTTGGGGGTTGCCTGAATGGGCCAGGTTGACATCTTAGTATACCTTGAGGAGCATCCTGGATGGCACACAATCGAAAATATCGCGCTCGATACCGGGCGGGATTATTCCAATGTCGGTCTGCTGATACGGAAATTATTGCGAACCAGAGACATCGAATGTAAGATAATCAACGGAAAAGTAAAGCGACTATATAGAATGATTAATAAACCCAGGATGTGATAACGTTGTTAGTGTCAGAGCACGCCTCCGAAAAGGTTGAACGAACTCCGGCTCAAAGTATCTCTACTGTGCCCGATCAGGATAAAGCGGGGAAAGTCGACCGGAGATATCTGTCGAATTTTTGGGAAACTACGACAGGAGAAGGCGGTCGGCTGGATATCATTGATTACATTTGTCCTCATTGTCATCAAAACATTTTCCGTGAAGTGTGGTCTGCGACATATTGCCGTAAGTGCAATACGCCGATTTTCTCAGCTCCAAGAAGGAAGTTGGATGCAAAGCAATTCACTAACTGGTATGGTCGTGAAATCGAAGGAATGAAATATGCCGGACCTACCGACCGATCTAAGGCCATCAGAAAAGGTCATCCTGGTCAGCGGCCCGGCAAGACCGCCAAAGGACATTGGTGAGAATCATCGCAGCCTACCGAATCTTTATGATATCTGCAAAAAATGATTATCCAAACCTCAGCTAGAAAAAGCAAAGCCAAAAGCAAAATCGGGGCCGTTTAAGCACCTCCTACCTTTTCCGGCCCTATCTTCTTGTCATGCTCCGCGTGGCCCTGACAGGGCGGATTAGGGCATAGCCAGCCGTCCGGCGGGGCATACACATCACAGTCATTGCCCACAATCAATGATCGGATCTTGGCCAGGAGCAATATTTTGGAATGCCCTCCGAAATCTATTCTTCCTAACCCACAACTCGATATAATCTCAAGACTCCTGGCCGGGATCAAGTTTCTGTATAGGTGAGTTAATGTGTGCAAAATTTGTGATCATCCAAACCGTAAAAAGATTGATGCTGCTATTGTTAGTGGGATGAAGAATCCCACTATCTACCACGATCTTATAAATAGTGGCCCTGAGAAAAATTGGATTCAAGCCCTGAAAGATCACAAACGATACGGTCATATTTCTAAGTTAATTCAAGCCGCTGCAAACGAATATAATATTAAAACCGGTCTAAATATTCAAACGTGCGCTCAGGAGATCTATAATATTGCTACCGGCGCGGCGAAAGATGCCCGGATCGCAAAGCAATTTGGTGCTGTAGGTTCTTGCCTGGGACCGGCGGCAAAAGTTTTAGAGATCCTTAATAAAGGTAATAGCAGCGACGACGACAAGCCCGGTATAGATCGAGCATTGGATAGAATGAAGAATGACAGAGACGCTAGAAGAGCCAATTTATGAAGGTTGGCTATTCCCAGAACCAGGAACCAAGCATGAAGATGTAATCCTCGATTTCAATTATGAAGATTTTAAGCTCTCTGTCCTCTGGGGGTCTGTCTCAAGCGGCAAGACGGTCAGCTCATCCGAGGCATGGGCTGGCTTGGTCAAAAGAGCGCCAAAACATTACCCTCTTGCTATGATCGGTAAGACTGAATTGACGCTTGAGGCAAACGTAATCGACCCATTAACGGACTTTCTGGGCGGAGATGTATGTTATAAGCGTGGAAATGTAGCATGGATCTATGGGCATAAGGTGAGGCTCTATGGGGCGAATGATGCCAAGGCCCGTACCAAGATCCAAGGCAAGTCTTTGTATGCGTGGTACGGTGATGAATGTACAACCTGGCCTGAAGATTTCTTTATGATGGCTCTCTCAAGGCTCAGAGTCGGAAAGTCCAAAGCAATCCTCACAATGAATCCCGAAGGCCCTTATCACTGGTTTCATAAGCAGATCATAGAGCGTGCCGATCAGCCGGAGATTAAAGCAAAACTCTATCATTTCACAATGGCCGATAATCCTTACATTTCCCAGGAATATAAGGACTGGATTTCCAGCATGTACATCCCTGGGACGGTCTGGCACAAAAGATGGATAAGAGGCGAATGGGCGGCGGCTCAGGGTGCCATTTACTCATTTCTTACCGATAACCCCAAAGACGGTTTTGTGATAACAGACCTTCCTAACGATCTCCAGAAGCATGTTATTGGCATGGACTATGGGCAGCAACACCCAACGACAATGATCCTGGCCGGGTACAGTCCTTCTCTCGATAAGTGGATTGCAATCAAGGAATTTTATACAAACAACAAAACGAATAATGTTTATGCCTCAGAGTTTGGCAGAGAATTTCTGCAATACAATTTAAAGCATGTAGACATTGATTCTGCTGGTGGTGGGCTGTCTCTTATCCACCAGCTCCGGGCAGATTATCCCAATATTGATGTAAGACACGCAATTAAAGAAGATGTAGTAAAAGAGATCCAAGATCTTGCTTCTTCTTTGTTTAGGCACAAATTCGTGATCTATAAGCCTGGTTGCCCTCGTTTTCTGTCCGAGATGGCTAATTATCTTTGGGATGATAAATCCAATGAACGGGGTAAAGAAGAGCCTCTAAAGAAGAATGACGATGGCCCGGACGCAGCCCGGTATTTACATAATAGATTAAAACATGAGGGATTAATTTGAAAGGTCGGTGCGTCGTCTGTGGCGAATACATCCCCTCCGCTCATATCCAGGGCAGCTCCGAAGAGGCTGGTCATTGTATGCACGTAGACATACTTGAATGGCATCCGAGTCAGTATGCCCGCAAGACAGTCTATCATAATCTCTGGATCTGCCATTCATGCGCTCTGCAGATCGTAAACAATGTCGCTGCAAACGATTCTGACTTCGGGATAGAATAAACTAATTATATTTCTCAGGTGATTTCTATTCTTACAAATCTTGATTTCCTCAATGAAGGCGAGCCGTGGGTGCCGAAGGGCGAAGCTGAACGGCTGGCGTTATATCATGAGAATGAATGCCTGAGGGAGAATGATGTCCACCATGTTTGGCCCGATCTCAATAAATATCTTAGAGATGATAAACCTAAAGAACTTGATTTCTGGTTAGGCTATCCAGCATTAACAACCAAAAAAACTTGTGACTTGCTATTGGGCGAACCCTGCCAGGCTCTGCTGCCCAAAACCAAGATTGGCACATCGAGCACAGCCAACGCTTCCCAGGGCAAGCTCGATGAGATCTACCAGGCCCTCCAATACCGCCAAGTCTTATGGGAGCAGGCGGCAGATATAGATAGCCTGGGTGACTCCATCCAGAAGGTCTACAGAGATGCACAGGGTCAGCCTAAGATAGCCTCTATCAGTCCTAAGCATTGGTATCCCGTCATCAAGGAAGGCACTTATGAGATCGAGTATCATGTCCTCGCCTTCGTGCGGGAGCGCATGATAGACAAGCAGGAGCAGCACTTTCTTGAAGTGGAGATCCATTCGCCCTCAGTTATCGAACATCGCATTTATGAACTCAATAAATCCTCGATTCATGGAGTATCAACTAACATAGGCAAGCGGCAGGATTGGAAGGCCTGGTCGCCAGCAGTTAAGGAGCTGGAGCCTAATGAGGCTGGCGAGTTTCTGATCATCGCAGCCCATAACCAGAAGAGCGCAGGATCATGCTATGGCAAATCCAGCTATGGCCGCGACTTCAAAGATGTCCTGAAGAAGCTGATTATAAGGTATGCCGTCAGCAATAGTATCTTAGATGTCTTCGGCAAGCCGACAGTCACAGGCCCAAAGGATTATCAAGATTATGATCCCGTCACAAGAAAGATGACCTTCCGGCCCGGCCAATATCTGGGCATCAATCCTGATCCTCACGCACCAGCAGTCTATCCCCAGGCCCTTGTGTGGGATGCTCACCTGGCCGAAGCTCGCCAGGAGCGGGAGGACTTGAGGAACGAGCTGTTTAACATAAGCGAGATGTCACCTATCCTCTTTAGCGCCAACGCGCTCGCTGGCGCAGCCGAGAGCGGGACGGCGATAAGGCTTCGCTTGATCAATACCTTATCGAAGGTTAGCCGCATAAGGGAGGTCTTGGATGGCGCGGCAATCAGGGCTTTGCAGGTGGCTGGGAAGCTGGCGAAGGTCGATCTGACCGGGCTATACTTTGAATGGCAAGATGGCCTGCCCGAAGTCGAAGCGGAAAAGGCAGCCTATTACACGTTGATGTTGCCCATTCTCGGAAGCAAGGAGATCTTGAGGCTGGAAGGCTACGACCAGGACGAAATTCTCCAGATTATGAATGATCGAGCAGACGAAATTCTTTGACTTTCTAATCACAATCGCAAAGACCCGGCTTTCTCCGGGATGAGGCTTGTTTTATGACCGACGAAACCACCACTCCCACCACGGAGACATCGCATACTCCAGCGAATACAGAGGAGACCACGGAAGAGAAATATAGCAAACAGCAGCTCACCGACCTTATCACCAAAGAAATCGGGAAAGTGACGGCTAAACACTCTAAGAAAATAGAGGCATTACAGGCCGAGCTGGAAGCCGAGAGGCGCAAGGCCCTTCCCGATCCCGAAAAGGTCAAGGCCGAGCTTGCTGACAAAGAAAAGCTGATCCAGGAGGCTACCAACAAACTGCTTGCATACGAAAGCAAGGAGAAGAAGCGGGCGGCCCTGGAAGGCGCGAAGCTCACTCTTCCTAATGACGTTTCAATGAATGATCTTCTCGATATGATGGGCGGCAATGACGACGAGGCCATAGCCGGTTATGTCGAGAAATTCAAGAAGATGTTCCCAGTCTCTAAGGGCTTAGGGACTGCGACCACTACAGGCGGCGCAGGTAAGGCCATCTCGATTGATGACCAGATAGCCGAGGCCGAGGCCGCAGCCGTGAAAGATGGCCGATTCTGGAACCGGGTTACTCAACTCAAACTCCAGAAGCAAGGTATAATCGGTTGAAAGAGGTAATGTAAAATGGCTAATACAGATCATATTCTAACGACATTTCTAACTCCCCAGTATCACGGGCAGTTGATTTTGCAGGGCGCACCGCAGACAACCTTCCTGAAGAGAATCGGAGGCCTGAATGGTGGAGGCGCAAAGATCGCAAGGGGCTGGACTTTTGCGATGAACTCTCATAATGCTCTGGATGCATCCGCACAGGTCAGCATCACAGAGGAGGGTTCAATAACTGCACCCACACCCAGGGCTTATGACAGGGCACAGGACACGCAGGTCTGTCAGATTTTCCAGAAGGGCGTGGGTGCGACCTATGCGGCTCAGTCGGACCTCCAGAAGCTTTCGGGCATCGCCATAACCGGCCCGCTTGAGAGCGTCAATGATCCGATTGCCTCTAACCTGGATATGACTCTTCAGCAGATGGCCCAGGATATCGAATGGTGCATCCTGAATGGCAAATACCAGACTGCCGGAAACGACACTACAGCCTACCAGATGAGGGGCATATTCTCTAGGACCGTCCAGGGAGGCGGTGCAGGTGTCACGATTACCACTCATGACGTAGACTGCGGTGGCGATGCACTCACTACAGCAGACTTTGATGCCCTCATGCTGGCTATGAAGGAAACCAACCCAACTCCGACAAACAACCTGACCATAGTAGGTTGCTATTCCGCTATCAAGCACCTCACAGATCTCTATGGCATCGCACCTTTCGCAGGGCCGATGAACAATATCGGAACCGTATCTGGTGCCATCGATACCATAGTCACTGAGGCTGGCCGCTTCCCGATCATGGAAGTTCCGCAGATGGCAACTCATGTACTGGGTGTAGTGGACTTCAGCAAGATCTCTATGGTCTTCCTGCCCGTTCCTGAGCGAAATGGTAGGCCCGGAGGATATCTGTTCTATGAGCCACTCGCCAAAACGGGCGCTGTAGATCTGGGACAGCTCTATACTCAATGCTCTGTGGATATAGGGGCAGAAGAATTTCATGGTCAATTGTGGAATTTCACTTAATGGGGGATAAGATGAGGAAATTTCTAATCTTTTTGATTCTGATCTCTCTGGTTGGCATGGCTGCCGCAGTCCCTCCCATCTCAGGTGGAGCCCAAGGCGTTCATGTTCGCAATTTGTGGGTAGATGGAAACATAGTCACTGCTGGCACAATGACGGCGGGCACTACAACCACCACTGGCAACATAGGAGCTGATCAGACTTGGGCGGCAGATAAGGATATCAAGTTTGCAACCGGAACAGGCGAGATAGATCTTTCTGCCTCGACCAGTACCACCAAGACCACGACCGGAGATAATACCATTGGCGGAGATCTCTACATGGCATCCGGCAAGGACATCTGGGGCGTGGGTGGGAACAGTCTCTTCGATATGTCCATGTGCTCTGGCGCATTCCTAACGCCTGTAGGGGCAGTTACAATAGGACCGGGGGCGGTCGGGATTTCAGGTGTTCTGACGATCACAGATCTTGCCGCAATTACCGCTGGCTCTGGATCGGCTGCTTATGACCTGTCTGCAAGTTCGGGCGCATTCAAGACACCCGGTGGCGCTATAACAATTGGACCAGGCGCTATTGGTTTGGCGGGAACTTCGACCGTAGCCGCAAACAAAAACATTGTGGCAGCCGCAGGATCTGGGAGCATCGATTTTTCGGCGGCAACGACCGGAACCTTCCTGACCCCAGGTGGTGCGGTCACTATCGGACCGGGTGCTATCGGAATTTCAGGCACGCAGACAGTCGCTTCCGATAAGGATATTATCGCTGCGGGCGGAGCATCAGATATAGACTTCAGTCTCAGCTCCGGCTTCATGAAGACTCCGACCGGCTTAATAACCATGAGCGGCGCAACAACCTGGTTGGCCGACAAGGGCATAGCATACACTTCTGGAACAGGAGCAGCCGACTTTAGCCTTGGCTCTGGCATCTTCAAAACCACCACGGGCGCAGTCACGATAGGACCGGCAGCGGTAGGTGTCTCAGGAGCGGTAACTTTCGCCAAGACGGTGCAGTATTCTATCAATGCATCGACGACCCTGGATACGGTTCTTACTTCCGCCAACACCAAGAAGATCTATCCAATGGATGGCTCCGGCGCTACTGTGACCCTGGATCTACCTGATGCTACGACCGTCCCAGGCCGAGAGTACATCATCAGCGCACCTACTGATATGGGTTCCAACAATATCGTAGTCCGATCTGTCACCGGCCACCTGGGAGCGAACGGCAGCGGAAATGTGCATAGCCTGACTTCTACAGATGCAACAGCTTCGCTTTCTGTCATCAGTGACGGCACTAACTATGTGGTCCTTAGCAGGGTGGGCACATGGACATAGTGATGACTAGGAATACCCTTTGGCAAAATCTCATGATCAGGATTGGTACGGAATTTACCGTACCTTCTGATGTGGGAATTGCCCTGTTAAGAAGGGGGTTAGCCAAAGATAGAAATGCAGTAGCCTCACCAGCTCCTATCATCACGGAGAATCCCAAAAAGAAAGCCAGGGAGATGAGTAGATAATGTCTGCCCGTTCGGATATAGTTGCTATCCTGGCTAAACTGGGATCATATACAGGCTCGGTTAAGGTCGTGGCCTGTGGCACCACGGCGGCGGGTGTCGTGGTCCCTCTCCGAGTAGATGAGGACGGCAACTTAATAGTGCATTCAGTCTAACTAATTATTTTTTGGGGTTATAATAATGACAGCCTTCTCCGATTCTTATATTTTGACAGATACCATCCTTGAGGCTTACCTCGTTGGAGATCCCAGAGCCTCAGCCGCCGCCCTGGCTGCCTTGGCTGCCGCAAATCAGGCCTGGTATTGTGCCAGGGCCACCAAGCTTATCGATGCCATCTCTTACCAGGGCTATCCTTATCTGTCTACCCAGGCACGCCAGTTCCCCCGGAAGTACCTGCCTACTGAATATTATTCTCCCTGGGGGGAGCTGGTCACTGTGGACATGTACGGCTATTGCTATGTGTCGGCGGATGTTCCCCAGGATGTCATCGATGCTACAGCGGAGGAGGCGATAGCGCAGTATGCCTTTTTCGCAGACTCCGATAATGTAGATAGAAAGGCCACGAAAGAACAGGGCGTGGAGAGCTATAATCTTGATGGCGTTTATTCAGAAACCTTGAAGCGATCCAACGCAGACACCCATTATGGCCTGCTGAGTTCCGAGGCTTACAATATACTCACCAAGTACATAGCAAGATCAGCAGCGATAGTTTAGGATGTGGTTTTTATTGTGCCTGGGTTAAAAACCGCGTGTTTCCGTGTAGACCGCGCAAATTGGAAGCTCTTCACGGGGCTATCTATTGCCTCCCTGGTCCTGAACGGTGACGGCCTGCCTGCCGTGCCTTTCAAGTGCGCAGTCACAGCCTCGGCGATAACAGGCCACGCAGATCTTACGGGCACAGTCACGATAGGCAGCGAAGTCCTGACCTTCACAAGTGCCACCCGCAAGACCACGACCATCCTTTTGTCAGCTCTCCCGGCCATAAGTACCTCCGGGTTGGATTGCCAGCTAGTAATTGAGGTCCTCTCTTCCGGCGGCGCAAACATCCAGAAGGAAACCCTAACGGCCATAACCTGCCTCTGGGTGCCTGAGCAGAAGAGATTCCAGGATGCACTAGGGGCGTGGACGCTCTCTAATGCAATTGCGCTCACCAAGACCGCTTGCAATGTGGATGACATCATAAGGTACGCAGGAAGCGATTATACGATCAAGCAGGTCACGGGCGGCAATCGGGTTATGGGCGTGACTGCGCCTTATAAGCTGTGGCTGGTAGGGTAATGGATGGCAACCGAAGCAGAGATCCTAGCTCTCATCGCTGCCTGGGGGCCTGCTGTCGTGGCTCTCCTGAAAAAGCATGGCTACTTCTCCCTCGACCGTGAGGACATCGAGCCTGAGGAGATCCTGAAGGATCTGGGACCGAGCTTCGATAGAGAAGCGATCAAGGCATCCGTCACCAAGAACAGCAAGATCTGGCCTCTTGTGTGGGCGGTCATAAGCTCGGCTGCCTTTGCTTCGGGGGTTGCTGCGACTGCGAAGCAAATCAATGTCCCTCAGTCTGCCTATAACTGGAATCCACTTGCACAGAAATTCTATGATGATCATGGCGATTTCTTTATTCGTGCCATGTCAAACACTGACATTGCTTCACTTCATCAAAGAATTCAATATGATTTCAACCTGAATCCAAAAGACTTTGCAAAGAAGTTTGCAGACTCATATTCTTGCAGCCCGGCCAGGCTGGAGAGGATCAAAAGATCGGAGGTCCATGCTTCTGCACAGGGCGGATCATGGAATTTTGCGAATGAAGCAGACTGTAATTACAAACAGTGGATGTGCACACCGAAAAACCGATGGCCGCGACCTTCCCACCGCGCAAACTGGTATCAGGTGAGGGCACTGGATGATCCTTTCGCTAACGGGGAAATTTATCCCGGCCAAATTAATTGCCGGTGCTTCATGTTGTACTTCATAGATCGTGATCACCTCAAATGGGGCGCAAAGAAGGCGGCTTAATCTCATGCAACAGCAACAACAACAGCGAATCGAGGCCGTTGATATCTATTTCATGCGCCTGGCAAATGAGTACACTTTAGATTATTATTATGATGTTTTCAAGGAGCTATCATGCCTGGCCTGGGAAGCGATGCAAATCCGGCGCACTATGGAGATATCGAACTGGCCGAACTGCTTGAATCGCGTTGGATGGATTGGTTCTCCTCTTCTATCATCAGGGACATAATTCCAGTAGGGGTCTGATCAGATGCAAATTTTTGATATAGACTGGCGGCAAATGTTCCAAACCTGGGAGGAGGCTGATCTAATCTACTTGCGCAGCATCATAGATGAGAAGCTGAATACCAGGCCACGCCGCAAAATAATAATCCGAAAAAATGATACAGGAGAATAGAAATGGCAAAATGTATATGTCAAAACTGTGGCTGCGTCTTGGACGTCGAGCAGCCTGAACCGGGCGAGGATTGGCTGGAATGCCTGCTGCCCCAGGGCTTTGAGTGGGCGCTACCGGCTGGGAAGCTAACGCCTGTCGTGGGAGCACCTATCTATGTTTCTGCATCAGGCGATCACCTGAGCCGCGAGGCTTACCTGGCTTGGTATAACATTGATCCAGAGATCGCTTATCGAAACATGCGCGGCAAGAATCCGCAGAAGCCCGTCGAGTTGGGGAAGCATTGAGCATGAGTCCATTTGTAGCTCTTGCAATGTCGGTTAGTATATTTTGCAGTATAGTGGGTATCCTCATCATCTACGTTTCGGGGTGGTAAAACGAGCGATCAATTCTATTGTAGCAAGAAGGGCGGCATCAAGGATTCTGATGGCCTCCTGATTTTGCTTGAGGGCACAGCCGAGAACGGCCCTTGGTATAATGTTTTCCAGTTCTCGGATACGCAGATCGAGAGATGGGCGTTTCATGGCTGGATTCGATTTATGGAAAAGGAAGTGAAGTAAATGGTTGACGTTTCGACAATTGATATACCAAGTGCGGTAACTGCAATTCTGACTATCCTTGTTGCCGTGGGCGGCATCCTGGGAAAGACCTACATCAGCAAGGCCCTTGGCGGCCTGGCGTTGGTGGCTGATGTGCTGGTGGATGTTAGCGGGCTTATGATTGTCATATCGAAAGCAGGAGCAGATGGAACACTAACGCCCGAAGAATGGACGCTCATTAAAGATGATGCCAGGGACATCCAGGCTCACCTCAATGCCATAGCGGGCAAATTCGGGAACACTCTGGGTTGAGGGGGGGTATCACCGCGACCCCAGAAGAAAAAGAACTCCTCCTCAGAATGGATGAGAAGCTAAGCCAAATCCAAGGTACTGTAGCAACCTTTTGCGCTTTCAAGGATGCCGCGACACTCGCGTTAGGAATCTTGAAGGAAGAAAACTTACCGGATAGAATTTCCCGACTGGAAAAATGGGCAACTTACAGGGATGGTGCGTTGGCTCTCCTTCTTCTTCTGGTTGGTGCGGGCAGACTTTATGATCTGTTTGAACTGATTGTGAGGGGCGGCTGATGATCTCTATCCATTTCTCCCTGGCCAGAATTCGGCTCACCGAAGAGCCACATGAGCGCATAGTGCGCCCCTGGCCCGCTCCTGCGGTCCGGTTGCCAGCCCACCCACGAATCCATAGAGGGTACAGACACCAGGGAAGCGCGTGAAATGACCAAAATCGAGTTCACCAACGCTGCCCAGGTGATGGCCTCCCTCAACAATCGAGTCAAGAACATCGAGGCCACCCTGGAGAAGACCGCTAAGCAAATGGGCGTGCTGGCCACGAACGAGATCCATCCGCTCACCGCCAAGAAGACGGGCAACTGGGACAGTACCATTCATGCCGAGGTCAAAAAGCTCGGATCTCTTAAAGTGGAACTTTGGGTAGGTTCGAAAGGTGCTTTTTCCAATGGATATAACTACGGTGCCTTCCAGGAGCGCACCAGGCACCCAATCGAAATGGGGTGGATACGGGCACAGTCCGAGATGAAGAATCTCTTCCAGCGCAACATCACGGCGGGCCTGGGTGGGCGGTCGATCACCCAGAACATAGCCTCCTCCGGGATAGACGAAATGGCAAGCATGGCAGGATTTTGATGTAAATGGCAGACGCCTCCCTATACGTGAACCTGATTTCCCAGGTTTTGCAGAATGACGACACCCTAGGCGGCCTGGTGGATTTCGTGGTTCCAGGCTTCCGGCGCTCTGCGGCAGATCAGTATCTAGCAGGCCCGAAACAGGCTTGCATAGGCATCAGGAATTTGCAAATTTTATCCGAGTCACTTCCAGGGTGCTACTTTCATGGAGGCACGATTGAGGATCAGCTTATCGAAATTCATGTAATTCACATATCAACCGAAGACAGTTACGCCAATTCGATAGTCGAGCGCATTAAAGACTTGCTGAAGGGCGGGCTGTATTGCACCTACAACGCCATCTCTTATAGGGTGCTGGTGCTGAGGCTCAACTTCGCACCCCTGGATGGCGGCAGCTCCTCAGATACGGGCCTGTCCTCAGGCGCGGGCCCTGATCGCGTCGAGATCATAGGAACCGTGAGACTGAAGTATCTGGATTCCTAGGGGGAAATATGCAACTCATTATAAACATTCCCGATCATCTTTATGAGAAGCATCTAAAAGGATTCTCGGAAGAAGAATTAGAAGATTGGCTCTATCAAGCGATATGCCAAAAGAGTGATCTGAAGAGCTATATCGCGCTAGGACTTTCGTCTAAAAACTAAACTTATTCATAATCACAATTCACTTCTAACATTTTTTAATCTATTTGCAAATAGAATTTTTAAGGAGTTTTCAAATATGGCTACAGGAGCAGTTAGCTCGACAACTCTAAACGTGGCGCTCAAGGTTGAGGCCGTGTCTGGCGTTGCCGAAGTCGCGCCGGGCGTTTATATTTGCCTGGGCGCTGAGAGCAGACCCAAGAATACGAAGGCCACCGGCCAGAGACAGGTTTACGGCAATCCCGATCCTGTGCTACCCTGGCGCAAGCCTGAGACTACCGACATGTCCCTGCCCATGCTTCCTCTGCTGGAAGATAACGGCCTGGGTGAGCTGTTGTTAGCCCACATGGGTTCAGATGTCATAGGCTCGCAGATCGGTACAACGGGCGCATATCCGCATGTGTTTACCCGCGCCGTGCCCTTCAAGACGCTCACCGTGTGGGTCCACGACGGCATCCAGGATAAGAAGATCCGCATGATGGCCCCGGATACCTTCTCGCTCACGATCAAGCGAGACGATGGAGATGTTCAGCCGGTCTTCGATCTCAAGGGCGCAGACATGTATAATGCCTCGGACTTCGGCTCAGCCAGCTATGCAGATCTTGAAGCCCTCATGCCCCAGGCTCTGAACGCTCTGCAAGCTCGCCTGGAATGGGGTCAACCCGGAGCTGCGATTAGGGAAACCTGGGAGCAGATCAAGTTCGCTTCAAAGCTGAACACCGTGTTTGGGGCGAACTCCAAGGACGGCCTGCATATCGCCGGTTCCGGTTCGCCTCAGCTCGTCACTTCCAGCAAGATCGATACTACCATAGATATCGATTTCGTGGACACAGACGGCGAAGAAATGCAGAGGTGGTATGAAGGCACGGACGCAGATCCAACCGCCACTCAGCAGCACGATAACGCGGGCCTGGTGGATTACCAGTTTACGGCCTTCGGGGATATCATCGGCAACGCTGCCTATCCCTGGGGTGAAGCCGACCTGAATAACATCGGGACCACGACCGTAATAGTGAGTGGAACCTACTCTGGCGGTGCTGCCTCGCTCAGCATGTACGAAATCAAGCTTGCCAATGGCACGCCGGACACCTACAGCTACAGGTCCTGTACTGGCGGTAAGTGGAGCGCATGGTCCTCTGTGGAGAATATCATGTCCGGCAGCTTCAAGCTGGCACTCGATACCGGCGCGGCCTCTGTAGTCACCTTCAACTATGCGGGTCTTGTGGCCGGCGCAACCATCGCATCCGCTATCCAGACGGCTATTCAGGCATTGGGCGGAGATTATACGGCCATGACCTGTGCATTTGGCGGCGGAAACTACACTATCACACATGCCAGCAAGCAACCTGTAGTCACTCCGGCCACCAGGAACACGGTTGATGTCACGCTCAAGCTCGGTGTCGCAAATGGCGGAACTGAGACAGGCTTCACA
>Ga0208045_1000520_pt1 | contig 14914 bp, 7 predicted proteins | sample PL_2010_200m_FD_184160 | JGI IMG/M metagenome (GOLD analysis project Ga0208045, IMG submission 184160) | Freshwater microbial communities from Powell Lake, British Columbia, Canada to study Microbial Dark Matter (Phase II) - PL_2010_200m... | ecosystem: Environmental > Aquatic > Freshwater > Lake...
GTCCAGCACGCCGGCTTCTTGCAATGCGTCACGCACCCAGCCGACATGCGCGTCAAGTTCCTGCACGAAATCACCGTAGGGACCGCAGGCACTCTTGCCTGCGAACGCCGACGCGGGCGTGATGTTGTTGTGCGCGATGTTGGTGGCGTAGTAGAGGAAGAACGGTTTGTCCTTCGACCGCTTGATGAACTCGACGGCTTTTTTCGCGATGTCGCCGGCGACGTGGTCTTCCTTGTAATAAGCATAGGGACTCCACGGCTCGATGTCGGCACGGCCCACCATCTTCACCACATCGCCGGGTTTGCGTCCGACGAACCGGTGGTTCTCGATGTAGATGCGCGGCTGGTTCCCGACATTCGCCGCCATGCCGTAGAAGTAGTCGAAACCGACTTCGAGCGGTCCCGGTTTGATTTCCTCCTGGCTCCAATCGTAGCGCATCGCCGGGTTGTCGCCGGCGCCGAAGCCAAGGTGCCATTTGCCGAACGCGCCGGTGGTGTAGCCGTTTTTCTGAAACAGCTTGGCGAGCGTCAGACGGTCGAGATCGAACAACAACGGCCCGCCCGGCGCGTGGACTCCGGTGGGATGATGCCGCGGCTCTCGCCAGAAATACCGGCCCGCCATCAAGCCGTAACGCGTCGGCGAACAGACCGAGCCGGGCGTGTACGCATTCGTGAACCGGCGCCCTTCCCTCGCAAGCCGGTCAATGTTCGGCGTCTTGATCTTCGTCGCGCCGTAACAGCCGACGTCGCCGTAGCCGACGTCATCGGAGAGAATCACGACGACGTTAGGGTTCTGCTGGACGGCGTGACTCCTGCCGCAAAAAGGCGCAAGGAACGCAAAGAGGGATGCGAGGATTCGTTTCATGGCGGAGTTGTACCAGAATCCAAAACCGCTGCAAAGTTCTGGTTTTTGCCTTGTCTTGCTGCAACGCGAAGATGATAATGCCGCCGAAGGTTGGAGACGGTGTTGAGAACAACCACAAATGCCTCGTTCCGATGGATGATCGGCGTCCTGATCGGCGTCGCCGCGTTCACCGCCTGTTGCCACGCCGAGGACAACACCACCAACATCATCAGCGGCACGACCAACAATATCGCCGGGAACTACATCGTCGGTGCAACCGGCACGAACAATTACCTCGAAATCAACAACAGCGGACGGCTCGGAGACACCACCGGCATCATCGGCAGCAACTCCTTCGCCAGCTTTAACACCGCTCTGGTCACCGGCACCGGCTCGGTCTGGAGCAATTCGGCCAGCCTGTACATCGGCAATTATGGCGCGGGTAACCGGCTGACGGTCAGCGACGGAGCACTTGTGTTTAACGACAACTGGGGCTACATCGGAGTTAACACCAGCAGCAGCAACAATGTGGTGCTGGTCACCGACACCGGCTCGGTCTGGAGCAATTCGTGGGACCTGTACATCGGCTTTGACGGCGCGGGCAACCGGTTGACGGTCAGCAACGGCGGGTACGTGCAGAGCGCGGGATGCCGCATCGGCACCAACCCCAACAGCAGCAACAACGCGGTGCTGGTCACCGGCACCGGCTCGGTCTGGAGCAATTCAGCTAGTCTGTACATCGGCTATTTGGGCTTAAGCAATCAGTTGACGGTCAGCAACGGCGCGCTTGTGTTTAACGACAACTGGGGCTGGATCGGCTGGAACACCACCAGCAGCAACAACGTGGTGCTGGTCACCGGCACCGGCTCGGTCTGGAGCAATTCCACTGTCCTGTGCATCGGCTATTCTGGTGCGGGCAACCAGTTGACAGTCAGCGACGGCGCGCTCGTGCGAAATTCCTTCGGCTACATCGGGTTTAACATCAGCAGCCGCAACAACGCGGTGTTGGTCACCGGCACCAACACGGTCTGGAGAAATCCGTCCCCGCTGTACATCGGCCATTACGGCGCGGGTAACCAGTTGACGGTCAGCAACGGTGCGCTCGTGCGAAACTCCACGGGTTACATCGGCAACGAGACCAGCAGCAGCAACAACGTGGTGCTGGTCACCGGCACCGGCTCGGTCTGGAGCAATTCGTCCGACCTGTACATCGGCACTTCTGGTGCGGGCAATCAGTTGACGGTCAGCAACGGAGCGCGTGTGCACAACTCTCAGGACGCCTACATCGGCTACTTGAGCGACAGCAGCAACAACGCGGTGCTGGTCACCGGCTCCGGCTCGGTCTGGAAGAGCGGAGATAACAACTGGAACGTACTTTATGTCGGCTACTATGGCGCGGGCAACCAGTTGACGGTCAGCAACGGTGCGCGCGTGTTCGACTACGAGGGCTGGATTGGCCGCCAGACCAACAGCGGCAACAATGCGGTGTTGGTCACGGGTACTGGCTCGCTCTGGAGCAATTCGGAGATGCAAGTCGGGGTTTCCGGCGCCGGTAATCAATTGACGGTCAGCGACGGCGCACTCGTACAAAACGCCGGTGGCTTCGTCGGCGTCAATGACAGCAGCAGCAACAACGTGGTGCTTGTCACCGGTCCCGGCTCCCGTCTGGAGCATTCCTCCGCTTTGTCCATCGGTTATCGAGGTGCGGGCAACCAGTTGACCGTCAGCAACGGCGCGTGCCTGTTCAACGATTGGTGCACCATCGGCTACAACACCAGCAGCAGCAACAATGTGGTACTGGTCACCGGCACCGGCTCGGTCTGGAGCAATTCGTCCAGCCTGGACATCGGCGGATCTGGCGCGGGCAACCGGTTGACGGTCAGCGACGGCGCGCTTGTACGAAACTCCACGGGCTACATCGGCTGGGACACTAGCAGCGGCAACAACGCGGTGCTGGTTACCGGCACCGGCTCGGTCTGGAGCAATTCGTCCAGCCTGTATGTTGGATACTATGGCTCCAGCAATCAACTGCACATTGTCGAGGGCGCCACAGCTTTTGCCAGCACCGCATACATCGGGTTTTATGCCGGCGCTGTGGGCAACTCGATCTGGTTGTCCAACGGAACGCTGGTGGTCTCCTCCCTGAGTATCTCCAACGGCAATGCGGTGGCCGGCTGGGGCACGATCACCGGAACAGTGGCGAATTGGGGCACCCTGACCGCCGATGGAGGGACATTGAGCGTGTCGGGCAGCGTCACCAATTACGGCACGCTCCGCGCGCTCAACGGCGGCGTGGCCGAGTTCTTCGACACGGTGTTGGACTTGGGCAACGCGGATTTCTCCGGCGGCAGCGCCATCTTTCACGCCCTGTACCTGAGCTCAGGCAACCCCACCAATGCTTGGGTTGATGCGGGCAGCGGACTGTGGCGGGAAGACGAGCATTGGTCGCTGGGAATTGCCCCCATGAACATGCAATCGTATCTGGTGATCACCAACGCCAACACCAAGACGGTGACGGTGGATGCGCTGACGCCGGTATTGGCGCCGGGGAGTTTGACGAACTGGTCCACGACGGTCTCCGCCCCGGCCGGTTCGACCAACACGTTGTCGGTGGAGACAATGGGTTGGACGATGGCCAACGTCAGCATCGGTTCAGGCGGACGACTCAGCATCAGCAATGCGACTGTGACGGTGGGCATTTTTGGCTTGGGCGCGCTGGGCGTGGACGGTGAACTGGCGATCAACACGGGTACCCTTGATGCGTCGGCGGTTGCCGTGACGCTGGGCGGCAATGGGACGGCCACGGCGAGTTTCACGAATGGCGTATTGGTGAGCAAGGATTGTTGGATCGAGGGTACAACAACCGGCGGTGTGGTCATCGCTTCGGGCAACGGATTCTGGCAGCAGCAAGGGGACCTCTGGATTGGAACGAATACATCGGGCAACAGCCTGTTGATTGCTGGAGGGCTGCAAGTGGCCAACGCCACCGGCTACATCGGCTACAACACCAGCAGCAGCAACAACGTGGTGTTGGTCACCGGCCCCGGCTCGGTCTGGAGCAATTCGGGCAGCTTGTCCATCGGTTATTATGGCGCGGGCAACCAGTTGACGGTCAGCAACGGCGCGCTCGTGCAGAACACGGGAGGCAACATCGGGCGTTACGCCAGCAGCGATAACAACGTGGTGTTGGTCGCCGGTTCCGACTCCGTCTGGAGCAATTCGGGCAACCTGAACATCGGCAATATTGGCGTGGGCAACCAGTTGACGGTCAGCAATGGCGCGCTCGTGTTCAACAACTATGGCTACATCGGGCTTGACGCCAGCAGCAGCAACAATGCGGTGCTGGTCACCGGCACCGGCTCGGTCTGGAGCAATTCGGCCGGCCTGCGCATCGGCAATTCTGGCTCGGGCAACCGGTTAACGGTCAGCAACGGCGCGCTCGTGTTCAACGGAGGGGGCCTCATTGGCGACGACGCCAGCAGCAGCAACAATGCGGTGCTGGTCACCGGTAGCAACTCGGTTTGGGGTTGTCGAGGTGATCTGTACGTAGGGAATAGTGGCCCCGGCAACGTGTTGACGGTCAGCAACAGCGCGCGCGTGTTCAACGACGGGGGCTTCATCGGCTACAACACCAACAGCAGCAACAACGCGGTGCTGGTCACCGGTGCCGGCTCGGTCTGGAGCAATTCGTCTGGCCTGTTCATCGGTCGTTATGGCGCGGGCAACCACTTGACGGTCAGCAACGGCGCGTTCGTGCAAAATTCCAACGGCTACATCGGGCGTTACGCCAGTAGCGACAACAACGCGGTGTTGGTCGCCGGTTCCGGCTCGGTCTGGAGCAATTCGCTCAGCCTGTATGTTGGATACTCTGGCTCCAGCAACCAACTGCGCATTGTCGAGGGCGCCACTGTTATTGCCACTAATGTCTGGATTGGTTTTAGCGCCAGCAGTTCGAACAATGTTGTTGCGATTTTCAGCGGAAACCTGATTGTGGCAAATTCAGACGGTTCGGGCGTACTGGGTATTCGGCGCGGCAGTTTGACGCTCAGCAATGGAACCGTTTTCGCTGATATGCTGGTTGTGACGAATGGCGCTAAGAGTGTCCTGACCTTCCAAAGCGGCAATCTCAGCGTCAGTAGCAGCATCATCAACAATGGTCAGCAGTTTGTCGTCGGTACCGGTGCTGGCACAGCAACGCTTCAGTTACGCGGCGGCACGCATTCCTTTGCGAACGGACTTCTCCTGACCACGAACGCCACCCTCACCGGCTCCGGCCAAATCAACAGCAGCGTCACGAACGATGGCTTTGTGACACCGGGTGTCTTGTCGGTCAGCAACAACTTCAACGCAGGAGCCTACGGTGGCAGTCTGCGCATCAGGATCACCGGGGCTACTGTTTCCGACCAACTCAATGTCGGCAACACTGCCAATCTCGGCGGCGACCTGACGATTCTCCTCGACGGCTATACGCCACGCTCCGGCGAAACCTTCTCCCCGGTAACAGCCTCTAGCGTCGGCGGGTTTTTCGCGACCACCAACCTTCCACCAACCTGGCCCGGGCTGAGTTGGGAGTTGGAGTATCTTCCTACTGTCGTCCGCCTGTCCGTCGTTGGCCGGGCGGTGTTGGCCAATTACGACCTTTATGCAAGCTACCACAACCTCGGCGCGAACAGCGACCTGAACGACCCGAACAACAACGGGATTCCGAACCTGATGGAGTACGCTCTTGGCCGCGACCCGACCAGCGCCGTCTATCGTGCCGCCACGACTCACGGACGGAGTAACGGCTGGTTCCAAATCAACTTCACCCGCAACACCGACGCCACCAATCTCGCCTACCGCGTTGAAGCCGCCAACATCCTCGCCAACGGCGGCGACTGGAGTTGCATCCTTTCCAACATCAACGCCTCCGGCTGGCTCGGCCCCGCCTCTTGTGTCGAATCCGTCGCCAGCAACGGCATCGCCGAAGTCACCGTCACCGACATCGCGACCGCCGCCACCAATCGTTTTCTGCGCCTGCGCGTGACAAGACCGTAACGCGGCGAAGCCGCAACCAAACTATTGCTGTTATTCCGAGCTTGCGAGGAATCTCAAACTTCTGATTCGGAGAGATTCCAGAGATTCCTCGCAAGCTCGGAATGACAACGAAATCCGGTTATCTCTTCCGCGTTGACAAGCCGGACGGAACACTTTAGACGAAAGAAGATGATACACACCCAACGGTCTGTTCGAGGAGTTGGCTGTCTGGTCGCGGCGGCCATCGTGGTTTTTGAGTGGAACGTTTTCGCCGACGAACCTACTTCGCAAACAAACGATCACTTGAAAAACTGGCTGGCGAAATCCCCAAAGGCCGACGCTAATGGCGATGGCATCCTGACGGCATCCGAGCTTTGGGGATCTTTGCAACGGAAGCCACAACCTCCCGCCAAACAGGCCGCAAAAGACAAGCCGCCCAAAGCTGCGCCGCGGCCTGTCAAGGCAGCTTTGCCGAAACCTGACCACGAGAACGTCCCGTACGGGCCGCATGAGCGCAACGTGCTCGATTTCTGGCAGGCCAAGTCCGACAAGCCCGCGCCGCTGCTGGTCTACATCCACGGTGGCGGCTGGATGGCGGGTGACAAGAACACCATCTCGCCGGCGATGCTCGCTGAGTGCCTGAAATCCGGCATCGCGGTGGCTGCGATCAACTACCGTTTTACAACGACCGCGATGCTGCCCGCGCCGCACCGCGACAGCGCACGCGCGATCCAGTTCCTGCGCTCGAAAGCCGGCGAGTGGAATTTCGATCCGAAACGCGTGGCAACCTACGGCGGCTCGGCCGGCGCGGGCCTCACGCTCTGGCTGGCGTTTCACGAAGACATGGCCGATCCGAAGAGCGATGACCCGATCGCGCGGCAATCCACGCGCCTCTGCTGCGGCGCCACGATCGGCGGGCAGAGCACCTACGATCCGCACGTGATTGCGGAATGGATCGGCGAATCAGCCGCCCGCCATACGGTCTTCCTGCCGGCCTACGACGTGAAGTCTTACGAGGAACTTGCCAACCCGAAGCTGCAAAGGCTTTACGACGAGGTCTCCGCGATCAAACACCTGACCGCTGACGATCCGCCAATCTTCCAGATTTACTCCGAGCCGAACGTGCCGCTGACGCCCAACTGCCAGATCGGCCAGGGCATGCATCACCCTATCTTCGGTCTGAAACTCAAGGAGGCGATGGACAAGTTGAAGATCGAGTGCGTGTACTTCCACACCACTGACAACCCGGCGAACCCGAACTCGGAGATGGTGAAGTTCTTCCGAAAACATTTCGGTCTGCCGTGAGAAACCACAAGGAGTCATTACCATGACATCGCGTGAACGAGTAACCAAAGCCGTCAATCATCAAGTCCCCGATCGTGTGCCGATTGATCTCGGCGGCATGAAAGCCTCGACCATCGCCGTGATCGCCTACGACAAGGTCAAACGCCAACTGGGCATCACAACGCCGACGAAGGTCATTGACCCGCGTTTCATGATCGCGGCGCTCGAAGACGAGGTGTTGCGCCGGCTGCACGTGGACGTGGTGCCGCTGGATTTGTCCTGCGTGCTACCGCTAAGCCGGCCGGACAGCGAGTGGATTCCGCGCCGGCTCTTCGACGGCACCAATGTGCTTTTCCCGCCGGGCACGCGCATCGCCGAGGATGCCGCGGGCAACTGGATCCTGCTCAACGCGGACGGCTCGCCCACGACGTTCCAGATGCCGAAAGGCGGCTACTACTTCGACGACATGTCGTTCAACCAAGGCGACTGCATTGACCCGAAAAAGTTCCGGCCCATTGCTGACATTTCGGACGAACATCTGGCGCTGCTGCGCGATTACGGTCACGCACTGTATCGGAACACCGACTACGCCATTCTCGGCTGGGGATTTGGCGTTTGTTTCCTCGGCCTGAGCCTCATCACCGACCGCACCAGCAACGTCACGCAAGGGCTTACCGACGAGTGGATGATGATGCTGATGACGGAAAAGGAAACCTGCCACGAGATCATGGACCGCTCGGTGAAAGCCACGATCAAGTGCCTTGAGCTCGTGAAAGAGGCGGTGGGCGATTATGTCTTCGCGTGGGGCATCGCGGCTGACGACAGCGGCACGCAGCGTGGTGAATTCGTCCGACCGGAACTCTGGGCGGAAATGATGAAGCCGCACTACAAGGAACTGTGCGACTGGATTCACGCCAATACGAAATGGAAAATCTTCCTGCATTCGTGCGGCTCGGTCTATAACCTGATTCCGCATTTCATCGAAGCCGGCATTGACATCCTCAATCCCGTGCAGACCTCGGCCGCGAACATGGACCCGGCTCGGCTGAAGCAACACTTCGGCGACCGCTTGGTATTTTGGGGTGGCGGCTGCGACACGCAGAGCGTGCTCGGCAAGGCAACGCCGGCGGAGATTCGTGAGCATGTGAAGGAGCGGTTGAGAATCTTCAGCCCCGGCGGCGGCTACGTCTTCAACCAGATCCACAACATCCAGGCGAACGTGCCGCCGGAGAATATCCTCGCGATGTTCGACACGGCCTACGAGTTCGGGGCGTACTGAACTGATCGCTGCAAATGACGACTCGATTCCCTTACCGCTGGACAATCGCCGGCATCCTTGTGTTCGCCTACAGCATTCAGTGGTTGGACCGCGTCATTGCCACCGTGTTGACACCGCGTTTCGGGGGAGACATCGGACTGACGACGACAGACATCGGCACCGGCGCGTTTCTGATGATGATTTTCTATGCGCCCGCCCAGGTCATTTCCGGCTTCCTGACCGACCGGTTCGGGGCGAAACGGCTCTTGCTGTTCTCGATCGTCGCGTGGTCAGTGATGGCCGGCTGGATGGGGTTGATCAAATCGCCGACGGAGTATTTCTTCCGGATGGCGCTGTTCGGCCTGCTGATCGGCACGGAGTTGGTGCCGTCGGCCAGGATTTTGATGCGCTGGTTCAACAAGGACGGTCGCGCGCGGGCGCAGGCGCTGCTGTCGCTGGCTTGGATCCTGACGCCGGCCTGGGCGAGCATCGTGGCCACCCAACTCACCGTCCATTTGGGCGACTGGCGTCCGGTGTTCTTCATCAGCGCTGCCTTCGGCATCGTGCCCCTGATACTGATCGCGCGTTTTGTTTTCGACCGGCCCGAGGACTACAAGCACATCACGCGCGAGGAGTTGGAGCACTCGTATCAGGATGAGTTGGCAGCCGGGATTCTGAAGGGCGATGATTTCAAGAACGCCCAGCAGCAGATCATGGCCACAAAGAAGTTTTCTTTCCTGGATCTCTTCAGGAACCGCAGTTATCTCGCCTTGGTCGTCGTGGACATCGTCATCCAAATCGCCTACTGGGGCACGCTGGTCTGGATTCCGCTCTATTTGTCGGACACCTTCGGTTTCAAGCTGGCGACGATGGGTTGGTGGAACTCGCTCTATTTCATCGCGGCGGCGGTGGGGAGTTTCGCGTCCTCATGGCTGTCGGACAAAGTGTTCCGGAACAACCGCCGCGTCATGATCATCGTTTGCTTCGTCGGGCTGATCCCGTTTGTACTGCTGCTCGCCTCGTTGAAAACGGGCGCGCCCGGCCTGCTGGTGCTGGCGCTGTGCGGCATGGGATTCTTCGCCAACATGGCTTGGGGACCGATCCTCGCCGTGCCGGCGGAAATATTTACGCCGGAGGTCTATGGCAAGGCCATGGGCTTCGTCAACTGCTGCGGCTACATCGCGGCGGCGTTCGCCACCAAGATATTCAGCGCGCTGGTGATTGTGAAAGCCGGCGGGAAAGACTACACGCCGGGTTGGATTTTCATCGCGTTGTGCGCGGTCATCGGGATTGTGGCGGCCTGTTTCATCAAAACTTCGACGCCAACGCGAGAGACGGCCAACGGCCTCAAGCCTACTCGCTAGTTGGGACCGGGACCGCTTCGAGGCGAAGACAGTCATACACGACGTTGCCGATGGTCTGCTTGGGAGGATGTCCTCTGATCGGCTCAAACTTCGGGGCTGTCAGAACAATCGTGTTTTCCCCTCGCCGAAGCAACGCGGCTTCAAAGCAGACCCGCGCGAGGTGATAGACGCCGATTCCGGTACAACGCCGCAGCGTGGATGCGTCGGGAAAACGAAGTGGTTTTCCTTGTAACACATCGGAGCCGTTTACATAGACGAGCGTCGGTCCTTCAAACATGGTTCCAGCCACAGCAATGCTCAACGTCGCTTTGCCCTGGTAGCCTTTGTCGAGGTTGAAGTGGATGCGGTAGGGCACCGGCGTGAAGGGATCGAAATGTGCCTTGTTGTTCGGGTCGGCAGGCCGGTCCTTGTCGAAGTCGAATCGCACCCGTTTGATCTTGTCGTCCCACCGGAATCCCAGATTGTAATGTTCGATATTGTCCCATGTTCTCGCCGTCAGGTGGTAGTAAGGCCAATCCTTGGCTTCCTGGCTCTTCCCGATGTAGAAGTCCACGTCGTTCGGGAAACACCGCGGATAGATGATGTGCATGCCCCATTGATGGTGGAACTTGCCCATCCAGAATTCCTCGCCGGTGCGATCTGGTGTGCCGATCTGCCAGAGGGTCTCGCCGAACTTTTCCGGCGTCCAAGCGATTTCACCGAGGTCGTTCTCTTTGCCCGCAGGAATGCTCACCCCGTCTTGTGTGTATTCTCCCAAGACGCCTTTCACCAACGCGTAGAGTTTATAGTCGCCCGGCCGCACGCCGGGGATGGTGAAGCGGCCATCCTTGTCGGTTTGGCGATAGTAGAGGTAGTTCTGCGACCGCTCTTGGTAGTGCATGCCGCGGTCGCCCAACAGAATGAACGCTCCCTCCGGCGACGAGCCGTCGGTGATGCGCAGCCGGCCCTTGACGGCGACCCGTCCGTGGGCGGCATACGACGGTTCGCTCACCCAGTCGTAAGGCCACTTGGCAATCTCTTTTGTCGCCTGGGCCTTCGCCTGCTCCAAAACGCGCTCTTTGTTTTCAGCACGGTTGATGAACATCAACCACGGTCCGAAGACGTGCTCCCAGTTGTCGGTCAACACAGGGTCGGCTCCCGGCAGCCCGCAATGGCCGTCCAGCAAATGCATGAACATCAGGTTGTCGTATTGCTGACAGACCCGCTGTTTGAACGGACCGCCGCCGATTCCTTCATTGGACGGAATGATGAAGAAGATGCCGTGCGTGTCGTTGAATTTGCCCAGCACTTGTTCCCGGTATTGCAGGCTCAAGTCGTCGTACTTCGAGCGGATGGTTCCGTCGGTGAAGATCCAAGTGGCGTTGCCGGCAGTTTGTTTCTTCTCCATCCCGTGCATGGGATAGACGCCGTTGCGCTCCTCATCAATGTAGTAATAGGGCGTATCCAGCGTCACGATGCGGAACTTCGAGACGCCGGTTCGGTTCACGAACGGATACTTTCCCACGACCGGGCCAGTGAGCACTTTCCACACGAAATAGACATACAACCCCGGTGTGTCGGGCTGCATCGCGTAGTGGAGTTCGACGCGCAGCCCTCGCGGAGATTTAGCGTCCTCTTCCTCGAGTCGCCGCAGGAAGACGAAGGCGAGATCAACCAAGGAGGCGTTCTGCTGGATGACCTTGAACTCATCACACGAGCCGGTCAGCCATTCGGGATGGATGTGGATTTCCCGGACGAGATTGGTGCCGTCATTGCAGTGGAAGCTGGTGATCGCTCCGGTGGTCTTCTCAATCTGCGCCGTAGCCAGTGCGTTGTGGAGCACGAAACACTTGCCTTGGTCCTTCAACGTCAGGCCTGCGCCTTGGCAGGTGGCCGCGAGAAGGATGGCGAGCAGTGCTTTCATGGTTGCGTGATTGGACGCCAGAACGTCTACAAAGTTCAAGAGGGAAATGGGCAGTTCACGACTGCGTCACCTCTGCGCTTGTTCCGGTTTTGTTCCGGCTGTCAATCGTTCGATGAGGTATTGCGACACGGTCGCGGAGATTTGCGCGATCGAGGGGGTGCAATTCATGCCAAACCCGTGCACGCCATCCTTGATCGCCATGAATTGGATGTCGGCGCCGATGGCCTTTCCCTTCTGGAAGAGCCGCCGCGAGTGCTCGATATCAACCGACTTGTCCTTGTCGCCATGAAGGAGGTATACCGGCGTGGAGTCCTTGCGAATGAGGTGCAGCGGACTGAGCAGGCGGGCCAGGGCGGCCTTTTCTTCCAGAGTCCCTCCGAAGACAAGCGCAGCCCGTTCGGGCTTCAGCCACCGCTCGGAGATCGAACGATCGGTCAGATCGGTGACCGGGTAGAAAGCCACTTCACAGCGCAGCGAAGGCGGGTCATACGAGGCCAAACCGGGATCGCCGGGGAAATCCTTGGGGTCACCCAAGGCCGTCATCAGCGAAAGATGTCCACCCGCCGAGCCTCCGAAGGTGGCGATGCGCGTGGTATCGATGCCATATTCCTTGGCGTGTTTGACCAAAAACCGCAAGGCGTCCCTGCAGTCAACCACGCAGTCGAAGACGGTAGCCTTGCCGTCGGTGAACCGGTACTCGATGGTGGCGCAGATAATCCCCGCCTTGCCGCACTCCTTGATGATCAGCGCGTGGTTCGAAGTCTGGAGGCTGTATCGGCTTCCCGCGGCCCATCCTCCGCCGTGGATGTGAAACAGCAAGGGTGCCGGTTTCTTGGGAAGGTTCTTGGGAATCAGCAGGTCCAATTGCAGGGCTTGGCCGCCGACAGTCTTATACACTACGTTGGAAATAATTTGGAAATCGGCAAAGACCTTCGGCATTCGCGCTCGCAGTGTCTCCACGGTAGCGCGTTCCTTGACTTGGGCCTGCCCGTGCGAGACCAAGAGGACGAAGACGGCGCTCGCCAGAGAAAACCAACGGCACAAAGCCCAAGTTCGATTGCGAAAGTAAGAACCATGTCGCATGTTCAATCCTTCGTGAAATCCAGCACCAACTCGCGCTGGCCTTTGCGGATCGTCACGATGCCGCTTCCAAAATCGCCTTGGATGAAGGGGCTTTCATAAGCCTTGTGCGGGTTGTAGTTCACCGGCACACCGTTGATCTGCGGCACCTTGGAGTAGTCGGCAAACAGCGTCAACTGCGTCTTGTAGAAGTCGCTGCGATAATCGAGCCTCTTGTTCTTCCAACTCAGTGGATTGGCCAGAATCGCTTTCTGGAAGGCGGCGAAGTCCGGATAGTCGCTTTTCTGCGCGACTTCCAGAATCACCGGCGTGAACTCCTCCCGGCAGTTGAGCCATATTCCCGGGCCTGGTTTCTCTTTCTTGTGGAGCGGCGTATCGGACTGCCAATCGGCCTTGCCGTCCACGACGCGAACCGCCGCATATGCCCGCGGGGCTTCGGCGAAAACCCAGCCGCCGCTTTCCTGGCGTTTGAGGGATTCGTCGAACCAGACGCGCTGGCCTTTGCAGTCGGCACTGGTGGTCAGTCGCTGGACGATCATCACGCCTTTGTCTTGGACCGACCAGTTGCCGTTGTAGAAACTCTTCCTGGTGACGGGCTGCACGAAGATCCGCGCGGTTTTGTGTCCGCCGAAGATGACGCCTTCCCACCGGTTCTGGCTGCTGATGCGAGACCAGTCGTCGAACGGAAGGGACGGAACCATGCTCGTGCCCATCACGAAGCCGGGAGTGCACCAACTGTAACGCAGCAGGCTGCCGCCGTCGGGATTCAGGATGTGGCCCCCGGCCTCGCCGAGGAATTCCTCGTCTTTGGCGAAACCGATTCCTCCTGTTAGCACATTTAGGGTCTTGCCCAGTCCCGGCCGTCGCGAGACATACGCGTAGGTGCCGCGACCCTTCACATCCAGCACCAGATCAACCACCACCGGCGATGGCCGGTAAAATGTCGTCCCCGCGCAGACCACAGCCGGGTTTTTATTTTCGGCTTTGCCGATGCCGAACAGATACCAGCAAGGTCCGTCGCCTCCATCGTTGCCCTCGGTGGAGCCCGGGCCGGGGTAGCAACGATGACGGCTGCCCCCGCGCATCGCGTCGATCTGCTCGATGGCCCAGTCCGCCCAGTACAGATCCAGGAACATCCTCATGCGCCGGCGCGTCACCGGGTCGCGCGCGAAGTCGGCGATGTTGTACCAACTGTTGAGCGTCCATTTGTTGTAGCCGGAGGCGCACTCGACCAGCAGACCTTTACCGGCCCGCTCGCGCGTGAAGCGTTTGTAGTAATCGTTGAATGCCTTGGCCATCTCCGGCACCGGCGTGCCGTCGGCGTACCGCTTGTCGCGGTAATCCGGTTGCTCCGCCACAATCTGCGTGGCACCCCAGAGACTCGACCACATGATGGCGCCGATGTTCTCGGTGCCCCATTGCTGCCAGTCGCGCTCGGGTGCCAACACATCCTTGCGGCACGCAGTCGAGACCCACTGCCACAACATGTCGACAACGGCCTTCTCGGCGGCCGCGCTCATCCGGCCGGGGAAATACTCGCTGCGGCTGTTGAACAGGAAGTAAACGCGCTCCAGCAGGTAAAGCTGCTTGTAATAGCTGTGCTTGCTTGTCGGCGCATCCTCGTTGCCGCGCCAGCGGACGGCGTCGCGCTTGGAGGCGGTGATCATGGCCTGGTCGGCCGCGGGCAGTTGTTCTTTGAGCCAATAAGCGGCCATCGCGAAGTTGGTGTAGTCCCACATCACGTTCTTCTTGGCCGAAGGAGGAACGGCGAGCAGATTCTTCAGCAGCACTTGGTGTCGGACGTCCGTCGCGTCAATCACCTTCTGCAATTCCGCATCGTCCAGCGCCAACGCCGGGCGAGGCAGGCCGCAGCAAACCATGATGAAGGTTGCCAAAGGCAGCCACAGAGCCACAAACTTGTTGTTCATCTCAATACTCCAGAAGTGTGTCGAATCGCTTACTCGCGGTCAGCTTTGCGCTTCTTCTTTTTCTTGTTCTTTTCCGTCTTGGCTTTCTGATCAGACATCGGCACGTTTTCCTTCGGCAACCACTTCGCCAAGTCGGCTTTCACGGAGTCGTACTGCGAATCCTTGGCGAGGTTGGTCCATTCGAGCGGGTCTTTCTCGTGGTCGTAAAGCTCCTCGCCACCGTCGGCGTAATGGATGT
>Ga0208045_1000521_pt1 | contig 14911 bp, 29 predicted proteins | sample PL_2010_200m_FD_184160 | JGI IMG/M metagenome (GOLD analysis project Ga0208045, IMG submission 184160) | Freshwater microbial communities from Powell Lake, British Columbia, Canada to study Microbial Dark Matter (Phase II) - PL_2010_200m... | ecosystem: Environmental > Aquatic > Freshwater >...
CATACTATTTCCGTTGAATGTTCCTACTGGCAATTTAAAGACGCACAAGAGCATGACGCAATATCTTTCACCGCTAGAACTTCCGGGGAATGGGAAGGGGTAAAGATAGACGATTTAGATTATGGAATACAATGTTCTATTGAAGAAGCTAGAGAATTTGCAAGATATATATTGTCTTTATGCGATCAGATTGAATTAGCTAAACAGGTAATGAAATGAATGAAAATAAAATACTAAACAGTATTTTTAATATCGTTGTTATTCTGTTTATACTGATTCATTTTACTGCTTTACTTTTTATAATGGGGGTTTTATAAATGCCGGGAATGATTTTCGGTTATGCCAGGGTAAGTACACAAGATCAAAACTTGCAATTGCAATTAGATGAACTTCAAAAACATGGGGTTTTTGAAATATTCCAGGAGAAAGCAACAGGAACCAAAAAGGATAGACCAGCATTAAACGAGCTTTTAAAAGTAGTCCGGGAAGGTGATCGGGTTATCGTTTATAAGCTGGATAGAATAAGCCGCAGCACAAAACACCTGATAGAGCTGGCAGAACTATTTGAGAGCAAGGGGGTTGAATTTGTTTCCATTCGGGATAATATCGACACTTCAACAGCAACCGGAAAATTCTTCTTTCGAATGATGGCAAGTATAGCAGAATTAGAAAGGGATATTATCAGCGAAAGGACTAAAGCAGGGTTAGAAAGCGCCAGGGCAAGGGGTAGGAAAGGAGGTAGACCTAAAGCGCCAAAAAAAGCGCTTCAAACAGCTTTAAAGATGTATCATTCAAAAGATTATTCTATTTCCGAGATTGTCAAAGCAACCGGGATAAGCCAGGCAACATTATATAGGGCATTGAAGCAGCAGGAACCAGAGGAACAAGATGAAAAACGGTAATTTTTTACATAAGGAAAATTCTCACATGTAAATAATTAGGTTTCCTTTAAAATAAGGATAGGAAGGGGGGTTTGTAGGGTTTGTATTTAGAAAGAGTAATATCGAAGGGTAATTGTTACTTATATCTTAAGGCATACTCTGTCAGAACAAACTATTCAAGACCTTATAAAACGGTTTATAAATTTGGCAGGATTGAAACAGCTTTACAAAATATGAAAGCCTGGAAAAGTGATTTTTCTTCTTTCCCAGGAGAATTAAAAGAACTAGGATTAAATAAAACTGATTTAGATAACTGGATTAAAACACTAGAAACAGGAAAACACACAAGAACAGGAAGGGAATTTGATTTGAAAGTTATCTGAATAAGAAAAAGGAACCTATTAGGTTTGGCAGCCTGGTTCCCTTTTCCCCTTGTTATTCAGCAGCAGAAACGTAATTGTTCCCCACAGTACAATTATAGTTTTTCTATCCTGCTGTATGCAAGGCAAAGAAGAAGCCAAAATAAGACAATAAGCAGCAGGAGGAATAAGAATTATGTCGTTTGTTAGAACCGTTAAAAAAGAAAACCCTTTCGTTCAGATTGATAAATATTTTTTAAATGATGAAAATTTAACATGGAGCGCTAAGGGAATTTTAGCTTACATATTGTCCAAGCCGAATGATTGGGTAATAAGAAAAGAAGATTTAATACGCAGATCAGGTGACGGGAAAGCAAAAGTGGAAGCTGCTTTACTTAATCTTTTAGCAAATGGTTATATTAATTGGTTCCAAGAAAAAGAGGATGACGGAACTTTCGGGGAATGGGTATATGATGTTTATGAAAGACCTGAATTTAATCCTAACCTGGAATCTTGCAAGGAAATGGGTTATTTAAGGATTATGTCCAAGAAAAACAAGACAAAAGAAAGAAACAGCAAACCGAAAGTTAATAATCAGGTTTCGGGTTCACCGAAAGTTAATAATCCGCTTTCGGATAATCCGACGTCGGATAATCATCCCTTTACTAAAAATGATTTTAGTAATAATGATTTTAATAATATTTTAGAAGAAGAAGAAGAAAAGGAATTAAACAGTTTAGTTTCTTTTTTCTCCAAAAACATTACAGAATCAGGGAAAGAAGCTGTTAAACAAAATATTGCTAAATGGCTAAAAATACTACCTTATGAGGTTATTAAACTAGAAATAGAGAATTGCAGCTTATATGGTGCTAAAACCTGGATATATGTAGAAAAAGCGTTACAGGAAAGTTTAGATTTAAAGATTGTCACTATTGAAGCTTTACAACAAAAATATGATCGTCACCAGGAAAAGAGCAAAGGAAATAAAAAGAACAGGGGTAAGGTGAAAACAGTTAGAAAAGAAAACATTCCGGATTGGTTCGAGAAAAGCAAAGAGGAATCAGCAGCCAGGGCAGCGGCAGCAACTTCAAAAGAAGATGAAGTGACAATGGAACAAGTTAAAAAAGAATTAGAGGAATTTGAACTTAAAAAGAAGAAGTTAGAGGAAAGTATAGAGAAAAGAAGAAAAAACAGCTAAAAGAATATAACGTGTAGTTAGCAGCACGGTTTCAGGAATTAAAGTGCCTGGAATCGTGCTTCTTTTAAATATAAGTATATATTTATTTATGCACGGTTTTTCCTGGGTGTTTTTGATATGTTAAAGCTGAATAAGAAGTTAAAAAAAGAAGCTGATCCGGTTTGGAGCTGCAAACGGTTTTTTAAGTTTTAAACCTGTTTTGAAAGTTTTGGGATAATTTTTGAAAGTTTTGGGATATACGGAAAATTTTAGAGGGTGGTATATTGGAACTAACAAAAAAAGCAAATAAAAAAAGTTGCAATTCTTTTAGCCTGCTACCAACAGACTATAAGGATTGATGGTACTGACATACCAAGCAACCGGGATAACCCCAAGAGCAACCTTTAATAGAATTATAATATTCTATTATTTGGTAGTAAAGGGGAACAAGGGTTTGTTATGTTTTGCACCTATGCAAAATGTAACAGACCCTTTTTGCTTTGGATGGGGGTAAATTGAATGAACCCGGAAGAAACAACCGTTTCACCTGATGAAACAACCACAACAACAGAACCAGCAGCCAGCGAACCACAAATAGTTGTTCCGGTTGAGATCAGGGAACTAACCAGGGTAGAAACTGAAAAGGGAAATATTCATGTTATACATGAATTTACCTTTGGTGATTTAATGGTTTCAACTTCCTTATTCATGCTTCTAATATTCCTGGTATTAAGTCGGGTAATTGGAGGAAGTAAAAATGTATGAAGTTGTTACCCAGACACCGAAACAGATCATAACTATCTATGTTCTTTTTATGGCAGCCTGTATTGTTACATATCCCCTTGTTAGCTTAATCACAACAGCAGCCAAGAGGGGGCTTAATAAATGGAGATAGGCGGTTTATTTTATGAAGCCTTCAAAGTTTTTTTAGGAAACCCGGATATTATGGCTGCTTTAATCACATGGGCGATAATTTCAACCCTTGCATTAACAGTCATAGAGATTTTTAAAGATTTAAAACTATGAAGGGGGCAAGGTAAATGAATTTATCAGGGGTTTGGGATTGGACATTTTACTGGGATACTTTCGGGTTTATCCTTAAAACCGTTGCTAACTTTCTAATGGTTATTGTTGCTATTATTGCGGTTGGAATGTTGCTGCAAGTAGTTATAAAAGCGGTTAGAAGCAACAGGGATTAAACCATGTTTAGTATAGATTTTTGGACAACCACAAATATGTCTTTATTTTGGGATTATGCCAAGGTTCTTTTAGAAACAACAGCTCCAGGGGTTATGATATGGTTTGCCCTTGTTGGGGTTGGTATGCTGCTAACCATTGTGGTTAGAGCCTGGAAAGAATCAGCCAAAAAAGACGAGGAAGATTATGAGTACAAAGAATATTGATTTAGTTAATTAAGGTGAAAAACCTTTATTATAAAAAACCAAAAAAATAATTATATTGGGGGAAAAATAATATGTTCACAGGTGTAACACTTCCATTTTCACCAGCAGATTTAGTTTCATCAGGTAACGAGCTTTTAGGTTTGGTAGGTTCTTTCGTACTACTAGGAATGGCATTTGTATTTGTTCCTAAAATCATCCGTGTTATTCGTTCTTCTTTCGGTTCAAGCAAGTAATAACAGATCAGCAGCAATTATTTTTTAAATACAAAAATTATATAGGGGGTTTTTCATTATGACAGAACCAACAACAGGCGGAATTTTTACAGGTGTAACACTTCCTTTTACACCAGCGGATTTAGTTTCTTCCGGTAACGAGCTTTTAGGATTGGTAGGCGCTTTCGTACTACTAGGAATGGCATTTGTATTCGTTCCTAAAATCATCCGTGTTATTCGTTCTTCTTTCGGTTCAAGCAAGTAAGAACAGCCTTTTAAAAAGGGGAATAGTTGAAAAGGCTATTTCCCTTTTTCATATCTTAAACCGTGGGGTTTTTTAAATGATAAGAAAAATAGTATTTTCCCTTTTTGTTTCTATCCTGCTTTTTTCGGGGTTTTCCCCGATAACTTCCCTGGCCGCAAGCGGAATAATGCAGGAATATTATCCTCCAAGTGATTCGGATTACTACCAAAAGAAAATTAGTTTTAAATATTATAACGATTTTGGGGTTGTAAAGATCAGGTTTATTCAATGGGAATATGGAGGAAATACCGTTGAATTAGGGAGAAAAGAAATTCCAGTAAAAGAAAATACGGATATATGGATAGATCATAGCTGTAAGGGTGGTTTAACGGTTCAATGGCTTAATGCAGCCGGGGAAATTACTTCTTCTTTACAGCGTGGGCAAACAGAAAGCTATTTAAATCAGGGGGATTGTTCAAACTTTGTTTCTCCTTCTAACTTCAATGAAGAAAAAAACCAATATGCTGATGATACTTTCGGGGCAACAGTAACACCGCCAGGAACACCGCCAGCAGACGGAACCGGGGGAGATGGAACCGGGGGGGTTGATACTGGAACCGGGGGAACAGACCCAGGAACCGGGGGGGATGGTGGAACCGGGGGAACAGACCCGAACCACACAGACCCGAACCACACAGAAAATACAGATGATGTTTTCCATTCTCCACACTGGAAAGATTACATGGACAAAGTAGATCAGATTATAGCAAAAATCCCTCCCCCTCCTAATTGGGATGAAGTCGCAGGAACTTTTAGGGATACCATAGCGCCACAGATCAAACAAGACTTACAAGATTTATTAGGAAGCGTATCCACACCGCCAGCAGCTCCAACACCGCCAGTGGTTCCAGCTCCAACACCGCCAGCGGAATTAGGGGGGTTAGATGATAGGGGGATAACAGCACCGACAGGAACAGAAGCGCCAGGGTTAGACGGTTCCGGTTTTTCTTCTACTGATATTAAAACCCAAGCGCCACAGATCACAGAAAAACCGGATGAAAGCGGAGGGTTTCAGATCAATGACCCTTTAGTCGGTTTACCGTCACAAGAGGAATTTAAACAGAATCAGCCAGCACCGCAAGACCTGCCAGCGCCAGGAGCGCCAGCACCGCAAGATTTAACAGCACCAGCAGCACCGACAGACCCAGGCGCAACCGCACCGCTTCCAGTTGAATCAGGAGCAACAGCGCCAACACCGACAGACCCAGGAGCAACCGCACCGCTTCCAGTTGATACAGGAGCGACAGCACCGACACCGACAGACCCAGGCGCAACAGCGCCAACACCAGGAGATACAGGCGCAACCGCACCGCTTCCAGGAGCGACAACAGAAACAGCGCCTATACCTGGAACAACAACAGAAACAGCGCCTATACCTGGAACAACAGCGCCATAAAAGAAAGGGAAATGAGGAAGATGAAAAAGAAAATTAGCATTTTAATTATTGCTGTAATGGCAATTATAACCTTACTGCCTTTAGGCTCTGCATTTGCTTATAGTGGCGGTTTATTGAATGGTATTGCTATGAAAATTGGTAGTGACCATACAAATCTTTATGCGAATTTAACACAATTAACAGATAATAACCTGACAACCTATGCTTTAGTGGATAAAAATGGTTCAAATACTGATACTGTATGGTATGAATTTTCCGAAACTGTTTCTATTACTGATATTCAATTAAAATCAAGTGACCCTCTACACATTCGTTTTTATGATTCTTCTGGTGCATTGTTGAGTAATGCGGTTACTACTGATTTTCACGGTAATAAATTTTCCAGAGCTGTTTCAAATGTAAAAAAAGTAGCAATAGCGAATTCTACCACTTCAGCGATTTTAGTATATGAATTTGACGTTTTTGGTACTGGAATTGTTTCAAAATCTGATGTAACCAATTTAACTGCAACTAATATAACAGATACTTCTGCAACTTTAACTTGGGATAATCCAACTGATTCAGATTTTAGTACTGTTGCCATTCATAAAGAAGATGGTAGTATGATTAGCAATTTTTCTGGTACATCTAAAATTTTAGATAATTTAAATCCAGAAACTAATTATACTTATACTTTTATATCTCATTATAATGACGGTTCTAAATCATCAGGTAAAACTGTTGCGTTCACAACGTTGGCAACACCAGAACCAACAGACATAGAACCTCCGGGCGAAATAACAGGACTTACAACAACCACAACAACCACAGGCGCAACTTTTAATTGGAATAATCCTGCTGATAGTGATTTTGCAAAGGTGAATATTTACCGGGATGGCAGCTTGATCGGTTCTTCAACTAATGGAACTTATACGGTTTCCGGTTTAACACAAGGAACCGAGTATAATTACACATTCAAAACCGTAGATAGTGCCGGGAATGAATCAACAGGAACAACAAAAACAATAAAAACCCAGGCTGATAGTGATGGGGATGGAATAACAGATAATGAGGATATTTATCCTGATGACCCGGAAAACACACCGAAACCAGCCGGGGAAGTGCAAGAGCTAGTTATTACACCGGAATATAACAAAGTGAAGTTATCCTGGAAGCTTCCGGGAACAACTAACTTTAAAAACGTTACGATTTACCGTGATGTGATAAGCCAGGAAACAGGGTTGTTAGATAGTCTTTTAGGAAAAAAAGTTTATGCAGCAGCATTATTCGAGACAAACGGAACAACCTTTACAGATTTAACGGTTGAACCGGAAACGGAATATAAATACACAGTAACAACAACCTCATTAGATGGGATAGAAAGTACAGGGGTTACAGGAACAACCGCAACACCTAAAAAGCCTTTATTGGCTGATATGAGTTTACCTTTTTCGGTTAATGAATTGGTCGGGGCAGGGAATGAACTTTTATGGTTGATCGGACCTTTTGTTTTATTGGGTATGTCGTTCCTGCTATTCCCTAAGTTAAGAAAATTAATCATGAACAGCTTCCGAAACAATCGAAAGGAAGTTGCGAAAGATACAAAAGACATGAACCTCAGAAGGTTCCGAACCGATGAAAAGGAAACAAAGGAAAAGCATGAAGGAAAAGAACATATAGAGAAAATGGACAAGCTGCAAAAAGAGCGCCAGGAGCGAGAAAAGCGAGAAAGGGAAGCAAGAGCAGCAGAACCGAAAATAAAAGAGCCAAGAGCGCCAAAAGAAAGCAAGAGAGAGCGCAGGAGAGCCGAGAAACAAACGAGAATAGGAAGGGCAGCGAGAGAGCCAAGAGCGCCAAGAGAGAGCGCCAGGGCAGCGAGAGAGCCAAGGAGGAAAAGGGGGGCTAGTTAATGGACACAGCGCTTTTACAAGGAATGATAGATGTAGTGTTTAAGGGGAATTTAGTTTTTCTTTCCCCTTTCCTTTTCCTCTTAATGGTTATCCTTTTTTCAGATCGTTTAATTGAGTTAATATATGAATCTTTCAGCAGCAAGGGAAGCAGCAGCAGTAGAAGGAGCCGTTATTAATGGGTATTATAGGTGACGCTTTCGGGAAACTGTTTTCATTCTTTGTTTCTATATTCTCTAAGCTATTCGGGTTTCTAGGTGATTTATTTGGCGGTTTGTTCGGGGTTATATGGGATGGTTTGAAATGGGTAGGAAACCTACTTAAAAAGCTATTTCAGAACCTTTTAGATGTTTTAATAGGTTTCTTTGAAACCATATACGCTTTAATTGATGGGTTACTCTATTTGCTCTATATGATTGGGGTTTTAGCGGTTAAGTTGTTTCTAGTTATCTTTGAAGCTGCTAAGGTTCTATGGTCTTTAATTGTAGGATTCTCCAAAACTTTGGGAAGCCTGGCATATACACAGCAAGCCGGAAGCGGTAACGGTTACTCTGTAATGATCGGGAAGGTTTTCAAGGTTTTAGAGCCTATGCAGATTAATGTAATAGCCTATATTTTATTGTTTATTTTGTGGTTTATCACAGCCATTTCAGCTATTAAAATGATTTCCTCTATTAGGGTTGGAGGTGATTAAAATGGCTGATATAAAAACGGTTATTCATGGTTTTATAGATAAGATATTCAAACCGCCTTTAACATTCCTGGAATTAGGGATTGAAAAGCTTCAGGAAGTGCAGCTAATAAGCGCCCAGGGTTTGAACATAGGACAATATTTTGCTGTATTTGGTGACATGCCCCCTGCCTGGCAGATGGTTGTTACCTCTATTTTACTATCAACCGTGTTTCTAGGTTCACTATTGATATTCAGATCAGTAATGAGAATGTATTTTACAGTTAAAGAGGGGGTTAAATGGTGGTAGAAGCCATGTTTTATATGTATTTTGTAGGGTTTGGGGTTGCGGCAGGAGCAGCAACCGCAGCGCTAATATCCTGGAAAGTTTGGAGCAAGATCAATAAACCGAAAAAGAGAAAAGGAGCTGCTTTCTAAATGGCATTATTCAACCGCAGGAAAGATGATGAGGAATATATTTTTGAAACAACCGATATTTTAATCGTTTTCGATAATGACAAGAAAACAAGTGATATAAAAACAGTTACCCAGGTAACAGAAGATAGTGTTATTGTTGCCGGGTTTTATAAAGTGCCTTTGGATGATTGCGAGATCACGACAGGAAAAGAGGGAAGGAACTTCTTTTATAGAGCGCCAAGTCAATCAATCCTGGAAACTGGCAGACTAGCACAATTAGAAATGAATATGGTTTTAGAACAGATCACAGCATATAAACCGCCTTTACTTCCTTCTTCAATGGATTGGACAAAAGGTTTAATGTTTGGAGCGATTTTCTTATTAATTATTGGATTGATGATTAAATAAGCCAGGAGGATAAGCATGGAAAATATAAAACTGTATTGCTTAATTTATGAATTAAAAGGAATGGTAAAAACTATGTCCGAGCTTTCAGAATTTGACGATAATATCCCTTCTTCCCTGGTTGAGAACCTGGAAAATAAGATCAGGGAGATAACCACAGAAATAGAAACAAAAAGCGCTTAAAACCATGTTGCAGAAGCGCATTTAAACGAAATTAGATTTTAAAAGTAAGGTAGTTATTCATTCAATGCAAATAAGAAAGGAATGATAGATCATGCAGCAACATGAAAATGCAGCAAAACTTCAAAGCGTTATTTCAGACGATTTATTCCCACAGGTTCAACATATTTCAGATGTAAAGCAAGTAATTGAAGAAATGACAAAGCTTTCACAGAACATAAGAGAGCCACAAATGAAAGCTCTATTACTTCTTAAAAGGATGGGGGAAAACAAATACTTGCACCCAGCCGGGAACCCCTATAAAGAGATCATAAGTTATATAACCGGGGAAGGTAAAACACATGTTGCGAACCCTGACTATTATCTCGATACTATTGAAGGTTTGATACCTAAACCGCCTAAACCTGTAATTTTAGCCGAGAAGGGAATGAAAAAATAATGCCACACCACATATTCATACAAGGGGGATTAGGAGGGGGGAAAACCTTCCTTATGTCCTTATTAGCTCACTATTGGAAAGGGAAAGCAGAAGCGAAAGGGGCAAAGATCGAACTATTTTCTAATTATGGTTTAGCTGATTCTTTCCCGGTTTCTCATTATACAGATTGGTATAAAGTCGCAGAAGCGCAGGGAAGTATAGTTTGTTGGGATGAAGCACAAATGGCATTTAGCAACCGTAAATGGAGCAAGTACGGTTCAACCGTAGCAACCGAGGTTTTAATGTTTACCAGGAAGATGAAAAGCTTACAGATTTATTGTAGTCCGTCGATCAATAACGTTGATTCAAGAATAAGACAGATTGTAGAGCTTCTAATTACTACTAAGCATATACCAAACAAGGGGTTTTCTTTACACTTCCAGGATTATCAGACAGGGGAATTTTTACACAAGCAATTTATACCACAGTACAAGGCAGATAAGATTTTTAAGCTTAATTTATATGATTCTTTTAACATGGTTCAGGGTTTTCCGCTGCCTTCAACAGAAAAACAGGGGGAAGAATTTTTTATGAACCTGGAAGAAATACACGACAGGGCAAGAGGGAAGAAACGAAAGGAGCTGCCAGCGTGAACAGAATAGAAATTGAAAGCTTTACTTTAATTCCAAAAGATTATAAGAAGAAAGACCCCAGGACACTATTATATTTATATCCTAATTCCGTGAACCTGGTTGCATATGCTAAGAAAATGCAGCAATTTAGTTTCTATCAATCTTTGGAAATTGCAGAAGATTTAGCAAAGCGCCAGGGTTTCATATTGTTACCCTGGGAATGTATTCACTGGCAAAGGGCAAAAGCTTTCGGGGTAGATCGGAAAATTAAGATCGGCAGAAAATCTTTTTTTCTAATGAAACCCCAGGAGCTAACAAAAAACGAAACTTTAAAGCTAGAAAACTATTTAGCTGAAATCAGCTAAAACCGAACTTTAATTTGTTGGCCAGAGATCCCGGAAGGGTTAAAACCCGAACTATTTTAAGATCCTGGCAGCTGATAAAAGGACTAAAAACCGAACAATAAAAAGGAGCGCTCAAAATGCAGGAACCGACTTTATTTGCTGCAAAGATTTTTGACGATAACAAAAGAATTGATTCTTATTCAAACCAGCTTTTAGACCTAATCAAAAAGCAATTCAGAACCAGGGCAATAGATAAATATGATTATGAAAGGTTCATAAATCTTTTAACCTGTTTGAAACTGCAAACGGAAGAAAGCCGGAAGGAAATAAATGATTTTATCAAACAATCACAGCATTATCCTAGTATTGATTTAAAAGTATAAAGGGGGAAAACAAAATGATTCTTAATTTAAGCCGGGTTGAAATGGCGGTTTTATCGGTTAATATGGCAGCTTTAAGAAAGAATGTTAGAAAGGGTTTTAAAAGCAATTTTGGAAAGCAGGAAGGGCAGGAAAAATTAGAAATATATGATGAAATTAAAGCAGCTCTAAACGATGGAATTGAACATACAGAAGAAGAACAGGAAAAGGAATTGCATTTTAACAAGAATGAAATAGATATGTTAAATGATTTTGTTCCCTGGTACTTATTAGAACTTGAAATTACTTATGAAGCAGCAGGAAAGAAGTTAAAGGGAGAAGATCAGCAAGTTATAGAAACCTTGCAAGGAATAAAAGAAAAGATAGAAAGGGTTATAGAGAACTATGCTTAAAAATATCCTCTTGTTTTTTATTCCCCTTTTCCTTTTCATAGGGAGCCAGGCAGAAGCAAGCGTTTTAGAATGGCAGCAAGAAAAAGAAAAGATAGAGCAGCAAAGGGAAGAATTAAAACAACAGCTTGCAGCAGAACCGGACCAAAACGAAAAAATAAAAATTGTTATGAAAGATAATAAATTGGCTGCATATCAAAGGGCATACCAACAAGCCATTAATTACATGCAGCCAGGACAATCAGCGCAGATCACAGCAGCGCAATATTTTTCTTTCCCTGGCATTAAGATAGCGCCAGGGCAAAAGGTTCCGGCTGAGTTTGTTCCGATTTACAAAGAAGCTGCCGGAAAGTATGGGGTAGATTGGTTTGTTTTAGCTGCTATTCATAGCATAGAAACAAACTTTTCGCAGATAAAAACAATGGTTTCATATGCCGGGGCAATAGGACACATGCAATTCATGCCGGCAACATTTGCAGCATACGGGGTTGATGGGAATGGGGATGGAATTAAAAGCGCCTGGAACCTGGAAGATAGTATTCATAGTGCTGCTAACTATCTGATAGCAAGTGGATATGAAAAGGATATTAGAAAGGCTATTTGGCATTATAACCATGCTGAATGGTATGTAAATGACGTGTTAGCCAGGGCAGGAAGGATTAAGAATGGATAGTGTCCTTTTCTCTTTGGCTCTTTTTTTGATCGTTATGGGGTTGTGGCTGCTTCCTGGGAAGCTTTACAAGGTTTTATACAGGTTTAGCAAAAGACTCGTTAGAAAGCAAATTAAGCACGAATTAAAGCGTTTCAAGTTTTGAATCTGATAATTACTATCAAAGATAGTTTTTATATAAAAAATATTAGGGGGAATTTTCATGTTTACAGGTATCACTCTTCCATTTTCACCAGCAGATTTAGTTTCTTCAGGTAACGAGCTTTTAGGTTTGGTAGGTTCTTTCGTACTTCTAGGAATGGCATTTGTATTTGTTCCTAAAATCATTCGTGTCATTAGGGAATCTTTCCAACCAGGAAGCACAGCAACCCGGGACGAATACGGAAATAGGATACACTTCCAAAGCGCAGAAGCAAGAGCGCACCGGGATAAATTCTATAAAGAAAAAGGCTGGAAGATATAGAAAAGGTGTTAATATCCGGGCTTTTTCAAGGCTGGATATTTTTTTATGGAAATGACTAATTAAGGAGGTTCAAAAAGTGAAGGTTAGAGGGATTTTGTTTATATTGTTTTTCTTATTTGCTGCCTATCAAGTTTCATTAGAAAGAGATATTTTACAGGGAAACATGAATAGTCCTTTAATGAAGATCGGCATGATATCCGGGGTTTTAATCGCTATGGTTATAGAGCTTTCCGGGCGTATTTTAAACAGGTTTTTTCCTGCTGAAAAATAATTATCAAAAATGTTCGTTTTTGATAAAATAATCCTTTTCAAAACATACCCTTTTTGATAAGATATATTTAAGAGGTTGATATATCTATCAAAAGATACTGCTTGAATGGACCAGAAATAAAGCAGCGCCTTTAAAAACAAGGAAAGAAGGTTTGCTAATGGAAAAGAAATATGAAGATTGGCAGCAGCTAATAAAAGACTTGAACCAGGGACAACCGGACTTGCTGGAATTGGTTCAGAATCAGATAGATCAATATGAAAAGGAAAAGGGGAAATGATTCCCCTTTCCTTCGGGGTTATCGTTATTCCTTCTTTTAGCTTAATTGGTTTGCTGCTGCTGCTTTTTTTAGCAAAGAAAAATGATTTATAGGAGGGTTTGAACTTGCAAACAGGATATGAAGAATATTCTTTAAAAGAATTATTGGATAGTTTCAATACTCAACAGGAATTAATAGATGTAAACGGAAATGTTCTTTTTAAGCTAATCGAAACAGGTTCAAAAATGGAAGATAACCAGGTTAAAATAATTGGCGAACTTATAAAAGGAGATCGCCAGGAGCAAATGAAAATCGGCTATGAATTTATCAGGAGGTTTTTATGAAACCTAAAGAATTTCTTGACCTGATTTATTATTTAATCGTTTTAGGTTTAGGAATCGGAATGTATTTTGATTATGAATTGTTTAGCGGTTTATTACTTATTGTTGCCCTGGTATATATCCCGGTTTCAATCACTTTTAAATTATGGGAGGAATTGAAATGAACAAAAAAGAGCAAGCAAAAATTATCCTGGAAGCGTTAGATCAGTATTTAGCGATAGATTGGAATTTTGAAGAATACTATATTAAAGGCATTGTAAACGGTTTGATACAGATAGAAAAGGGCAGCGGTTTTTGTTCTTCCTGCCAGGAGCATAGCGAAAACCTTTTATTAATTATCACACAAGATTCCCCTATCGGTTTTTGTCCGGTTTGTTTAGATCAGTTAAACAAAGCAATTAATTTCAATCCAGGTAAATAAGGAGGACTTAAAAATGAAAGTGTATCAATTAATAGAACTATTAAAGGAAATGCCACAATACAACGAAGTGAAGATAGATGATAGGGAATATGTGAATGATATTGAACAAGTTGAATTAGATGAAAGGGAATATGTAATAATCAGACCTTTATAAAAAAATAGAATTAAATAATGGAGGGAAAGGCTTGTTTTCATGGTCTGTATTTTTCAATATCTTTGTATGGGGTTTGATTCCTGCTACCATTTTGATTTTGGCACGTTTTTCTAGCGGAAACCGAAATGATTGATTTTATCAAATGGTTTCTAAGTTATCCGGGTGTTATCCCGGTTTTGATTCTCTTTATATTTTTAAATGTTCTATCTCAATATTTATTAAAGAATTAAAGACTCAAAATACGACATAGAAAGAAGGTGTAAAAATGCCTTGTGAACATTATTTTACCATTGTAAGAAATGGCAAAGAGGTTTATAAAAAGTGTATATATTGCGGTAAGGAAATAAAAATTGTCAATGAAGATTAATGCATAATCCGATGATGTGATTAACAAAAACGGTCGTTTATGACAAGAATTTAACCAGGGTAGAAAGCAGGCAGAAACAACCGTTATTCTTTTTTCAAAACTATCTACAAAAACAACTTTCCAACATTTACTTTAAAACCCCTTTTTGATAAGATTTAAGAAGGAAGGGAGGGAATAAAAATCAAATGTTTGAATTGCGGTTCTAGCAAATTAGAAATAGAGCAAGACCCGGTTATTTATGATGATGAAATAACTTATGAAACCTTTGTAAAATGTTTATCTTGTGAAGCTGGTTATTATCTCGATTAGTTTCTAAAAGTGAAGGGGATGAACCTGGATGACAAAAGATATAAATGAATTAACAAGCGATGAAAAAGGATGTTTATTGCATACTATTTCCGTTGAATGTTCCTACTGGCAATTTAAAGACGCACAAGAGCATGACGCAATATCTTTCACCGCTAGAACTTCCGGGGAATGGGAAGGGGTAAAGATAGACGATTTAGATTATGGAA
>Ga0208045_1000522_pt1 | contig 14886 bp, 8 predicted proteins | sample PL_2010_200m_FD_184160 | JGI IMG/M metagenome (GOLD analysis project Ga0208045, IMG submission 184160) | Freshwater microbial communities from Powell Lake, British Columbia, Canada to study Microbial Dark Matter (Phase II) - PL_2010_200m... | ecosystem: Environmental > Aquatic > Freshwater > Lake...
ATTCTATCGCGAGATATTGTTCTGATGGCAAATCCTTCGGGCATCACTGCTGAGTATTCAGTACTCAAGTTGAGTGTTGTGCTCAATTCCGGTGAGGAGATTATTATGATATCTGCCTGGTCGGGATCATGTTCTGATTTCAGACTGACGAGCTTGGCCAGTCGTTCTAACCCGAAGCGCTGTTGGGGACTCTCCTTCTGAGAATAGACTTTCATTTGTTCTTGAAAGGATCCATTGTTGCAGGTGGCTGCAGGTGTGTAGCTACAGAATAAGACAAAGCTGAGCACGCAGGTGTAGTGACATGTTGTCATTTGAACCATCTCGATCCCTCTTGATTTTGTCTCAAAGACACTCCGCCTGCATATTCATTCGCGGAAACATTACGATTTGTTTTGATCTAAATCACGAAAAATATTTGATACGTATTTGAGGCTATCGAGTACGACGAAACAGTCGAGCGGCACCTCACCAACAATCGTCGGATGCTTTCTTGGCGTGGCTGGCGACCAATTCTCGCCGAATCTGTCCCAGATCTTCGCAAATTCGGCACACATCTTCCGCGATGCATTGCTCAACATCCATCATTGATTTTGTCGCAATGCCGTCGTATGTTTGCGGCATTATTGTCCTACTGCACCGTCGAAGCGCAGAAGCTCTCCTCCCGCTCCAAGAGAAATTCGCTTCGATATACTCCCACCTGAGTCAAACGGATAGATCGCATTGATCAGGCAACACAAATCTCGCTCCAAGACCCACGAGATGCTCAAGGCTCGTGAGAAGGACATCTCTGGCAATCGTTGGTGTCCCAGAGAGCATATTGCAATTCCACGCGAATTCTCAATTCCTCAACTGTGTGGGCATGTATTGGAGTTGATTTCAAATTGCAGACCCCTCAGTCTCTTCCTTTCCACATTTCTTCTGGTTTTCATTTGCTCATTCCCATCGATTGCACAAGTCGGCAAACTGCAATTCCAGCATGTGACAATGGAACAGGGGCTTTCCCATCCCAACGTGATGGAGATCTGTCAGGATAGCAGCGGTTTCATGTGGTTTGGCGCGTACGTAGGGCTGAACAGGTTCGATGGCCGGGAAATCAAGTGGATAGACCTATCGAGTAGCGCTTATGCGCTCTCCACCGACCAGAACGGTGATGTGTGGTTTGGAGCTGGGGGAGTTCATCGCGTCAGCTTCGCAAGGGACACGATTATAAGGTATAAGCTCATCGGTGGTCGCGCCATCGTGTGTGACGGAGACAGCACGGTGTGGATTGGTAATGATTTTGGATTGTTCCGCGTCAATTCAAAAACTGACTCAGTCACGCGCATGGGAAGAGAAGCGTTGGCCGACTCAGGTGTCGCCTCGATGGCAATGGACGCGAGGGGAAATATGTGGCTGGTGACACGATCTTCGATACTTCGCTTTGACAAAACCGCACTCAGAAGCTATGCTGTAAGCCCGCGGCACGTGACCACTCATTCCAGCATCGCTATTGCCCCCGATGGATCGGTCTGGATCGCGAATGGACCTTCTGGTCAGCTCTGCAGGATAGACCCTGCTACATACCAGCTGGAGGATATCCTCGAGAACGGGGCTCAGGTCACGGGGAGCGCTGTTGCTGTTGACAGATCGGGCCTGGTCTATGTCGGCACAAGACGCTTCGGCTTGAAAATCTACAACCCGGTGACAAAGAGCTGGACAACATACAAACATTCGGCTTCTGACCCGCAAAGTCTGGCCGATGACGAGGTTCAGTGCATCGTCTTTGACAGGACCGGAAATCTCTGGGTCGGCACTTCCAGTGGTGTGAGCTGGGCAGCACCTCGGCGCAAGTCGTTCACCAGGGTTTCAGCGCAGTCAACTGATGAAGTCGCAGCACCCGCTGAAGTCCGGGACATCGTTGAGGACGGTGAAGGTAATCTCTGGTTTGGTACAATGGCAGGTCTAAGAAAGTGGGACAGGAAGACGGGATCGGTTGCAGTTTTCAAAGACGCCAGTAACCAGATTACTTCGCTTGAGATCACTCACCGGCGCCAGCTCTGGATAGGAATGCTCGGTGGGAAGAACCTGCTGCGTCTGGACACACGCCTCGGAGCCGGAAACAATGTCCCAAGGCCGATGTCGCTGCCCGGAGTCGAAGGTCGGATCACGGCGATGTTGAATGAAGGAGACTCTGTAATCTGGCTAGGGTGTACCCGATGCAGGCTGCACCGTCACGATCTTCGAGCGGGGCGCACGGTCACGTATACCTACCAGACTCCTGAGCAGCAATTCCCAGGCCGTGTATCATTTTTGGGTGACGATTGTCCCCGAATGATATACCGCGACCGACGAGGAGTGCTTTGGATTGCCACAGTATTTGGGATTCTGGATCTCGATGAACAGACGGGCCTGTTCAAAAGACACATGTCTCCTAATGGGGGCAGCTATTGGTTCCGGCCGAACACCTGGTGCATCTATGAGGACGCCAAAGGGAGATTCTGGGTCGGGAACGATCAGGGGCTTGATCTCTACGACCGATCTGCTGGGGCGTTTCATGCGATTTTTCAGTCACCCCGACGTTGGCAGGGGAAAACGGTTGTTGGAATACTCGAAGATCGAACAGGAGCGCTTTGGTTCCACACGGACGGCAATCTTCTGAAGTACAATCATGACACTGGTGAGTTGAAGCAGTACGGGTCAAAAGATGGATTCCCTATTACCTTTCTGGGATCGTTTGCCACCTGGGGGAACCGAGCACGATGTGTCACGCACTCGGGTGAATTTGTCCTCGGTGTGAGAAATGGCGTCATCCTCTTCCGCCCGGAGGATCTCCTGGAGAATCCAGAACGACCGATCGCAGCGATGACCGGGGTGGAAGTATTCGGGCAACCCTTACCAGCTGTCAGTCGGCCAATCAGCAAATTCGTTCTGCCGAAGCAACCTCTTCGACTCGATCCCGGTCAAAACTCGCTTGAGTTCAGTTTCGCCGGTTTGGACTATACGATGCCGGCCCAGATCAAGTATGCGGATTGGCTCGAGCCGCCGGATCAGAGTTGGTCGAATCTGGGGACACAGAACTCTGTCCGCTTCATGAACCTCTCTCCAGGTTCGTATCGTCTGCGTGTGAAGGCGGCGAATGGCGATAGTGCATGGAGCGTGCAAGAGGCGTCGTACCGGTTTGAGATCCTTCCGCCATGGTGGATGACGTGGTGGTTCCGCACCATCGCCATTCTGGCAAGCGTCGGCTTAATCGTTCTTCTCGTTCAGGTGAGGATGCAGCACAGGCTCGCGCAGGAACGGCTCCGCCTTCAGATTGCAAGCGACCTGCACGATGACATAGGCAGCAGCCTGAGCAGCATTGCACTGGTTTCTGAGAATGTGCGCAACGCGCTCGGCGAAGATCATCCAGCTCATCCCGATCTCATATCAGTGACAAGCGTGGCTCGACAAGCCGCCGACAGACTGAAAGATGATGTCTGGGTCATCAAACCAGGATCTGATACCCTGGAGAATATCTTGCTGAGGATGAAAGATGCGACTCAATCGCTGATCGGACACCTGCAGTTCTCATTCCACGCTGATAAAAATGGAACGATGCGACAGTTACCGCTGGAATTCCGGCGGAATATTCTGTTCATCTATAAAGAGGCGCTTCACAACATCGTAAAACATTCCGGCGCAAGTTCTGTGGCGATTTCTATCGGACTTGAGGACGGATCATTCACGCTCGAAGTGCGTGACAACGGAATAGGCTTTGACCTTCAAACGGCCCCAATGGGGAATGGCTTGATCAACCTGCGAAGAAGAGCCGATGCGCTGAAGGGTGATCTCCATATAGAATCCATAAAGAACGAGGGAACTCGTATTCTTGTGAGTGCAAGAATACCGTGAACGCGGTATTGCATTCTGGCTTGAAGATTTCTATGATTGTTCCGTCAGAGAAGAGGGTATCAATATGGTGAATCGGGCGCAGAAGACGGAATCGATTGCGCTGTGGATGGTTGAAGATGACGCCTTGTTCCGCGATGGCGTACGCACGCTCATCAATCGGACACCGGGGTTCTTCTGTGAGCACACGTTCACGAATTGCGAAGATGCCCTGAAGCTCCTCGAAACCGAAGATGCCCCGCGTATTCTGCTGATGGATCTCGGGCTTCCCGGCATGAGCGGAATAGAGGGGATGCGAAGAGTGAAGGAGCTGTCGCCTGCCACAGACGTCCTGGTCCTCACCATCTACGACGACGATGAGAGAGTTTTTGAGGCGATATGCGCTGGTGCTTCGGGCTATCTGCTCAAGAACTCATCAGGGGAGGAAATCGTCAGCGCATTGAGCCAGATCATCCAGGGAGGCGCGCCGATGAATGCTCAGGTTGCCCGCCGGGTGCTGGATTTGTTCTCGCGGATGGCGGGTCCCAAAGGGAAATACGATCTCACACCGCGGGAAAAGGAAGTGCTGGGTCTTCTTGTTGGAGGTCTTTCGAAGAGACAGATTGCCGACAAGCTCATCGTAAGTTTCTACACGATCGACACCCACCTCAAAAACATCTATGAAAAGCTGCACGTGCACACCCGCTCTGGTGTGGTCGCCAAGGCGCTCAAGGAACGCCTGATCTGATCAGGAGTATCCAGGAAATGTCACGCTTTGGCGCAGAGACCCATGGTGCCGTCATGCCACCAAGTCATCGCGGGCAGTGAAGCAATGAAACACAAATGTTGTCTCACCTTTGCCTGTGGCGGATGCGATTCACTTTCTGGATCCCCGCCAACAGCATGCGGGGATGACAAACAAAACCGTGTCATTCCCGAACGCTTCTATCGGGAATCCAGAAGTGAGCTTTACATTTGCCCATGGCCGATGCAATCCACGTTCAGGATTATCGCTAGCGGTTCCTCTCAATTGATAGAGACTGCTTCCCGCTCTCATCCGGCTTTCCTTCACGTTCCCAACTCCGCACAATAGTCTTCTTTCTAAAGAATACCGTGAACGCGGTATTGTCCGCAAGTGCCGGGGTCGTTACTTTTGTTGCGACTCAAACACTCGCGCCGTTACAGCGATTTCCAACGCCAAGTAAGGACTTCGATGCAATCACATCCCAACTCTCTTTCTACAGGAGGAGTACAATGAGAACAACCGCTACAATTCTTGCGTGCCTGCTGCTCAGCACAGTTATTGCCTCGGGCCAGATCTTCTACAAGGACGCTCAGCAAATGAACGATATGATTTCAAAGATGCAGCACCTCGAGAGTCTCAAGTCAGCCAATCAGGATATGTACGATGTGAAGTACTACGGTCTTGACCTCAAGGTGGATCCTGTTGCCAAGAAAGTTTCGGGGACGGTCACCGTTAAGGCACAAGTCACGGGCGCCCCGATCAGTCAGATGGAATTGAATTTGGTTCAGTCGGACACTGTCCAGCAGGTGATGAGCGCCGGCCGATCCTTAGCGTTCACTCAACAGAATGATATACTGGTCATCACTCTGGACCGCACGTATGCCGCCGGCGAGTATGTTTCCGTTGCAGTGACATATAAGTTTACGGCTTCCGGCGCCGGGGTCTATTTTGAAACGAGCGCAGGCCAGCCGCTGATCTATAGCTTCACCGAGGATGATATCGGTGCCAAATCCTGGATCCCTTGTAAGGATCTCCCTTCCGATAAGGCGGACTCTGCAGATATCAAAATAACGGTACCAAGCAATCTGATTGTCGCCTCGAACGGCACACTCATGGCGGTGTATGATAGCACGACGACAAAGACCTACTGGTGGCACGAAGGGTACCCAATCGCCACGTATCTCATCTCGTTCGCTGCCCATCCCTACAAGATTTACACTCAATACTACAAGTACTCACCAACGGACTCCATGCAGATTCAGAATTATGTTCTGCCTGCCAATCTAGCTACGGCACCAACGACCTATGCAAAAGTTCCTGGCATGATCAAATTCATGTCTGATATGTTTGGGCAATATCCATTCATAAAAGAAAAATACGGCCATGCCGAGGTCATCAACTTCGGAGGGGCCATGGAGCACCAAACCTGCACAACGATCGATGTGACCCTCCGGACCCCCGGCGCGATCGCACATGAGCTGGCCCATCAGTGGTGCGGTGACCTGGTCACACTCAAGGACTGGAGCCATATTTGGCTGAACGAATCGTTCGCCCCCTATATGGCAATGATCTGGTTTGGTCAGGAATATGGTCAGGCCGCTTTCAACAGCGAAATAAATGGCGGCGCAGCCAACATAGGCCCTGGTAAGGTTGTAGCTCCCTCGAATGTCAACGGCGGCCGAGGAACATGGGTCCTTCATATGCTCAGGCACATCGTGGGTGACAGTACGTTTTTCAACATCATGAAATTATATTTTGCAGATCCTCGACTCAAATATGGAACGGCGACAACAGACGATTTCACAAACATCTGTCAACAGGTTTCCAAAAAAGATCTGCGCCGGTTCTTCGAGCAATGGATCTACAAAGAGTATTGTCCGACGTATGTCAGCCAATATACTTCCACTCCAAATGGCAGCCAGTATGTGGTCAATCTGACGATCCAGCAGGTGCAGTTTCGCACGAGCACGATTTTCCAAATGCCAATCGACATTACGGTGCGTACCCTCGCCGGGGACACAACGTTTGTTGTCTACGACAGTCTGCAGACCCAGAGTTTTCAGTTCACGGTCAAAGCGCAGGTAACAAGTGTAACGCTCGACAAAGACAATTGGATACTCAAGGACCCGGCACTCCCGGTCACTAATCCGACATTCGATCGCGGTATCCTGCTTGTCAACGGCGTGGATTTCCCAACCTATACGACTGAAATCACAAGCGCATATGTGGACAAGGCCTTCTCGGGAAAATTCCTAACAGCGTTCTGGGATTGCTTTGCGACAGCTCCCACGGGCGGCTACCCTGCCACACTCCCGGCACCGATAGGCCGCGGCTCGGTCCCGCCAGACATTCTGGGTAAGTATTCAACTGTGGTTTGGCTGGCTAACGAGTATAATGGCGATCAAAAGAGCTGGTTTGGGAGCCCCTTGCTTTCCTATCTCCGGGCGGGCGGAAATCTTGTCCTCTTGACAAGATGGGGTTGTGATTTCCTCGACTCGACAATGTCCAGCTATCTTGGAATCACCTGGGCTGAACTTGACGCTCAAATTACTGGTTCTGCCGCAACATATTCCGGTTTGACAACGATGAGAACACTCGGCAATCAGATGAACAACGATGTGTTTTCGAAAACACTCACCAATACCGAATCCAAGTTGTTGTTGACAGGCACAGGGTCGTTTAGTGGCGACAGAGGAATCGGTGTGTGGAGGAAGCCAGCAGGCGGAGGAACAAGCAAAAGTACAGGAGGACAGTTTGTTTTCATCGCCGGAAGACCATATCGGTGGAACCATACAGACCTCAAGACGAACATGGAGTTCATCCTCGAACAATTGATGGGAGAGAAGACGACAACAGGAGCGGAACCTGCCTCTGGAATACCGCTGACGTACGGCTTGTCTCAGAACTATCCAAACCCGTTCAACCCGGCAACAACAATTGAATACCAACTCCCAAAACAGTCTTTCGTGAAGTTGAAGATTTTTGATCTCCTAGGGCGAGAAATCGCAACACTTGTGAATGACAAGCAAGATGCAGGAAAGCACTCTGTGCGGTTTGATGCCTTAAGTCTGACCAGTGGCGTGTATTTCTATAAGCTCGAAGCCGGCGACTTCACGCAGGCGCGCAAATTGCTGCTTTTGAAATAGAACATATGTCAGTCTACCCTCAGCGTCTTTGCGTGACATATTTTTTTTGGCGTTTGTCAGAAGACATGAAGTGAAGGGCTGAGGCTTCGGATCGTTTCATGGAGTCCCGCGCCGTCGAGGGGGAGGCGGAGCTCTTCACTCAAACTGCCTCCCGGGACAGCGGAACATCCCGGGAGGCGTTCATTTGGAAGGTGACCGTCACCTCAGAGGTTGACGGTCACCTGACCAGCCGAAAACGGAAAAGCCCCGGCAGAATATTCTGGGGCTTTCCCGAACTCTCAGATTCCACCGGTGAGGGAAGTCAGCATCGTGACACACCAGGACTTCGGGAAACAGAACCTTCGCAAAAGAAATCCTCGAAGTTATTCCTAGCCGGATGAAGAAAACTAAGGACACGGCGGATTATTCGAATCCACCCTGTAAAATCAAGCCTCCAAAGGAAACAGCCGGTTTGCTTCTGCAGCCGGAATTGCCTATTTTGAAAAGAGTTTTTTTGATTCGAGTCGGCTGCCTTGCTCAGTGTCGGATTCTTCGACGCCAGGCAAATAGAGGCTTGGTTTTTCATTTTTGATTGAGGTCGAGATGCAGGATTCCCGGGTACACACATTTCACATTCCGGTGATGGGACTGGCGTTCTCCATCGATACACCGACCAAGGTCGCACGGTTTGGTATATCCTCCGTGGTCTCCATTGTCGACGACATACTCATCGAGCATATGCGAAAACAGCATGCGCTCGCGCGAGGCGAGACCTACACCCCCATCACGACGAAAGACTACGATTACCGCGCTCGAAGAATCACCGAATACCTCAATCTCCTCCAGCGAATCGTGCAAGATCAAATTGCGTCACTCAGGGCCTCGGCGTTCGAAAAAGGAAGTGAAATTGTAAAATACTTCGAGATGCTTGCGGATCAATCGCCATTGAAAGCGATGTACCACCGCTTGATGGACACTGATGACTCTGCAGCACGGGCTCAGCTTGAACAAGAGCTTCGCACAAAGATCGTCGCCGGCGAGATCGACGTCAATATCATGACGAAGCTGGACCGCCTGGCGCCGCCGAAGAACGGACAACCGCTCCCGCCCGAGTTTTCGGATGCACTGTCTTCACTGCGGGGATTTGCCAAGAGCGACCTCAATTCCTCCGTCGTTCTCTCCGCCGGATTGAATTCGCGCTTGTTCAATTATATGGCCCAGTTCCCCGATTTTCTCCCCGATGAACATGGAAACCTTCGAAAGAGGGTCACCTTGAAGGTAAGCGATTACCGATCTGGCTACATCCAGGGCAAGATCCTGGCGAAGAAGGGAATCTGGGTTTCGGAGTACCGCATCGAGTCTGGGCTGAATTGCGGCGGCCACGCATTTGCGTCCGATGGCGATCTTCTCGGACCGATCCTCGAAGTCTTCAAGACCAACAAATCGACACTGATCAACGAACTTCACGAGCTCTACTCTGCCGCCCTGGCATCAAAAGGTATGCATGCGCCTGATCAGCCATTGCCGGTGCTGGTCACCGTGCAAGGTGGCATCGGCACGACGAAAGAAGACGAGTTCCTTCGCGACTTTTACCAGGTCGATGGCACGGGCTGGGGATCCCCCTTCCTCCTCGTCCCGGAAGCGACGAATGTGGACGACAGGACGAGGCAACAACTCGCCGAGGCAAAAAGAGAGGACTTTTACATCAGTGATTCCTCTCCGCTTGGCATCCCGTTCAACAATGTGCGCAACACAACGGGTGAGCAACAGCTCCATCAACGCGTGGAGAAGGGAAAACCCGGCAGTCCATGCGAAAAGAAGTTTCTCTGCAGCAATACGGAGTTCACCAAAGATCCCATCTGCACAGCGTCGTCACAATTTCAGCGGTTGAAGATCAAGCAGCTGGAAGACATGAACCTACCAGCGGATGAGTTGGAGCAAAGACTCGGAAAACTCTACCAGAAAACCTGCCTCTGCGAAGACCTCGCGGCGACGGCCCTGAACAACAACGGCGTGTGTGGACCCTCTCCTCTCCCTGTTGCGGTATGTCCGGGTCCAAATCTGGCCTATTTCTCCAGAATCGCGACGCTCGAAGAAATGGTCGGACACATTTATGGCCGCATTCAACTCATGACCGTGACCGATCGACCGAACATGTTCATCAATGAAATTAGGTTGAACATCGACCACTTGAAAAGCGAAATCCAGAAGGCTCTGAATTCGATTTCCGAGAGGGAGCAGGCACGATTTGCCGAATACAGGAAGAACTTGCTGGAAGGGATAGAGTACTACAAGAAGCTCATTCCACATTTGGTGAAGGAAAGCGAACGGTACCAGGAAGTCATGCGTGCGCAGCTCCTGGAGCTGGAAGACGAGTTGATGCAAATCGTCATCCCTGGTTCCCTCGTGCCGCAGATGGAATATGTCCGGACTGCACGTGCTGCGTCTGTCCGTTAAGCACATTCGATAAGTAGAACGGAGAGTGTTTGTGTCAACAGAACCGAAAGAATGTCTTAATTGCGCGAAGACAGAAGCATCTGTGCCGCTTATTACGCTGCAATTCAAGGGGGGTAGTCAGTGGATTTGCCCTCAATGCCTGCCACAACTTATTCACGCTCCTCACAAGCTTGCCGGAAAACTGCCCGGGGCTGAAACCATGAGCGGCTCGGAGCACCACCACTAGAAATGCTGAAGGTCGCCCTCTGCCAAGCTCAACCGCGGCTGAAGACGACCTTCATTGTGCTCACCTCAGGGCAGTCAAATGACTGCTGACTACTTGTTCGCTACGTAAAACTCCTCCATGAACTTCGCAAGCGCCTCCACCGATTCAACCGGACATGCGTTGTATTGCGATGAGCGGATGCCTCCGACCGAGCGATGCCCCTTCAATCCCACCATCTGTTTCTTCTTCGCCTCTGCCAAGAACTTATCCTCCAACTCGGGAGTCGGGAGGTTCCACGTCAGGTTCATGATCGATCTGTCTGACTTGTCGGTCACGGTCCCCTTATGGAAGTCAGGACGTGCGTCGATCACATCGTAAATCATTTTTGCCTTCTTCTGGTTGCGCGCCTCGATCGCATCGAGTCCTCCCTCCTTGAGAATCCACTTCAGCGTCCTGCCGAGAACGAAGACACCAAAGACGGGCGGAGTGTTGTATAATGACTTGCCGTCAACGTGGGTCTTGTATTTCAGCATGGTCGGCACTTGTTCCTTGGCTTTCGCCTCGAGATACGCACGCTTGATCACGATCATCGTAACGCCGGCAGGACCGAGGTTCTTCTGGGCACCGGCATAGATAAGGCTGTAGCGGCTCCATTCGCGCTTCACGCCGAACATATCCGACGACATGTCTGAAATCAACGGCACGCTGCCGACATCCGGAATCGACTTCCATTCTGTGCCGTAAATCGTATTGTTCGTCGTGATATGAACGTAGTCTGCATCAGGCGAGAACTTGTAGCTCCTCGGAAGATAGTTGAAGTTCTTGTCCTTCGAGCTCGCAGCCTCGTTCACCGCACCAAACATTTTCGCCTCTTTTGCAGCCTTCGTGGCCCACTCGCCGGTGACGAGGTAATCCGCTTTCGTGTGGAGAAAATTCATAGGGAACATCGCAAATTGCAGGCTGGCGCCGCCACCGACGAAAATGACCGCATAGTCCTGGGCGTTCAAACCCATGATTGCGAGTGCGTCTTTTTCCGCATCCTGGATGACGGCATCGAACTCCTTCGATCGGTGGCTGATCTCGAGAATCGAGACGCCCAGGTTTGCGAAATTCATAACTGCATCGCGTGTCTCTTCAAGTACTGAGACAGGAAGAATGGCGGGACCAGCATAGAAATTATGTGCTCGATTAGACATTGCAGGTCTCCTTTGTCAAGCTTGAGGTGGAAGTGAAATGAAAACTGTGCAGCGGCAATATATGATTTTTTTGATTCACAGAACAAGTATCGTACTCCCCCCTGGTTGTATCCGATACGCCGGCAGACAGCGGCTGGTGCCTTTCTAACCATAAGAATTCGTAACTACTCAGCCACGAAGGCACTGAGCCAAAGGCTCATGCGCCTCTGGCGCACAAGACACAAAAGCACCGAACAGAAATATCATCATGCAAAATGTGATGAAACTACAAAGTATGTCAGGTTTGAAGCTACACACACTACATCGTAGTAATGGAAGTGCTTTCCTTAGTGTCTTAGGGACTTTGTGGCAATCACGCTGAGCAACTACAAGAATTCTTATATAGAAGTGGCACTCGTTTGCAGTCCTGATTGTGAGAAGTTCTCGATATCGACCTCGGTCGTTCTCCAGTTGTCCATTCAAACAAAATTCCTTACGTTGCGCCAAGCAAGCCAGGGGATGCAAAGCGAATATGGACAACAATTCACGTTGGTGTCCATCTCTGAACGCAGCGCAAGAACCCAGGCCACGAATCCCTATCTCTGAAGACGGAGGCTCCTATGAAAGTCCTTATCACAGACGGCATTTCCCCGGAAGGTGCAAAAATCCTTCTCGACGCCGGTCACGATGTTGACCAGGTGAAATACTCTCCTGAAGAACTGCTTGCGAACATTGGCAAGTACGATTGCATTATCGTCCGTTCCGCATCAAAGGTCACGAAGGAGGTTATTGAAGCCGGCAAGAATTTGAAGGTCATTGCCCGAGGCGGCGTAGGCCTGGACAACATCGACGTGGAATTCGCGAAGTCCAGGGACCTCACTGTTTTGAACACCCCCGGAGCGTCTGCGATCTCCGTCGCAGAGCTTGCCATCGGACACATGTTTGCCCTGAGCCGGTTTCTGCACGTGAGCAAGATGGAGATGATGGCTGGCAAATGGCCCAAAAAAGAGTACTCCAAAGGGATCGAACTTCACGGAAAGACTCTGGGCGTGATGGGATTCGGCAACATCGGAAAAGAAACGGCGCGACGGGCGCTCGGTCTTGGAATGAGCGTGCTTGCCTTCGATCCGCCGTTCACACTCATGGATTTCGTTGTGCGAATCACAACCCGGGAGAAGCTTCTCGCGGAATCTGATTTCATCACGCTGCACATTCCAGCCGACAAGAAGGCCGGACCGGCTATCGGCAGGAAAGAGCTTGATATGATGAAGAAGGGCGTCATCATCGTCAATTGCTCACGAGGAGGTGTCGTCGATGAGGTTGCACTGCTCGAAGCTCTCGAGAGCGGCAAAGTTGGAGGTGTGGGACTTGATGTATTCATGACCGAGCCGCCCACGGAAGCGCAGAAGGCGCTCATCAACCACCCACGCGTCAGCGTATCGCCGCACATTGGGGGCTCGACTATCGAAGGCCAGGAACGCGTTGGCATCGAAATCGCTCAACGAGTGGTGAAAGTTTTCAATCCTGACGCATTCCACTGAGAACCACTCAATACAAAACATTTAACCACAAAGGCACAAAGTTTCTCACAACAAGTTGGTAATTTTTCTTTGTGTCTTCGTGGTTCAATAAAATGAATTTACAGGCTCTATGGCAACAGTGAGACCGTTCAAAGCGTTTCGTCCAAAGCCTGAGTTCGCCGGCGATGTGGCAGCAAAACCCTACGACGTGTTGAGCTCTGACGAAGCACGCCGGGAGGCAGAAGGGAATCCCCTATCATTTCTTCACATCGGCAAACCTGAGATCGATCTCGATCCGGTGATTGATCCGCATGATCCCAGCGTATACGCAAGGGGGAAAGAGAATCTTCAGAAGCTGATCGACCAGAAGGTTCTCGTTGAGGACCCGGGCCCTGCTCTCTACGTGTATGCGCAGACGATGGAAGGGCGAACGCAATACGGAATCGTCGGCTGTGCGTCGGTGGAAGAGTACCTGAACGACACGATCAAGAAACACGAACTGACCCGGAAGGACAAGGAGGAAGATCGCTGTAACCACGTGCGGGTAACGAATTCGCACTCGGGTCCGATCTTTCTGACGTATCCGGACAATGTCACCATCGATGCGATCGTGGCAAACGTCACGAGCCAGCCCACCGAGAACGACCATGTGGCGAGCGACGGGATACGGCATCAGGCGTGGGTCATCAAGGACCCCGGCACCATCCGGAATCTCCAAGAGCTCTTCGGAGGGATCCGGTATCTATACGTCGCCGACGGTCATCACAGAACAGCAGCCGCGGCTATCGTGGGACGCGAACGGAAGCTCGCAAACCCAAATCACCGGGGAGACGAAGAGTACAACTTCTTTCTGGCGGTCTGTTTCCCGGCAAGTCAGCTCAAGATCCTCGACTACAACCGTGTTGTGAAAGACCTCAGCGGATTGTCCATGGATCAGTTCTTCGAGAAGCTGAAGCATACATTTTCTGTGACGCACATACAGGGCCGCCCGCGGCTTGCGAAGAAAGGAGAGTTCGGCCTGTATCTCGATGGCGAGTGGTATCTGTTGTCGGCGCCGGATGCGTTGTTGACGAAGAGTGATCCGGTGGAACGGCTCGACGTGACGATCCTCCAGCAGCACCTGCTCGATCCGATTCTTGGCGTCAAAGATCCGCGGGTCGACAAGAGAATCGATTTCGTGGGCGGGATACGCGGGTTAGGCGAGCTCGAAAAACGGGTGGACTCGGGAGAGATGAAGCTCGCGATCAGCATGTTCCCTACATCCATTCACGAATTGATCGCCATCGCAGACGCCGGAAAGATCATGCCTCCAAAATCGACCTGGTTTGAACCGAAACTGCGCGATGGGTTATTTGTGCATTTTTTGGATTAGGGAATTAGTGGGGCAGTTAAATGGTTAAATAGTCAGTTGGTTAATGAACCAATTAACCATTCACCGCGAAACCAGTATTCGGAGGGCAGATATGAAGAGCATTAACGTACTGTTGATGATTTGCGTGATCGCGGGAAGCGCGATTGCTCAGCACGACACGCAGAAGATGGAAAAGGAACCGATGAAGGCCGTCGCCGTGGTTTTTCCTGCCAAGGACAAGACCGTCAAAGGAATGATCACGTTCACGCAGACAGAGAAAGGCGTCAAGGTCGTTGCCCACCTGGAGGGCCTCACTCCCGGAAAGCACGGATTTCACGTTCATGAATTCGGCGACTGCAGTGCGCCCGACCTGACAAGTGCGGGCGGGCACTTCAACCCGACACAGGTGGCCCACGGCGCGCCGACAGACCACACGCGGCACTCCGGCGATCTTGGCAACAT
>Ga0208045_1000528_pt1 | contig 14783 bp, 13 predicted proteins | sample PL_2010_200m_FD_184160 | JGI IMG/M metagenome (GOLD analysis project Ga0208045, IMG submission 184160) | Freshwater microbial communities from Powell Lake, British Columbia, Canada to study Microbial Dark Matter (Phase II) - PL_2010_200m... | ecosystem: Environmental > Aquatic > Freshwater >...
GTCATCATTCAGGCCTGCCTCGCGGAGTCGCGCGACCAACTGTTCCGGCTGCGGCAACGGGTGTCGACCGGTCTGGCCGCGGACAACCGGGCCTGACAGGTCCTTTTCCAGATCGAGAAAGCGCGCACCGGGGATATGGGCCTGTTCGTAGCTTCGCCTCCCGTATTCGGGGTCTTCTAGGGCGAATCGGCAATCGAAAATGCACAGATTCGGCTGCGAAAGACGTGCGGTCAGTTCCGCAGTGTCGATCAGTTGAGCAAGCGGCATGGCAGGGCTCCGTTCGAATTCGGGGGAAACGTTATCGCGCAGACTGACACGGCGATCAACGCGCTGGAGTTGGGGGCGCGATATATACTGCGTGCCTTTTCGCCCGCTCGTCGGTCGTAACATCGGACAACAAGGAGGGCCTAGTGGCCATCGAAACTCAATGGGTGCTGGATGATGCGCAACTGACCCGCCTGTGTGCCGAATGGCACCAGCTGCCTTATATAGCAGTGGACACGGAGTTTATGCGGGTCGATACCTTCTACCCGATCGCCGCGCTGCTGCAGGTGGGTGACGGACGTTGTGCCTATCTGATCGATCCATTGCTGATTACCGATTGGGCTGCTTTTGCCGGTCTGCTGACGGATCCGTCGGTCGTGAAAGTCTTGCATGCGTGCAGTGAAGATCTGGAAGTGCTCTGGCGGTTGACCGATAGCCTTCCGGCGCCGTTGTTCGATACGCAGCTGGCTGCTGGCTATCTGAATATGGGCTTTTCCATGGGCTACTCGCGGTTGGTGCAGAGCGTGCTGAACATTGAGCTGCCCAAAGGTGAGACGCGCTCCGATTGGCTTCAGCGACCCTTGAGCGAGATGCAGGTGCGTTATGCAGCCGAAGACGCACAGCATCTGGCTGAGCTGTACGAGGCTCTGCTGCCGAAGCTGTCCGACGAGAAGCGTGCCTGGGTCATGGAAGACGGCGCCGAGTTGGTCGCCAATCTCCAGCGCGAGACCGATCCGGATGAAGCCTATCGTGACGTCAAGCAGGCCTGGCGCTTGAAGCCGCGCCAGCTGGCAGTGTTGCGAGTCCTGACGGGCTGGCGTGAGCGGCAGGCGCGTGCACGTAACCAACCCCGTAATCGCGTATTACGCGAACACAGCTTGTGGCCCCTGGCCCGCACCCAGCCAACCGATCTGGTAAGCCTGGCGCGTATCGACGACATGCACCCGCGAACGGTACGCCAGGATGGCGAGACGATACTCGAGCTGATCCGTACTGCCGCTGCGACGCCCGAGCAGGACTGGCCTGAATCTTTACCGGAGCCATTGCCACTCGACGCGTCGGCGCTGCTGAAAAAATTGCGTACTGTCGGTCAGCGCGAAGCCCAAGCCATGAACATCGCGCCGGAATTGATGCTGCGTAAGAAGGTGCTGGAAGCCTTGTTGAAATCCGGATATCCCGACGGTCCTTATCAGTTGCCTGAGTCGCTGCGCGGTTGGCGCCGCGAACGAATGGGGCAAGCCCTTCTCGAAGTGCTGGAAGAGAAATCATGAAACGCATCTGCTCCATCTATAGAAGCCCGCGTAAGAAAGGAATGTACCTGTACGTCGAGCGCAGCGAAGCGCTCGCCCGGGTGCCGGAAGCTTTGCTTGCCGCTTTCGGTCCGCCGCAGCTTGCCTTCGACATCGTCCTTACGCCTGAGCGCAAGCTTGCGCAGGAGGACATCGCTACGGTCCTCGACAATCTGGATAAGCAGGGTTACCACCTGCAGATGCCGCCGCCCGATGATGACTATATAGAGCACCTGCCCGAAGAGTTGCTTCGTCGCAACGACCCGGTGTGAATCGCGGGCAGCTCACGGCCGTCGGTCGATTACCTTTCAGCAGAAACGCTCCGAGCTTCCCCATGCTTGGCCAGACCTGCGGCAATGGCTAGACTCCCGGCATTTCTCCGAGATGGCTATTCATGGCAGCAAAAGTCGAACCCTTCTGGATGCGCAAAACTCTGGCCGAGCTGGACTCAGCCGAGTGGGAGTCGCTTTGCGATGGCTGTGGTCTTTGCTGTCTGCAAAAGCTTGAGGATGAAGAGGATGGAAGCGTTTACTACACCCGTATCGCCTGCAAACTGCTCGATCTGAAAAGCTGCCGTTGCACCGACTATCCCAACCGCCGCGCCAGTGTCCCTGACTGCGTCCAGCTGACTGCGGTGGGCGCTGCGCAATTCAAATGGCTGCCGCCTACCTGTGGCTACCGCCTCGTAGCCGAAGGTAAGGATCTACCGCTTTGGCATCATCTGGTGTGTGGCGATCCAGATGCCGTGCATGCCGAGCGGATTTCCCAGTCGGGCCGGATGATTACCGAGGGCTCTGTGGCTGATGAGGACTGGGAAGATCATCTGATATTCCGAGCCGGTTGAATCTACCTCGGTCCGCGTCGTCATAGCACTGAACCCAATCTGGAGCCGCTCGATGTCCCGCCGTCAGTTACCGCTGCTTGCCGTTCTGTTGCTTTCGTTCGTTGCGCCACTTCAGGCGGCCAAGCGGGTCGACCTGGACTACACCGTCAAGTTCGTTCCCGAGCAGGGTATTGCGGAAGTGGAGCTCGCCCTCGAAGACGGCGGCGCGGTTAAATTTCTAGATCTGAATCTTGGCAAGGAACAGACCTATAGCGATTTCCAGACCAACAGCGAAAGCAGCTGGGAGGAAGAGAGTGGGCGCGGAGTCTGGCGGCCAGGGCCAGGCAAAGCACATTTGAGTTATCAGGTTAAGGTCAGCCATCAGCGCAAAAGTGGCCGCTTCGATGCGCGGATGATGGATGACTGGGCGTTGCTGCGCGGAGACGATCTGGTGCCGGCCGGTCGCCTTGATCAGCAGGACGGAGTCAGACTGGTTTCTCGGCTGCAGTTCGAGCTACCCAGCGGCTGGAAGAGCGTCGAGACCGGTTGGCCACGTATCGGCAAGAATCGCTTTCGCATCGACAATCCTGAGCGCCTGTTCGATCGTCCGACCGGATGGATCCTTGCCGGCAAGCTTGGCAGTCGCCGCGCCCGACTCGGTGAAACCGACGTGGCGGTTTCTGCCCCGGTGGGCGAAGGGATGCGCAGGATGGACATCCTTACGCTGCTGACCTTCGTCTGGCCCGAAATGCAGAACGTATTCCCCCGGGATCCCGAGAAGCTGCTGGTTGTCGGGGCCGGCGACCCGATGTGGAGAGGCGGTTTGTCTGGCCCCAATTCGCTGTTCATGCACGCCGACCGTCCACTGGTCAGCGAGAACGGCACCAGTTCGCTGGTGCATGAGCTGGTTCATGTGTTCAGTCGAATCTCCGATGCCGATCGCAGTGACTGGATAAGCGAGGGGCTGGCCGAGTATTACGCGATCGAGCTTATGCGCCGCGCCGGTGGCATGAGCGAGGATCGCTACCAGGCGGTTCGAGAGCATCTGACTGAATGGAGTCGCAAGGTCGATAGCCTGCGGACCGAGCGTTCCAGTGGTCCGGTCACAGCCAGAGCCGTGCTTCTGCTGCAGGAGCTCGATCGGGAGATCCGCCAGCGCAGCAAAGGGCGCCACTCGCTCGATGATGTTGCGCGGGGTTTGATGCGACTGGATCGGGTAACCACTGACGACTTCATCAACATCACTGAAACCATGCTGGGTGGCGGATCGAAGGTTCTTGATAGCCGGTTGTTGCGCTAGGGGCGGGGTGGTGCGTAGGCGGTGCCTGTCTTGGTGATGAATCCATTCGAGCAAGGACCCTGTGATGAGTCTGATTGATCTTAGGAGTGATACGGTCACCCAGCCGACCTTGGGCATGCGCGACGCCATGCTGGGTGCAACCACTGGCGATGATGTGTATGGCGAGGATCCGACGGTCCGCCAGCTGGAACAGACGTTGGCGGCGCAGCTGGGTTTACAGGCTGGATTGTTTGTGCCCAGCGGAACCATGAGCAATTTGTTGGCGCTGATGGCGCATTGTGAGCGGGGCGATGAGTACATCGCTGGGCAGTTGGCGCACGCCTACAAGTACGAAGCCGGCGGTGCTGCAGTGCTTGGTTCGATCCAGCCGCAGCCGATTGAGATGGAGCCGGATGGCTCGTTGGATCTGGCGCGCGTCGCGGCGGCGATCAAGCCGGACGACTTTCATTTCGCCCGTACGCGTTTGCTGGCGCTTGAAAACACGATGCACGGCAAGGTCCTGCCGCTCGCCTATCTGGCTGAGGCAAGGGCGTTCACGCATGAACGTGGGCTTGCGCTTCATCTAGACGGGGCTCGCTTGTTCAATGCGGTGGTCAAGCTTGGTTGCACCGCTGAAGAGATAGGGCACCACTTCGATTCGGTGTCGGTGTGTCTGTCAAAAGGCCTGGGTGCGCCTGTCGGTTCGGTGCTCTGTGGTGACGAGTCCTTTGTTGCCAAGGCAAGGCGATTGCGCAAAATGGTCGGCGGCGGCATGCGCCAGGCTGGAGTGCTGGCCGCGGCAGGCCTCTACGCTTTGGATCATCAGGTTCAACGTTTGGCGGAGGATCACCAGCGCGCCCACGACATCGCCGAGGGACTGGAAGCGCTGGGCTATCGCGTTGAGCCAGTCCAGACCAATATGGTCTACGTCGATATGGGTGACCGCGTGACGTCGCTGAAAGCGTTCTGCGCTGAGCGCGGCATCGTCATCACTGCTGCGCCTCGGTTGCGGTTGGTGACGCATTTGGACGTGCTCCCAGAGCACGTCGATACGATTCTCGAAAGCTTTGCAGCATTCCTCAAAGCATAGGTTCGAATCGCTGTCGAATAGCTTGATTCAATCTTATTTATCCTCTATGCGTGCGGCACAGGGCCGATATAATGCGGCCCTTTGCCGGCTATCCGTTTGGGTAGCTGTGAACCGGCTCCCGGTGCCGCCTCGCCGCGTCGTTTTGCAGCCGTTCGGCCGCAGTCCTCTGGAAGAGATCTATGAAAAGCGCAGAAATCCGTGAAGCCTTCCTCCGCTTCTTCGAAGAGAAGGGCCACACTCGCGTGGCCTCCAGTTCGCTGATTCCCGCGAACGATCCGACACTGCTGTTTACCAACGCCGGCATGAATCAGTTCAAAGACTGCTTTCTCGGGCTGGAAAAGCGCGCCTATACCCGTGCCACCACCAGTCAGAAATGCGTACGCGCCGGCGGCAAGCACAACGACCTGGAGAACGTCGGCTATACCGCACGCCATCACACCTTCTTCGAGATGCTCGGCAACTTCAGTTTTGGCGACTATTTCAAGCGCGACGCGATCACCTTCGCCTGGGAGTTTTTGACGTCCGATAAATGGCTGAGCCTGCCGAAAGAAAAGCTCTGGGTCACCGTCTACGCCAGCGATGACGAAGCCTATGACATCTGGACAAAAGAGGTCGGCGTGCCGGCCGAGCGCATGGTTCGCATCGGTGATAACAAGGGCGCGCCGTACGCGTCTGACAACTTCTGGGCAATGGGTGATACCGGACCCTGCGGTCCCTGTACTGAGATCTTCTTCGACCATGGTGAACATATCTGGGGTGGCCCGCCGGGTTCGCCAGAAGAAGACGGCGACCGTTACATCGAGATCTGGAATAACGTCTTCATGCAATTCAATCGCGCCGCAGATGGCGTGATGCATCCGCTGCCGGCGCCGAGTGTCGACACCGGTATGGGCCTGGAGCGCATCAGTGCGGTGCTGCAACACGTCAACTCGAACTACGAGATCGACCTTTTCCAGAGCTTGCTGAATGCCGCCGCTCAGGCCATCGGTTGCGGCAACGAGGGTCAGGCTTCGCTCAAGGTGGTTGCTGACCACATCCGCTCTTGTGGTTTCCTGATTGCCGACGGCGTGACGCCATCCAATGAAGGACGCGGTTATGTGCTTCGCCGCATCGTTCGTCGCGCCTGCCGCCATGGCAACAAGCTCGGCGCCAAAGGCAGCTTCTTTCACAAGATCGTCGCCGCGCTGGTGGCTGAGATGGGTGACGCTTTCTCCGAGCTGAAAACCCAGCAGGCGCATATAGAGCGCGTGCTGAAAACCGAAGAGGAGCAGTTCGCCAAGACGCTGGAGCAAGGTCTGAGGATCCTCGAGCAGGATCTGGCCGATCTTCAGGGGAACGTGATTCCCGGCGAAGTGATATTCAAGCTGTATGACACCTACGGTTTTCCGATGGATCTGACCGGCGACATCGCTCGTGAGCGTGAACTGACGCTGGACGAAGAAGGGTTCGAACGCGAGATGCAGGCGCAGCGTGAGCGGGCGCGTTCGGCCAGTGCCTTTGGCCTGGACTACAACAGCTTGGTCAAGGTCGAGGGCGAAACGCGTTTCACGGGTTACCTCGGTACATCCGGCAGCGGTAAGGTGCTGGCGCTGTTCAAAGAAGGCATGGCGGTGCAGAGCCTGTCGGCGGGCGAGGAGGGCGTGGTCGTGCTCGACCAGACGCCGTTCTACGCCGAGTCAGGTGGGCAGGTGGGCGATTGCGGATACCTCTCGGCGGACGGTCTGCGCTTCGATGTGCGTGACACCAGCAAGGCCGGCGGTGCGTTCCTGCACCACGGCATTCTGGACAGTGGCAGCTTGCAGGTCGGTGCGACCGTCGAAGCTACGGTCGACGCATCAGTACGTCAGTCCACTGCGCTGAACCACTCTGCGACTCACCTCCTGCATGCGGCACTGCGTCAGATTCTCGGTGAGCATGTCAGTCAGAAAGGGTCATTGGTCGACAGCCAGCGGCTACGCTTCGACTTCAGCCATTTCGAGGCGATTAAGCCTGAACAGTTGAAGGTCCTGGAAGACAAGGTCAATGCCGAAATTCGCGGCAACACGGCAGTGGAGATCGAGGAAACCGACATCGAAACTGCTAAGAGCAAAGGCGCTATGGCCCTGTTTGGCGAAAAGTATGGGGACCAGGTGCGCGTATTGACCATGGGAGGCGGCTTCTCAGTCGAGCTGTGCGGCGGAACTCACGTCAGGCGTACTGGAGACATCGGTCTGTTCAAGATCATCAGCGAAGGTGGTGTGGCTGCGGGTGTGCGACGTATTGAGGCAGTTACTGGCGAGCAGGCGCTGGCCTATCTGAACACGGCGGAAGAGCAGCTGAAAGAGGCAGCATCGCTGGTCAAAGGCTCTCGTGACAATGTGCTGGACAAGCTGGGCGCCATTCTCGAGCGCAATCGGCAGTTGGAAAAGGAAGTCGAGCAGCTCAAGGCCAAAGCGGCCAGTGCTACCGGCAATGACCTGGCCAGTTCCGCCGTCGAGGTCAAGGGCGTCAAAACCCTGGCCGCGCGCGTGGATGGCCTGGATGGCAAGGCGCTGCTGGCATTGGTCGATCAACTGAAGAACAAGCTTGGCAGTGGCGTCATTCTGCTCGGTGGCGTGCAGGATGAAAAAGTCGTACTGGTCGCTGGTGTCACGCAGGATCTCACCGGCCGTTTGAAGGCCGGCGATCTGATGAGACAGGCTGCTGCGGTTGTTGGTGGCAAAGGCGGTGGTCGCCCGGATATGGCGCAAGGCGGTGGGAGCGACGCGAATCGCCTCGACGAAGCATTAGCCATTGCCGCGGCGTTCGTCGAGCAGGGCGTGTAGCAGCAGCGTGTCAGGTTGGGTTGGTCGCGATGGGCTGTTTGTCTGGTGACCACCTCGGTCAGCGGCTGGTCCGGTCGCTGTCCGTAGGCACTTTGCGGTGCTGGGTTGATTGTTTAATAAGCGCCCTTGACGGGCTTAGGCGGCGATGAGATGGCTTTGATCGTACAGAAGTTTGGAGGTACCTCGGTGGGCTCCGTCGAGCGCATCGAGCAAGTGGCGGCGAAGGTCAAAAAATTCCGTGATAACGGAGACGACATTGTCGTGGTGGTCTCGGCCATGAGCGGTGAAACCAACCGGCTGATCGATCTTGCCAAACAGATCAGCGAACAGCCGGTCGCCCGCGAGTTGGACGTGATGGTGTCGACGGGCGAGCAGGTCACTATCGCTCTGCTCGCGATGGCGCTGATGAAGATTGGCGTTCCAGCGGTGTCCTATACGGGTGCCCAGGTCCGCATCCTGACCGACAGCGCCCATACCAAAGCACGCATCCTGCAGATCGATTCGCAGCAGATTCATAAGGAGCTCAAGGCCGGGCGAGTCGTCGTAGTGGCCGGATTCCAGGGCGTGGATGAAGCCGGCAATATCACCACGCTTGGTCGTGGCGGTTCAGACACTACCGGTGTGGCTCTCGCTGCAGCGTTGAAGGCAGACGAGTGCCAGATCTATACCGATGTCGATGGGGTTTACACGACCGATCCTCGCGTCGTTGCCAAGGCGCAGCGCCTGGACAAGATTACCTTTGAAGAAATGCTTGAGATGGCAAGTCTCGGGTCGAAAGTGTTACAGATTCGCGCCGTGGAATTCGCAGGTAAATACAGCGTTCCGTTGCGCGTGTTGCATAGTTTTCAAGAGGGTCCAGGAACCCTCATTACCCTTGATGAAGAGGAATCCATGGAACAGCCCATCATTTCCGGCATCGCTTTCAATCGTGATGAAGCCAAGCTGACCATTCGTGGTGTGCCGGATACCCCCGGGGTGGCCTTCAAGATCCTTGGCCCGGTCAGTGCGGCCAATGTCGAGGTGGACATGATCGTGCAGAACGTCGCGCACGATAACACCACGGATTTCACCTTCACTGTCCACCGGAACGATTACCATAACGCGCTGCAAGTGCTGGGAGGTATCGCCCGTGACATGGGCGCTCGCGAAGTCATTGGTGATATCGACATCGCCAAGGTATCGATTGTCGGCGTAGGTATGCGCTCTCATGCGGGCGTCGCGAGTCGGATGTTTGAGGCGCTGGCGAAGGAGAACATCAACATACAGATGATCTCTACCTCTGAAATCAAGGTCTCGGTAGTGATTGAGGAAAAATACCTGGAATTGGCGGTACGGGCATTGCACACCGCATTCGAGCTGGATGCTCCCGCTGGCAAGGGGGAATGACGCGCTGACTGCGGACTGATTCGAGCCTTCCGTCGTTTTCGCCGGGGGTAAAGGAACTTTAGAGTCGTTGTTACTGGTCAATAGCTGGTGAAAGGCTCTAGGTCGATGTTTCACGGAACATTATCCGTCTTTATCTTTGCAGACTGTTTACTGAATTGAATCCGTTTTAAGGAGAAAGGAATGCTGATTCTGACTCGCCGGGTCGGAGAGACCCTGATGGTGGGTGACGATGTGACTGTCACTGTACTGGGTGTCAAAGGAAATCAAGTGCGTATAGGAGTGAATGCACCCAAAGAGGTAGCGGTGCATCGCGAGGAGATTTATCAACGGATCCAGAAAGAAAAAGATCAAGAACCAAGCCATTAATATTTATGTGATTTTTGGCTTTGCAAGCGGGGCGAAGATGGGTATCATGCGCCCCGTGTTGCGGAGAGGTGGCCGAGTGGCCGAAGGCGCTCCCCTGCTAAGGGAGTACATCTCAAAAGGGTGTCGGGGGTTCGAATCCCCCCCTCTCCGCCATTTTGCATGATTGGGTTGTGGGTCGGTTTTAGCGGTGCGGTTTGATAAAAAACATTGAACCAAAAAGCTTGACCACCGAGTTTACAAACTTATAATGCGCACCCTCAGTGCACTCATAGCTCAGCTGGATAGAGTACTCGGCTACGAACCGAGCGGTCGGAGGTTCGAATCCTCCTGAGTGCACCATATTGTCGGATCTCAGAAATGTGGTTCGTGTTGTAGCCAGCGGTGACCTGGTTTATCAATCGCCTTTGCACTCATAGCTCAGCTGGATAGAGTACTCGGCTACGAACCGAGCGGTCGGAGGTTCGAATCCTCCTGAGTGCACCAAATCGGAAAAGGGTCTGCAGCGATGCAGACCCTTTTTTCGTTTGTGGCGTTAGCGTTTCCCTCGAACGCAGCCGTTTTCATCGAAGGTGACGGTGCGTGTCCTGCCCTTATCGTTTTTGTAGCGGTACTGCATCTGGCCATTGCGAGTGGCCACTGTGTCGGGTGTGCCGAAGGTGCTCTCGATATCGGTGCGGGTCATGCCGGGATGAATCTGCTTTTTGATCAGCGCATCTCGCCTTGCGCTCCCGGTTATGCGGTTTCCGCACCCATCATCCTGTGCGCCTACAACGGTAAGGCTTCGCGCCGACTCTTCCTTAGGCGTCTTGCGTCGCCCTTTAGATTTGGCCAGAGGTACGGCTTTGCCGGAGCTGGGTGTAGGATTCACTGCCTCCTGAATCTGCCCGGTCTGATCGATCGGGCATCCCTGCCGAGTAAACGTGAGGTTCCCTGCGGCGTCACTGCAGCGATAGATGCTTGCAGCAAACGTTGGCGCGGTGGAGAGGAGAAGGGCGCAGCAGCTTCCTGCGATAAGTTTGTTCATAGTCGTCCTCCTTGACGATGGGTCGAACCAGCCTAGCCAAATACAGCCTGGCTCGCAGCGGTGCCTTTCCGCAACGTGAATGCGTCCACATTGATAGCGCGATCCTTCGGTGGCGACGCGCAAGCGATTGTATTGCCTGTATTTCGCGGTCGTGCATCACGGTTGCGGTGGTATTATTGCGCGGTCCGCCCGTTTGGGCTTCTGGATCCGCCTCATGGATTTGCCCAGTAGTCGTATAAAACCCTCGCTTGCCAATCACGTTTTGAATGATTGATCCCCTGGCGTGCTCCAACCGCTGGGGGTGGAGTGCGCCATGACTGAAGTTGAAGCAAAAAAGCCACAGGAAAGTCTCCAGGATCGTCTGGCGCAGGTCGTCGAGTTGCTCCACCGGCACAGGATCGTCGAGGATCTGGCGCATCGTCAGAGTCAGGAAGGGCAGCATCAGGATCTTGTCGAAAACCTGGTGCATCGCCAGAACCTGGTCGAACTTCAGCGCAAATTGGAGGCGCTGCACCCCGCTGACATCGCTCACATCCTCGAAGCTTTGCCCCTTGATGACCGCCTGACGGTCTGGCAGCTGGTCAAGTCTGATCGCGATGGCGATATCTTGCTCGAGGTTTCCGACGCGGTCCGCGAGACGCTGATCGCCGACATGGACGATCACGAGCTTCTCGCTGCTGCCAAGGAAATGGACGCGGACGAACTGGCGGACCTGGCGGCCGAGTTGCCGCGAGACGTCGTTCACGAGCTAATGGAAACGCTGGATGCGCAACAGCGTGAGCGTGTCCGCTCGGCGCTGTCTTACGAGGAGGATCAGGTTGGCGCTCTGATGGACTTCGAAATGGTCACGATCCGCGAGGACGTGAGTCTGGAAGTCGTGCTTCGCTACCTGCGACGGCTGAAGGAGCTGCCCGGTCATACCGATAAGCTGTTCGTTGTGGATTACGACGGCGTGCTCAAGGGCGTTCTACCCATCAAGCGATTGCTGGTTAATGATCCGGAGCGGCATGTGGCCGAGGTGATGGCCAGTGATCCAGTGACATTTCATCCGGATGAGGATGCGTATGAGGCGGCCCAGGCATTCGAGCGCTACGACTTGGTTTCTACCCCGGTAGTAGATAAAAGCGGCAAGCTTATCGGGCGCCTGACCATTGACGAGATGGTTGACCTGATCCGTGAGGAGAGCGAAAGCGAAGTGCTCAACATGGCGGGTCTGCGCGAAGAAGAAGACATCTTTGCCTCGGTCTGGAAATCGCTGCGTAACCGTTGGGCCTGGCTTGCAGTCAATCTCATCACTGCATTTGTTGCCTCGCGTGTGATCGGCCTATTCGATGGCTCGATCGAGAAGCTAGTTGCATTGGCTGCGCTGATGCCGATAGTCGCTGGCATTGGCGGCAATTCAGGCAATCAGACCATCACCATGATTGTTCGCGCGATGGCCCTGGACCAGATGGGTACCGGCAACAGTGCTCGCTTGCTGCGCAAGGAGGCTGGTGTTGGGATGCTGAATGGCTTGATATGGGGTGGGGTTATCGGTGTGGTGGTCTACTGGCTGTACGGCAGCTGGTCGTTGGGTGTGGTGATGACTGCGGCGATGACGCTCAATCTTTTGCTGGCGGCCTTGATGGGTGTGCTGATTCCGGTGACTTTAGCGCGAATGGGGCGAGACCCGGCTCTGGGTGCCAGTGTCATGATTACTGCCGTTACCGACAGTGGCGGTTTCTTTATTTTTCTCGGGCTCGCAACAATTTTTCTCCTCTGACTCGTTCCGCCTGCGTCGACTTGGCGTTTGCCTTGCGCCTGTTGTTCGGGCTACTGTTCTGAGGTTTCGCACTAGCGAAGGCCCAAACTCGAAGCGAATAACAGGCGGCTCGAGCCGCTGATAGAAAGGGAATCCCGATGACCCCCAGCGAACTCCTCCTAGAAGGCGTCGAACTTATGCTGTTCGGCTTAGGTTCCGTTTTTGTCTTTCTCGTGTTGTTGATTGCTTGCATTCGCCTGATGTCTGTTGTGATCGGCCGCTTCGACAGTGCGCCCACCGCTCAGTTGGCTTCCAGCGAACCCGCCGTGGCTGAAGTGGATGCCGATCTCATTACGGCAATCCAGACCGCTATCCATCAGCACCGCGCTCGTCGTGGTTGATTCAGAACAGGGAGTTCCCTTCATGACATCTGTCAAACAGCCGCTCGGCATTACCGATGTGGTGCTTCGTGATGCGCATCAATCCATTCTGGCTACCCGCGTTCGCCTTGAAGACATGCTACCGATTGCCGGCAAGCTCGATCAGGTTGGCTTCTGGTCGGTCGAGTCTTGGGGCGGGGCAACCTTTGATTCTTGCATTCGTTATCTGGGCGAAGATCCCTGGGAGCGCATCCGCGAACTGAAGAAGGCGATGCCCAACACTCGGCAGCAAATGCTGCTGCGTGGCCAGAACCTGCTGGGCTATCGGCATTACGCCGACGATGTGGTTGAAAAGTTCGTCGAGCGAGCTGCGGCTAACGGCGTCGATGTGTTCCGTGTGTTCGATGCGATGAACGATCCACGCAACCTGGAAACCGCTCTGCGCGCGGTCAAGCTGCATGGCAAGCATGCGCAAGGTACCATTTCCTACACCACCAGCCCGGTGCATACCCTGGAGATGTGGGTCGACCTGGCCAAGCAGATCGAGGACATGGGTGCCGACTCGGTGGCGATCAAGGACATGGCCGGCATTCTCACGCCGTATATGGCCTATGAGCTGGTTTCGCGCTTGAAGGCAAGCCTGTCCATTCCAATCCATATGCAGTGTCACGCTACGGCGGGCCTATCCACAGCTTCCATTCTCAAAGCGGTCGAGGCGGGCATCGACAATGTCGATACAGCCATTTCCTCTCTCTCGATGACCTATGGGCATTCGCCAACCGAGTCGGTGGTGGCGATTTTCCAGGGCACCGAGCGTGATACCGGGCTCGATCTGCTGCTGCTGGAAGAGATCGCTGCGTACTTCCGCGAGGTGCGCAAGAAGTACGTAAAATTCGAAGGCACGCTCAAGGGCGTCGACTCGCGCATCCTTGTGGCTCAAGTGCCGGGTGGCATGCTGACCAATATGGAAGGCCAATTAAAAGAGCAGGGCGCACTCGACAAGTTCGATGAGGTGCTCGCCGAGATTCCTCGCGTTCGTGAAGATCTCGGGTTCATTCCGTTGGTAACGCCGACCTCGCAAATCGTCGGTACCCAGGCGGTCATCAACGTGCTCACCGGCGAGCGCTTCAAATCTATTACCAAGGAAACCGCAGGCATCCTCAAGGGCGAGTACGGAGCAGCACCAGCCCCGTTCAATGTCGAACTGCAGCAGCGCGTCCTCGACGGTGCAGACGTCATCACCTGCCGCCCGGCTGACCTGCTGCAGCCGGAAATGGAGAAGCTTACGGCCGAGCTGAAGGGGTTGGCGCAGGAAAAAGGCATCAAGCTGGCCGAGAACGAGATTGATGACGTCCTCACCTATGCGTTGTTTCCTCAGATCGGCCTTAAGTTCCTTGAAAACCGAGGCAATGCCTCTGCTTTCGAACCGGTGCCGACCGGCAAGGAGCAAGCGCCACGGGAGGCGGGCGTACCCGAGGTCTACACCGTCGAAGTCAACGGCAAATCCTTCGTCGTTCAGGTCAATGAAGGCGGCGACATCGAGGGCATCAAGGCTATTGGCAGTGGCTCGGCCGTCCCGTCGACAGTCGCTAGCGGTCCGGCGTCTGGTACAGGCGAACCTCAACCGGCTCCGTTAGCTGGCAATATCTTCAAGGTTCTCGTGCAGCCCGGTCAGCTGGTTCAGGAAGGAGATCTGGTGATCATCCTCGAAGCCATGAAGATGGAAACTGAAATCCGTGCGTTCAAAGCCGGTACCGTTTCAGGTGTGAACGTCAAGGTCGGCGACGCGGTGTCGGTGGGCGATAGCCTGCTGACCATCGCTTAAGGAGCGCTGCATGGATAAGTTGCTCAAGCTGTGGCACAGCACTGGTCTCTATCATATAGAGCCCGGTCAGCTGCTGATGATCGTGGTGTGTCTGGGGCTGATCTATCTGGCGATTCGCAAGGGGTTTGAACCCTTGCTGCTGATCCCAATCGGATTTGGCGGCGTGCTTGCCAATATTCCCGTCGCCAACATGGCCGAGGGTGCCGGCATCCTCCATCTGTTCTATGAAGTGGGTCTGCCTACCAGTGTATTTCCGTTGTTGATATTCATGGGCGTCGGCGCCATGACAGACTTCGGTCCAATGCTGGCTAACCCCAAGACTCTACTGCTCGGTGCGGCAGCGCAATTCGGTATCTTCGCCACCTTGCTTGGTGCCTTGTCGCTGGCTGCAATGGGGGTTCCGGGGATGGAATTCACACTGCGTGAGGCTGCTTCGATTGCGATTATTGGCGGTGCAGACGGCCCCACCTCAATCTTCGTTACGGCAAAGCTCGCGCCGCATCTGCTGGGGC
>Ga0208045_1000537_pt1 | contig 14612 bp, 19 predicted proteins | sample PL_2010_200m_FD_184160 | JGI IMG/M metagenome (GOLD analysis project Ga0208045, IMG submission 184160) | Freshwater microbial communities from Powell Lake, British Columbia, Canada to study Microbial Dark Matter (Phase II) - PL_2010_200m... | ecosystem: Environmental > Aquatic > Freshwater >...
CCCCCAGACCACCGTCCACGCTCATCTCGTTCGGCACCTTCAGCCCACTTTATCAGTTCTGGAAAGGAATAAAAGGTATCGCTGCCTGGCAGCTTGCCCGTTTCCAGAATTTTGGAAACGATTGCAAAGTCTTCCGATGTCATCTGGCCTTTGCCAGCCGTTTCGGAAGTGGCCTGGCTGGTCACCTCGTGCGGCGGGATAATGGCTGGTTTAGGGATGACTGGTACGTTCGGATCCGCTGCAGCACCTGGCACGGCGCCTGGCATACCCGGCAGCGCCGGAGAAGCGTCACGCTTCCCAGCCAGATAATCTTCCAGGACAATCACCGTTCCGCCTGATACCACCAGGTGGATATCTCCGCCTTGCACTGGTTCCAGATTCATCTGTCCCAGGGCGTCATTGATCGTCAGCAGCCCGGCAGCAAACAGCTCTTTGATCGTTGTTTTTTGCTTGTCAGGATCTGTGCTCTCGGTTGGGACGGACAGCTCGAAGATTGCATCCCCCACCCCGCACCGTTTCATGCTTTCGTTGATCGCATCGTCGACGTAAGCCTTGTTCGGCATCAGCCCCATACGAAAGAGCGTGCTTTGCATCGCGTCCGCAAAGCCCTTGCCGCCCAAACCCTGGCCTGGCACTTTCCCATACTCAGACGGCGGTACACCTGCAAGCAGGGAGATGTTATCCCGAGCCCGTTCGTATAGTTTTTCAGGGAAGTCAGACTTCTTGGTCTCATGCCACTTGGTACCCTCTGGCATAAAGCGCTGGCGCATCCGTTCAGCAGCGCCCGTGCTCATGCGCTGGTTGAAACCAATCTCGTAAGCCATGATGCGTTCCAGAGTCGGAAACATATCCTTCGGCAGCTCCGCCCACCCTTCAGGCATGTTACCCGTCCGATAGTGAGCTAACTCGAAGGCTACGATATTTGCGATCGTGATGACCCAGGGCCAGGCTTGCTCGATGTAGCTGGTGCCATAGGGCGCATTGGTGCGACGCAGAGCTGGCCGATACCAGATCTCGTCTTGCGAGTACCAGGCGAACGGCACGCCCTTGATGACCTGCGCAAAAGCCGGGGTCTTCAGGATCGTCGCGCCATCGGCTGCTTTACCCAGGGTGGCAGTATGGAAGCTGGCACCTGGCTGATAACGTGGGTGCGCTTCGAAGGATGGATCCGGGTGATTTTCAATCCACTTGCGAATCTTTGTGACATAGGCCTGGCTGGTTCTGACCTCTGGATCGGATGCATTCGGCTTCGGCATCTCTCCGTGCTCATCGACGATTAAGAACAAGGTAGACCCGTCAACGTAACGCAGGCCGGCCAGGTCATTCCCTTCCATCTGAACGAACAAAGCACCGGCGTCATAGACCTGCTTGGATTGCAGAAAGCGGGCCAGCCAGACAGAGAAGGGCGTGCACCGATCAGGGCTTACGGTCAGCCAATTATAAGGATGGTCAGGAAGCTCATTCCCTTCCTTGTCCACCAGGCGTGGCAGGAAGCCGCACAGCTCACGGATGATGGTCGAGGTCGGCATCCTGACTTCGGTGATTGTGTTGTACGCTTCAGTCAGTGCTTCAAACGGCATCAGCCCGTAGCCGGTACGTGGCTGCAGGCTGGCGTTGACGGAGATCGGATAATCTATCTCACGGGGGATCAGCGTCTCGGAGGTATTGGGAAGTGGCTGGATCGGCGCACCAGGTCCAAAGGTGGCAGATTGCCATGCTTTCGGAATATCTGCAATAGTCCTGGCGACCCCTTGCTCGGAAGTCAAGCTGGATCCGCTCAGTTTTTCCAGGTCAACCCTGAAAAACCTGGCGGCGCCTCTGAGCATATCTTCTCGAAAGCTCATAGGTACCTCAATTCAGTTTAGAAGAGCAAGCCAAAAACGTCAATGCTCACCGTCATCGCAGCGCCCTGGAGAATGGTATCCAGAACCTTGAAAGTGTTGGTCGACAATCCCACCAGAGCACCAACCTTCGGGAAGAGCACAGTCGCCAGAGTCGCTCCGGTCAGCTCGACGTGGGTTGCGGTATCAATGACATCCGTGAACCCGGCGCCGGTGAAGCCAAAGCAGATCGACGCGGTGGTCAGATTGCCTGAGCTCTCGCGGACTACCACTTTGGTAATGACGCAGCTTTTCCCGGCGGCTACCGTGTAGAGCAGGGTAGCGCCGGCAGCGTTCATGTCCACAAGGTCCACAGTCGCCAGCAGGGAATCACAGCCGGTGTTGCCTCCAACTTTCAAGAGCTGGGCTTCGACAGCAACCAACGGCTGTAAGGTCACCAGGCCAGAGAGCTGTAGATCCGTCAGGAAGCGCTTGTCAGCCGCATCCGTCACACCTGCAGTGGAGAGCGTCAGCCCGGTATTGCTGAGCAGGTCAAAGTTTGGGTTTTGCTGGTTGGCAACTCCCACGAACAGGAAGGATCCATCAGTCTGCTGCTGGAGAACCAGCCAGCGCTCTTGACCACCTGCGACATCATTCTGGAGGGGAATAAATTTGTAAGGCATTTTGTTTGTCCTTTCCTAATAGAGATAACCGTAAACATCTACGGCGATTGTCATCGGAGCGCCCTGCTTGGTATTGCAGATTACACTCAGGATGGTGCCAGCCGTGCCGATCCTTTGCCCGGCCTTTGGCAAGACACGGGTCTGCAGCGTGGCGCCCGTCAGGGAAGCGTAAGCGGCATTGGCGACCACGTCGTTGTAGGTTGCGCTGATGAAACCGAACGAGATGGATGCAGTAGTCAGGTTGCCAGAGCTATTTCGAAGCACCAGCTTCGTGATGATACAGCTCTTCCCAGCCGGCACCGTGTAGAGCGGCGTTGCAGCATCCTGGTTCATGTTCACAGTCGGAATCGACGCCAGCAAAGAATCACATCCGGTCAGACTGCCAGCCTTGAAGAGCTGGGCTTCGATCGGCGTTGTTGCCAGTGGCAGCAGGGTAGCCAGGTTCGCAAGCTGGGTATCCGTGAGGAAACGCTTTTGCGGATAGTCTACTACACCGGCAGTGCTCGCCACTAAGAGACCACCAACGCTGACAGGATCCGGGGATGAGCTGCCAGGATGAGTGACGCCCAGGATCTGAAAAGAAAGATCGGGCTGCTGCTCCAAAATCAGCGCTTGCATGGATCCACCTGCAGGATCATTGAATAAAGTGACAAACTGTTTTCCCATAAGAGACTCCTTTGCTAGATCAAAAAACAAAAATTGTTTGTGTGGCTTTTCATTATCCCTTCGTCACACCGACTACCAGGCCAGAGCCTGGGGTTGCGGGAACCGTGCTCATAATAAAGACGCCGTAATAGCGCCAGGGAGCTGTAGGGGTCGCATAGCTCCCATAGCCTGCAGCCAGGATTGTCGCAGCCGCCTGGACCACCACTGCATCGGCGAATGACGCCAGATTACCACCCCGAATCTCGTAGTCGATGCTGTCAGCCCCATCATTCTTGACGGTGTAGGAAGCGGTCAAATGGTTCAAGGTATCGAGCTGAGAACCGGCAACAAGCAGCATCGCATTGGTCGACACTTGTGTGACAGGAGAAACTGTGACAGCATCTCGCTGAATTTTTCCGATCACCTGCGCTCCCGCCAGCAGTGTGGCCGCCACTGGAATGCCATTGTCACCAACAGCCAAACCTGATACTGGCCCAACTTTGGCACGGGTATCATCGGCGGCATTCTTCAGCTCTACTGCGCCAATCTCTATGTCACCGACTACCAAGGTAGAATCGACGGCCAGGCGATAAAGCGGCTGATTGTCAACGTCGACGGTGCCAGTATCCACCAGGATCACTTTGTAGACACTTCCGTCGGCTCCCATCATTCGAGTTGTTTTGTTTGCCATTGTAATTCTCCTCTTGACTAAGTGAGCTTGTCTTCAACCACCAGGGCGAGTTGGTTGACGGCAATAATGCCGCCGGAGCCCCTGGCGTAAATGTAATAAGTGCCTGCCGTTGAAAAGGTAAGTGCCAGATAGTATACCCCCGTGCTTTCCCGTACTACTTCGACGGAGACGCCATAGGTGTAGGTGACCGTCGCTGCAATCCCGATCTTCACTTCGAAGATCACGGCGCCTGGATTGGTAAGCACTGGGGCGCCGGTGGCGGTGTTATAGAACCTGCAGTAAATCCTTCTTGAGTCCCCGATTAGATTGCTCATACCATTCTAACCTCCAGCATCGCCAGGTAGGGAGTGTCCAGATAAAAAACTGCCACAGCCGCCTGCCAGATAGACAGGTCGGCGCGACAGGGCTCGTACACGTCCAAGATACATAATCCGGGGATGTCAGCGGGCATTAGTTTCCCTAAGGCAAAGCGCCAGTCAGAAGGCCGGCGCTCATCTCGGATAAAGCCGCTCAGTAAAAGCGGGCTGCAAATGATTGCTGACGGGGCTGACTCCCGAAGCAGACCAGCCGACGTCTTTCAGATTATAGCATAGATTGTCAGCGTTGGATTACATTCTTTTCAAGCTCTGGTACCTTATCTTTGACGATCACTCCGATCTCTTCATTCCAGCGTAGCTGGGTGCCGGCAATCCACACTGCCAGGCGGATCATCCTGGACGCAATCCATAGCCGCAGCTTTACACGCTTCACATGGATGATGTGGACTTCTATCGTCACTTCTTCTCGAACCATCTTTTCGAAGTCAATGACTGTGCGCATGATATTTACTTGTCCTTTGGCTTCGGCGTCTTCTTCTCGAAGCGGTAGACCATCTGGTCAATTCGCTGCTCTACCACCAGCACACACTCTTCAGGCGGGATGTCCGTCGCCTTGCAATAGGCAGCAGCCAGGAGCTCGATATGTCGCAAAACCTCGTTCTGGAATTTATTGAGCCGCCGGTACCAGGCTGCCTCAGTCTCTGCTCCCACTGGTGTCGCCTTTGGCTTACCCTTCAGCGACTCGATAAAATCATCACCAGGGTGCCATACCTTGCGCTCTCCGCAGATCCCGCAGACCACTTCCCCGCCGTCCATCTTGGCGAACGGTACTGCATGGTTAGCTGGTTCGTTCGGCTCCAGTGCACCCCGGAAGAGCATCAGGCGTGGCAGCGTGTGTTCGTGTACCTTCTCACGGATCACTACACCCAGGATGTGCCCCTGTTGACAGTGCCATGCGTTCGAGAGCGCCCTGGCCTGGACGTACTCCGGCATCTGCCCTGGATTGGCTGGCAATTGTTCTGGTACGATCGTACCGTCTTTAAGCATTGGTGACATTTTACACCTCCAAGTGTTTCAACGTTCCCTGGTGAGCATAGAGCCCTTGCCTCACCTGGGCGACACATAGGACCGGATCTGTTTCGATCATATCCGGCGTGAAGCGGAAGCCCAACCAATTCATTGAGCTGGCAGTATTGTATTTCTCTAAATCATCAGAATAGCCCCGCCCGCGGGTGTGCCTTCCACCAGCAAAGACTCCGCCCTCCACTTCCACAAAAACCTTGAGCTGAGGCCAGCAGTAATCAAAGCGCCAATCATGTAACCCGGCTCCCTTCAGCCTTTCCTTCAGCCCCTTACCTGGTCCGCCGCAGGCCATCGCCCCGAAACGGTACTCTGGCACCGGCTCTTCGCCGGATCCAAGAAGTCGCCAGTAGTACAAGAAGATGCTTTTTTTGTCTGCAGTCATCTTCCCATCCTTTCTCTTGGCAATAGGTCTTCTAAATAGGTTATGCCCTCGTATCTCTTTCCAGTGCACTGACAATTATAGTGCTCTGGTGGCCCTAGGTACGGAGGGCCGATATTGTGCCGCGTCCATAGCAGCATCTTGAAAGCCTGGATGGTGTGTTCTCCATTCCTGAAGGTGTGCTCATATTGCAGCGGGCAAAAGTTAAGTAAAAATCTCATCGCCTTCGTCTCCGTAAAGCAGCTCTTCATATCCGCCTTGAATTGCCGCCACTGGATATCCAGCTCCTCAAGTTCATCCAGGTAGGTGCTCATGCCGGCTCTCCCAAGGTGCTTTCGTACTTGCCCTTCCACCCTTTGATCTGGCGCAGCCCAAAGTATTCCAGTATCGCCGGCCCTGGTGCACAGCCACTCAACACCTGGCTTACATAAGACGGCGACACGCACATCGCTTCGGCTGTCAGCCGGACGCCCGCCCTCCCGTGTCGCAAGACCAGATCTCGTACCATCTTCCTCACTTCTTTTTGCCCATAGATTTTCATATGTCTCTCCTCTACTTCTTCTTCCTGAATTGCTCCATGTCTACGCCGCTATCCTTCAGAAACTGGATCATGTCGGCACCAATTGTATCCTCATTCGCAATTACATTGTCCTTGTAATTGTCGATCTCTTCCTGGCTGGCCGAGCGCCCTGGTGAATAGAAGGCTTGCATGACAGCGTCGCCATCATCTGTGCTGCGACCCAGGCGCTTCTTGATGTCATCTTTACTTTCAACCTGGATCTTGCCGCCTGATACCGGCTTCCAGTGCGCCGCTGTCAGATCACCGGTCAGATTATCATCCGGAGGCAGGTCTATCTCATCGTTGTTGAGCAGAACTCGCAAGTTCCACCATCCGGCAGAGCGACAATTCTTATGCACCGTGTTTGTGGTACAATACATTCCTGTCGAAGTTTCTAATGTATAGATTTGGAGGTTATTATGCCTGCTCGAATCAATAATATCAATACTCACGACTTCGTTCAATCCTACCTCGCCGGCAAGTCGATGGCCGACATCGCCAGACCCCTCGGAATTGACGAGTGCGTAGTTAGGCGTATCTTGCGTGAAAACTCTATACCTGCGCGCACGAGGGCGCAATCTATCCGAATAAAATGCTGCAGGCGGGTTGACGAGGTTCCTATTGTCGAGCAATACATTGCCGGCGAGTCCACTAAACAGTTGGGGAAAATCTTTAATGTCAGCGAACGGGTTATATATCGCGTCCTGAGAGAACATGGTATTCAAACCAGGAACATCTCTCAAGCCAACAACCTCACTCTTGACCGTCTCTCTTTGGAGCAGCGCCAATCCAGGGCGACAAAACATATTGCCACTTGGGAGAACCGTCAGTATCCTGTGTTCTCCGTATCTCTCCATGACGCCTTGTGCAAAAAGGCTTTGACGCAGCAGAGCACCCTTTCTCAACAACGTCCTGATGAAAAAACGGTCTTGGCTATGCTTCCCGCTGATTGGGTGATCGGTCACCAGATTGCCGTTGACCGATACAATATCGACATCACCCATAGGTCGGTCGCCGTGGAAATTCACAGCACTGGCCTCCACCCTTTTCGATCCGAACAAACGGTATCCCGCTGCATAGACCTCGCCAATTGTGGCTGGCATATTATTTATTTCTGGCCCAATGCCGGCCACATCAGGCGCATCGCCCCTCGCGGCATTACAGAGCTCGTCTCCTGGGCAGAGCGACTTGACAGCGGCCCATCCTTGCCGCGTCAATACCTGGTGATTCGGGGTGGCGGTGAACTCGTCACCGCTGGAAGTTTTGACACAGTAAAGCGTACCCTCGTACCGACTTCGATATACACTCTTTAGGTCGCCAATCGGAGCAATGCGGGCCGACTCGGTAAGACAGTTAATAAACCCCATCTCCCCAGCTTCATCCTTCAGCTCCGTTGCTCCCCCGGCCACGAACGGAATGACCCGAGCTGAGCAAGTTTTATTCTCGCGAGCCCTGTCTACCACCCCCGCCCCGATTCCCAGAACGTCCACAAGGGCGATAACCCCAGGGTGCCCCTCCAGGATACCGATCAGGATACCCGTCACCTGCATTGTGTCTGGGGAATGATTACGCTGCAGCTCTTTGATCGCCCGCCCGTGTCGCCTGGCAAAGACGCTGAAGTCTCCCCCACGCCCCACGTCCAGGCCGATCACCGTCAAAGGCTCCCAGTCGTTTGCGTCCTGGTGTAGCAGCCAACGCTGGTTGCTTCGTTCTATCGACGCAAGTGAGATGACCGTGTCTTCTGCAGAGCTGGCAAACTCTCCGGCCACACGGTTCTGAAAGACAGCCGACTCCTTCCCCCATTGGCGCTCCCTGGCTGCAGCCCACTCCGCAGACATCCGCCCAGCCTTGATCGCCTCATCCTGGTGGACATGACGTACCCACCATTCCTCGTACCCAGGTGCCCGTTTGTGAATCTCATAAAAACGGCCGTTCGGCTCCCCTGGTGTGCTGATTGCCAGCGCAAAACACCCACCCGTCGAGAAGGCGCCTTCGGCTGCGTCCCATGTCTCGGGCGGTATCTCTTTGGCTTCGTCGAAAATGTATAGCAGGTCTTTCGCATGAGCTCCCTCTATCATCGAAGCATTGTTGCTTGCCAGGGGAAAGGCTTCCCCGTTCCTCAGCTTCAAATTGCGGTCGAGCAGCTCAGTCTTCTCGTCGAAAGGCTCCCTGCCGATCTTGTCCCACTTCAGGCGATGTGCCCACTTGTGGATCTCAGGCCACAGGAACTTTGTGAGCTGGCGCCAGGCTGATGCCGTTGTCGGTACTTTCCAGTCATCTTTCCCGGCGTCCCTGGTCAGGGCAAACCACAACACCCCCCAGGCTGATAGCGAGGTCTTACCCAGCCCGTGCGGACCTCGCACACTAACCCGCCTGTGCTTCTGGAGCTCGTAGAGTGCTTCCACTTGGTAAGACGCTGGCCCTTCCCCCTCTTCCCAGATAATACAGTCACGGACAAAGCCAGCCGGGTCTCGCAGGTACTTCCCCCGGAACACCTGGTATGGCGTCATAGCCGCCAGCAGCTCCGCCAATTCCTTGCGCTCCGCCGGGGTCAGATGCTTTATCAGCTCAACGTCGACAGGCATGTCGATCACCCTTTAGACTCCTCTTCCAACGTCTTCGCCATGCGCTCACGCACGACGGTAAAAATTGCCATGACTCGATCCGCCATCTCTCTATCAGACATCCCGGCCACTAGCTTCTCGCCATCCGAGGTGATGTCCCAGTGCTCTGGTATCTTGCCAAACTCTATCTCCAAAAACCTGGCGTTTGACCGGAAGTCCTTGCTTTGTGCCATCCCGAGCAGGATCACCTCGTTGACGGTATACATTTTGCCGTCAGACTTATTCTTGACCTTCATGTCGCCGATGTTTTGTGCTAACGCCTGCAGGTGCATGTAAGGCTTCAGCTTCGTACCTTTCCGGTTGATGCGTGGATCACCAGGGACAAACGGCCTGCCTCTTGGCTTGCCCTTCTTTCGCAGCAGCTCGACCGGGACCTGGACAATTTCAGTTTTGCTGGTTTCTACAGCGCCACTGCTACCATCTGGCAAAACGGCTACCTTCTTGGGCGTGACTTCTGCAGCGTCAGACATTTTCAGTCTATCACTCTGGTTGACGGATCAGATGAAAGAGAGTAAACTTCTTGGAAAGGAGATTCTACCCCATGACAGATCAACCCAACTTGTTCGGCGCACCAGACTCTACTCCCAGGCGAAGCCCCCCCGTCCTTAATCCCGACGGCGTCTCCGTCAAGGGCTGCAATATCATCTATGCACCCAAAGGCCAGGCCGGGGAATACGCTGCCTTGGCTGCCAACCCCTACCGCGGATGCACTCACCGTTGCGCCTATTGCCTGTCCGAGGACACCCTGATCCAGATGGCTGATGGTACTACAAAACCCATCAGGGATATTCTGGTAGGTGATTCTATCCTCGGCATAGAAACTATTGGTCATGCAAAAGCCTGGACAACTCGCATTGTCACCACGACCGTACTTGCCAAGACAACTAGCCGACGGACAGCCTATAAAATCACTTTGGAAGATGGCACCACCGTCATCAGCTCGTCTGACCACCGCTGGCTTACAGATCGAGGCGACTGGAAATATACAATTGATAGTCCAAAAGGCCAACGCCCACACTTGACAACCAAAAATCAAATCCGAAAACTTTGCGGAGCAGTACTTACGCCACTCAAATCGAAATCGTATAAAACCGGCTATTTGGCTGGCATTATCCGAGGCGATGCTAATCTTGCTATCTATGATTACTCTGACCGCAAACGCCCATCCGGTAAGACAACTGGTATTCAATATCGATTCCGCTTGGCGCTCAAAGATAAACCCGCTCTGCAACGCGCCCAACAATATCTCTCTGAGTTTGGAGTAGAAACCACTAATTTCGTTTTCAAAAACGGATCCCATATTGATCTGAATGCCATCGGAACAACAAGCCCAGCAAAATGGAAAAAAATCAATGATCTCATTTCCTTTGCCAGCTTCACGGACTTCGAATGGCAACGCGGCTGGCTGGCCGGAATCTTTGACGCTGAAGGTTCTCACCAAAAACAATCTCTTCGTATCTCTAACACCGATGAGACTATTTTGCAGGTTACACAATCGGCACTCATAAATCTCGGTTTCCGGTCGGTTAAAGAGGATCATCCCAGCCACGCTTCCACTATTCGCGTTCTGGGGGGACGCAACGAAACCATCCGCTTCTGGCAACTCACCAATCCCGCTATCAGCCGAAAATTCAACCTCAACGGAAGAGCTCTGCATGGTTCTGTAAAAATCAAGAGCATTGACTGGATGCCTGATAATTCCGTGATCAAAATGTTCGACATAATGACCGGCACCGGTAACTTCATCGCAAATGGTCTTGTCTCCCATAACTGCTACGTTCCTCGCGTGCTCCAGATGCAACGGGACGTATTCTATTCGACCGTCACCCCTCGCAAGGACTTCCTGCGACTGCTCCAGAATGACGCCCAGAAGTACCAGGCGGCTGACATCCATGAGCAGGTACTTTTCAGTTTCACCTGCGATGTTTACAACCCGACCAATACCACCCTCACCCGGCCAGCGTTGCAAATTGTTCAGGCTCACGGCCTGGGAATCAGTGTCCTGACCAAAGGCGGCACCCGTGCCCTGGTCGACCTGGACTTGTACCGCCCCAGCCTTGACTGCTTCGCTACCACCCTCACTACCATCTCTGATGACTTCTCCCTCAAATGGGAACCAGGCGCAGCTCTTCCCGAAGATCGGATCCGTGCTCTCTTCGAGTTTCACGATGCCGGCATATTTACCTGGGTAAGCCTGGAGCCCACTTTGAACGTCGGCGCCAGCCTGCAGATCGTCGAGGAAACCTGCGACATCGTTGACTTGTATAAAATCGGGCGAGCCAACTATCTCCCCATGACAGCCACGACCGACTGGGAACGGTACACCCTGGAAATGCTCAACCTGGTCAACAAGCTGGGTGTGCGTCACTACTTCAAGGCCGATTTGCAAGGGTTTCTCCCTCCGGGCTATCCGAATGTTCAGCGGCAGGTGCAGCACAATTGAAAGCCAGGTAGTGCTTGTTCTGGTGCTGCCGGATCCACACCGTCCGCACCCCCATCTTTGCCAGATATTCCAGAAAATATTTCCAGCCCCGCTTGCCCAACAGAGCGGGGCTTATCTTTACCATCTGCTCAGGGATCCCTATCTCTGAGAGCAACCCGTAGGGCATTTGCACGAATACAGCCTGGATGAACGTCACGAACACCCATCCCCGAAACTCCCGTCTAAAGATAATCCTGAGCTGGTCATAAGGTACGCCGTAGGCGTCCAGGTCGATCACATCAAAGCGTGTCAGGTCCAAGGTCTCCAGGAAGCGCTCGTTGTCGCCTGGCAGGTGGAAGAGCAAGTCTTCATCCTTTTTGATCTCGATCGGCAGCACCAGGATCTTGCGCTTGGATCCTGCCAGCTCACGCACCGCCCGCCAGATTGTACCTTTCCCGGCGTAGCAATCCAGGACCCGGATAACATGCTTTCCCGGAAGATGACCTAGCCGTAATGCCACTTTGTCAGCCAGGTAGGTATTATCAGTCTTTTTGATATCACTCATCGTTTTCCTCTTCCAACGACGAACCCCCAACAAAAGCCAAAACACCACACGGCCACAATGAAAATATAAATATACCAATTCATGTTACGCATCTTTTTTTTGGCATGGCCGGCAAGCCCGCCGGTGTTGATCGGCACTCCGGGCAGGCCTCCCAGGCGGTTTATCCTGCCCGCCCGCCGTCGCTCCGCCATTGCCGCCTTTGTCCGCCGATCAATTCGATGGTGCATTATTCCCCTTCCTTCGCATCGTTGGCACCGTAGAGCACTTCGACCCCTTCGACGGCAGCGAGCTGGTCGATCAGATCTTTGGCGTCCAGAGCACTATCGACCGGGATGGAGATGAGCACCCGCAGCATTGGCAAAAGGCGGATCTCTTGGGTGGTCTCATGCAGGTGCGGATTCTTATAATCCACCCCCAGGAGTTCGTCTTCTTCGAAGCCCCAGTCTACCAGGTCGGCCACGTCGAATCCATTGGCGAGTTTGTCGAAGTCCCAGTCGCCGACGTTCTTGCGCATCCTGATGGACAGCTCATCACATTCCTTGTCGGTGAGCTTCCGGCTGGGCACGCTGACATTGACCTCGGTACCAGGCCCCCAGGCGCCAGCAGCTTCCTGGACGATCATTCTCTGGTGACCGTCGATCAATCTGCGCTTGCCATCCGCCGCCGGTGCATTGGCTACCAGCGGAACTGCTTGCCCAAACTTTGCCAGACTTTTCTTGATCTCATCCGCATCATGTTCTGATAAAGTGACCGGGTTTCTTTCCCAGGTCACCAATTCCCCCAGCTTGATCTTCACAACGTCCCAGGTTATTTTCTCAGCCATGCCCACGCCTCCAGTTTGTTTGACCCAGGTCAGCCGCTGCTGGCCGGCTGCCTGGATCCTTGCTTGCGGGCAAACGCCCATTTTTTCGTTTTTACCAGCAGGTGCCGGCAATTATCCGGCCTTCTTTTGAAAAAATATAATTGACGGGAAGGTCTCGAACCTTCGGCGATGGTACCAGTCGCCAGCTCCCAGCTCCGCCCCGGATCGTTAATCCGGCTCTCCGTGCGATCAATGTATTTTAATATTTAAGTGCAGACGTATTCTACCATGCGACATTGTACTTGACAATAGTAAAAACTGATTGACAATCATTCTCTTATCGGTTATACTCTTGCCATCTTGTAAGTCCCATCCGATCGAAAGGAGTTTCACATGACTGCAAAAAAGAACGAGATCACCATCATTCCCACCTTCCGTGTCGCCTCGCCGGAAGTACGCCTGGTGCTGCAAGCCGAAGCCAACAGCCGGCAGCCGCTCTCGGTATCCCTGGCACGTATCTGTCAGGAAGCCCTGGCAGAGTACATCTTTGCTCATGGCTTGTTTACCAAACACGGGATCACCCCGCCGAACCAGGCACGTAATGGCTAGAACCCTTAATGGGAATCCCACCGGGCAGGCAGCCCAGATCGACCGGAGAGATAAGTTAGAAGAATCTCTCAAATATTTCAGGGGAGAATTTGACCTGCGCTGGTTTACCGCGCTGAATCGCCTGAAGGATCTCGACCCTGCCGGCTGGGAGGCTTGGTACGATCGGCAGCCCGAGCAGTCTTGCGAGGAAATGCTGCCCAAGATCGAAGAGCTGGTCAAGCTCTTGGAAGTAGGCAAGTAATATGCCCCGCAGAGCTCTTCGACCTTCCCCGCTCATCCGTCACACCATCTGCGGATCCACGTTCGCGGCCCGTAGCCTAAATTTCCGGCATGGCCGCCTGCAGATCAGCCCGCTCTATTGCCGCAAGTGCAACACCCGGATCACCGAAAAGGATATCGAAGCCGTCAACGAAGCTGCCGAAAAAGAGCTCACCTTCTTGGGTGTGCTGGCAGATCCCACCAAGGCGGCACCCGCCGACCTGGCTGTAGATTTTTAGCAAGGAGAGACACATGACCACCCCAGATCCAAAACCTAAAGATGTCACCACCACCGCCACGGCGGAAGACCGCGAGAAGGCAGCTTCCCTGGCCGTGCAGCAAGCGGATGTCAAGATCCAGATCCGCGACTACCTTCTGAGCGACCAAGCCATCGCCCGTTTTGCTACCATGATGGGAGCCCGTGAAGCCCGCTATTATATTTCCAGCGTGCTCATGGCCGTCGCCTATTCCCCCAAACTCCAAGAGTGCACGAAAGACAGCATCCTGAAGTGCGCCCTGCGCGCTGCCTCCCTGGAGCTCTCTTGCGACGAAGGACTCCACCAAGCCCAGCTCGTACCCTACAAGAAAGTCGCCAAACTAATTATCCATTATCTCGGCCTGGTCAACCTGGCGCAGCGTACCGGCAAGTACCGGACGATCAACTGGGGATCGGTAAAAGAAGGCATGGTCATCGACTATGACATCCTGACCGGTCTGCATACTATCAGTGGGAGCCCCCTCAAGGTTGACTCCCCGACCCTCGGCTACTTCGCTTATTTCGAGCTGATGAATGGCTACCGGAAGTCTGAGTACATGACCATTGCAGAGATCCACGCCCATGCCAAGATGTGGGCACCATCCTACAGTTATCCCGACTCGGCCTGGAATGACCCCAAGAAGCGCCCGGCGATGGAACAAAAGACTCCCATTCGCAAGCTGATGAAGCAGGCCGACATGAGCGGCAAGGTCGGCGCACAACTGGCGGCTGCCCTGTCTGAAGACGACTTTGTGATGGATGAGGCCCTGGTCGTTGAGGGCACCGAGGCAAAGCCGGATCAACCCGTGCCAGTTACTAACGCCGATTGGGTACCTCCCTTCCCCGCCGGCGACACCCCTCCAAACCTGGGAAGCCCCGAAGACGACAGGATCATCCCC
>Ga0208045_1000541_pt1 | contig 14538 bp, 10 predicted proteins | sample PL_2010_200m_FD_184160 | JGI IMG/M metagenome (GOLD analysis project Ga0208045, IMG submission 184160) | Freshwater microbial communities from Powell Lake, British Columbia, Canada to study Microbial Dark Matter (Phase II) - PL_2010_200m... | ecosystem: Environmental > Aquatic > Freshwater >...
GTTTCTACTAACGCAACAATGACTTTCTGGTAGTGTTCTATATCCTCATTGGTTAAAGTGCGGCCCTTGCGATCCTTGAGCCATTTCTGCACTGGTTGATAACCACCGATATAAAAATTCCAAGCAATTTCTGGCACGTTACCGAAGTACTGGTCTTTATTAATAAAAACGTTGCTATCTTTGTAGATGACTTTCTCAACCAAATCGGAACCGGCAACCTGGTAAGTTGTTACGAATTTATTCACCTTAGGCGATTCAAGAAGGTGCAGTTCGCGGAGTTCTTTGCCAAGCGCAACTAGTTTCCTAAAACCCTCTGCGTTTTTTGGATATGGTATTCGGGGAAAATCAATTTTCAAAAACTCTTTGTACTTCTCGCGATAATTCGGCGAATGGAGAACGGCGTAAATGTAATCAAAAATATCTTCTGGTGACGTCTTGTCAACCATCTCTTCAATTTTACCGACAATTTCTCTTTTGAGGTTAGAAACCCTTGATCCATCCTCGGTATATAGATATAAAGGGAAAACATAATCAGTCCCAAGTGAGCCTGGATTTGAGTACGTTCGTAAATCAGAAATATATTTTGACACCAATGACAAATCATTAAAATTCTGATTTCTACATGTAATAAGGACTAGATTATCTTTATTAAAGATATGTCTGTTGATTTTCTCTCTGGGATAAGCGATAAAACCTTTTGACCTCCCAGAATAGACCGTACAACGAATATCAAATGGTCTGTATAAAATACTTCCAATCTTATAATCTCCTAATAGGTCTTTTTGAGCTAATTTTATTTTCCAATCGCGACCATCTTCTGGAAGTTGAAATTTGTTTCTTATTTCTGATTCCGATAAATTCTGAAAATCTTTCACAGTGTTTTCAACCTCTCTTTTTGTAAATTGAATGGTTGTATCGTCGCGTTTTGTCTGTATTCCCGAATTATATCCATTAAATAATTCCGTAACCGGAAATCCTTTCTCGTACTCTTCAGCTGCCCCAAAATCCTTCGGCACGAAGAAATAATATGGCTTGGTATAATCAAGTTTCTTCCATTTGATAGTTTTCAAATCACCCTCGTTAAGCGCTTTGAATTTATCTCCTCTTTTACCGTAAAGTTCGGCGTGATGAACCGTACCAAGACCATTTTTATCCTCCATTTTGCGCACGAATATGGATATCGCCACGCCCTGCTGAATATCAAATACATTCTCGTCCTTTCCGCCATCGGGAGCTTTTTCCTTTTTCTTGGAATTGCCGTGGAGATCCAGAACATAAATATCATCAAACGTCTCAAGCAGGTGTTTTCTCATCTGGCGGTGGGTAATGCCGTCTATATATGAGTTATTGGTAATCATCGCCACGATGCCATTTCTACTTTTCTCTATGAAATGTTCGGCAAAGCGTATAAATTTTATGTAATCATCATCCAGATTAATTTTTTTCTCCCCAAGACCTTCTTTATAAACCTTAATGAGATTTTGTATCCACTCGCCTTTATTAGAAGAACTCACACTGTAAGGCGGATTGCCGATAACCACCATGATCGGCGTCTTATTCTTTATTACCGCTGCTTCCTTTGATTCCTCGGCAATACTCTCGGCAAAACCGAACCCCGTGAATAAATCATCCTGAACGGGACTTTCCTCAAGTGAGTTCGTCAGATAAATTCCCAATCGGCGATGGAAGTTCCAGAACCCCGTTTCCTTAAAAGCCATACTTAATTTAAGATGGGCTATCGTATAGGGTGCCATCATAATTTCAAAACCATGTAGGCGTGGGAGTAAGTCGTTATGGACGTACGCCGGCCAGCGTCCCTTTTGTCCCGCTTTCAACAATCTTTCATAGATGCTCCGGATGACGGCGCTGATAAAAGTTCCAGTTCCGACGGCCGGGTCAAGGACCTGGACCCGATGTATGCCGTTTTCCAATTTTGAAGTATCGGCTAATCCTTCGGCGAGCCCAAACTCTTTCTCAAGCAGATAATCAACGGAACGCACTATAAATCTCACTACCGGCAGGGGCGTATAGAAAGCGCCTAACTTCTTGCGCAATTCCGGATCGTACTCCTTCAAAAAATCCTCATAAAAATGAATTACCGGATCGGGGCCTTCGTGAGTTTTACCCCACAGATCATCTTTGAAATACTGATTCATCAACTCTTGAACATTTGCATGGGTAAAAACCTCGCATAATTCGTTTACGATGTATTCAAGCCGTTTATCAAAATTCGGTCCGACGATATGGTCAAAGAAGTGGCGCAAAAACGGATTGGAGTTTGGCACGAGATCGCGAGCTTCCTGCCGGGAAAAGTTCTCCGGTGATTTATCGTCATAACGGGCGACAAAAAGGCCATAGACGAGGGTTTGGGCATACATATCCGAAAATGCATCCGGTGTGAGATCATGTACCAGCAATTTCTTAATCGTTTCATATAGCCGGATAAGTTCGGCATTACTGTCGGATTTCTCCGAAGCCAGGAACTGCCGTACATTGTCCCTAATTCTCTGGGCCTTGCCGCCCATGATTTTTGAAAGGTGCTCTCCGGAGCGTATCGGTTCTTTATGTGATTGGGTAAAATCGATAAGTGTTTTTGCGGCGGATTCATAATTTTCCTGAATCGGCGCAATAGTCCGATTTTTTATATCGTAGTCGGCTATTTTTATCGGTTCTTCATATCGGTGGCCGTTCCTGTAAAAGCGGAACTCAACATAATCGGTAAGGACTAAGTTTGCATAGCCGTAATATCTGGCCATCTGCTCAGACTTTTCAACCTTATCCAATGAGATTCCTATATCCTTCGCTTCAATATACAAAATGGGCACATCATTCTTAAGCACCACGAAATCCGGCTTATTACCTTCTTTTGCCCGTGCGTCATGATCTATTCGCTTAACATTAATTGATTCAAAAACACCCCTGATTAATACCTCAAAATCGGTACGGTAGCCCATCTCACTCGTTTCCTCATGAGAGAACTTGGAGGAAATTGACTGAATATACTTTTCAAAAAGATTATGCATATGGTGAAAAAACGTTTATATCATCCAGTTTAGACCATTTTAGAGACCTCTAAAAGTCTGGACTAATCCAGCTTCGGCGGTATCATGAAAGTACAACTTAATAGGGTGAAAGCCCAAGACCTAAACTTAGAAATTAGAATTTTTTGAGCATGGTCTGTGAGTCCAACGAAGGCATTAAGCTCCTAGTCAGAGCGCCTTCGTTGGCTATGCGGGGAAACTCGTATAGGTGGCCGCAAGGCCATCACTGGCTGGGAGCTTTGTGTTACAAAGTCCTCCGGCCGACAATCAGCAACGATTCCATGTACAAGCGGATTCCGGTCAAAAAACTTTCAGGAAGCGAGACATTTAAAAACTCCGGCGGCAGAGATTTCTCAATATTGGAGTTCTGGCGCTACGGATTCTCTAACATCAACTCAAATGTCCTGCGAGGTGCACTCGCGGAGTTTCTCGTGGAAAACGCGCTGAGGGATAAGTCAAAAATCTCCGTCAGAAATCCTTGGGGAGACAGCGATGTGACGCTGGATGATGGAACAAAGATTGAGGTGAAGTGCTGTTCGTATATTCAGGACTGGGATCAGAACGAGCTCTCAAAAATAGTTTTCTCCGGCCTCAAGGCGAAAACACTGTACTGGTCGTCCGCGGTCAGCGCATTCCCCAGGAAAGAAGCGGACTACAAATCCGATATCTACATCCTCGCGCTCTTCAAGCACCAAGACCCCAAAACCTTGGATATCCTGGATTTGGATCAATGGTGTCTTTATGTTCTTTCAAAAGACGAGATCAAGAAAATAACGAAAGACGGAAACAGCATCTCAATCGGACGGTTGGAAAAGAACGGCATAGAACCGGTTTCCTTCAACGATCTACGCCAGAAAATTGAAACTACAGCTAAAGGTCGGATAAAACATAAAAAATAACAATGAAAAAAGTATTTATTCTCTCGTTATTGGTGCTTCCGATTTTATTGGTAGCTCCGAAAGCCCAAGCCATAGCGGTTTGGTCGGAAGACGCGATTAAGGCGGTTTGTGTTGATACGGTTTCTGAACTCCAACAGTCCGGAGTTTTGCCTATCAATTCAAACCTGTCTGCTGGTTCTGGTCAGCCGGACTTCTCTTTAGAGGGAAGGGTCGCTGCTCTTGAAAACAGAATGTCTGTGGTTGAGCAGTTGGTTAATGTCGTGATTGGCTTATTAAACCAAATTGTAGGTATGATTTCTGGGCTGGTTAAATAAAATAATAGAGCTGATTCTCAAAATTGTTTTGAGACAAGAATACCTAGCTATGTTTATGCACAGTGCAAATTGAGGCTGATTTGCTATTATAAAGTCATAAGTTCTTTCGACATATTGTTTTAACCATAAAGGACGGATCCAACACTTGTGGGAGCAAACCACAAAACGCAAGTAATGGGACCGCCAAAGTGGTTCGTGAAACAAACTACCGGATTACGTCCCGCTCTTTGTAGCAAATAAAACGTTGTCTTAGTTAGGTAGAAGCGCGAATCGAAGTTGTGACAAGCTATGAGCTTGTCGTTGCCTCGATTCACGCTTTTTCTTTTGCAACGCCAAGCTCTCGTTTTGAGAACTTGGCGTTTTATTGTCCTAAAACGCAAAACAAAAAAATAATCATGTCTAAGAAATTAGCAAGACTTATCTGGCATACCGAAAAACGGCGAGTGAATGATTTGATTCGCTATGAGAAAAATCCTCGTATCCTTACGCCAAAGCAACTCGAAGGATTGAAGCGGAGCCTGAAGAAATTTAATATTGCTGAATTGCCTGCGACGAATGTAGATGGAACTCTGGTTGCAGGAAACCAACGTGTTCTCGCTCTATCCCTACTTGGTCGCGGCGAAGAAGAGATAGAGGTTCGTGTTCCAAATCGCCCGCTTACCGAAGCGGAGTTCCGCGATTATCTTCTTACCTCAAATCGTTCGGGTGCAGATTGGGATTGGATGAAACTCGCTTCTGAATTTGATATCAGCGAGTTGCTTACGGCAGGTTTCGATTCCCAAGACTTGAGCAATATTTTTGATGATAATCTTCAAATTGAAAACGATGATTTTGACGAAGATAAGGAGATTGAATATGCGAAGAAAACGACGATTAAGCCCGGCGACTACTTCGCGCTCGGCAGACATAGGTTGCTTTGCTCCGATGCTCTAGATCCCAACGCGGCGAAGAAACTAATGGGAAATGCGCGTGCCGATATGACAAACGACGATATTCCTTACAACATTTCACTTTCTTACGACCGTGGCGTAGGTAATAAGAAGAATTACGGCGGTACGATGAATGACAATAAAACCGATGATGAGTACCGAACTTTCGTGAAATCCATCATGCAGAACGCGCTCGCAGTCACGAAGCCGGACGCGCATGTTATGTTTTGGTGCGATGAGAGATATGTGTGGCTTCTTCAAACTCTGTATCGCGAACTCGGCATTGATTCGAAAAGACTTCTGATATGGATTAAGGACAATGCCTCGCCGACGCCGAATGTGGCATACAACAAAGTTACGGAATATGTGGTTTATGGAACCAGGGGGAAACCGTTTCTTTCCGACAAGGTAAGAAATTTGAATGAAGTTATGAATAAGGAGGTAGGTACGGGCAATCGCCTGACGGATGACATCCTTGACCTTTTAAATATCTGGCTAGTTAAGCGACTGCCGGGAAATACTTACGATCATCCTACTCAAAAACCTCCTTCCCTGTATGAAAAATCTTTGCGACGCTGTACGCGTCCAGGAGACATTGTGGTGGATTTAACGGCGGGATCAGGGAGTTTACTCATTGGGTGTGAGCAACTCAAGCGCACGGCATATCTTTGCGAGGTCGAACCGGTCTTTTGCCAGGTAATAATTAATAGATTCAAAAAAGTTTCCCATGACCAAATCAAAAAACTCAATTAAACAGGGTGATACTTTTCGATTGGGCGAGCATTTGTTGCTCTGCGGAGATTCCCGCAATAAAAACAAGGTTGCTAAGTTGATTGGCTATAGAAAAATAAAGTCAGTAATCGTGGATGTACCCTACGGGATAGCCGTAGCGGAAAGTAAAGAAGGATTCCGGACACTTATGAAGAATAAGCCCGTCGCCAACGACCAGCTCCAAAGTGATGGCGAATACAGGAAATTCACCAGTGAATGGATTGAGGCGGTAAAGCCCTATCTAGCGAAGAAAAACTCTTTCTACATCTTCAACGCGGACAAGATGATTTTCGCACTCAGGGAGGGTATGCGCGATGCGGATATAAAATTCGCCCAACTTCTTATTTGGGTGAAAACTGCCGCAGTCATCGGACGCATGGATTATGTTTCTCAACACGAATTAATAGCTTACGGCTGGTATGGAACGCACGAGTTCATGAAATCCAAAGATAAGAGCGTCCTTGTGTATCCAAAACCGAACAGAAGCCCGTTTCATCCGACAACAAAACCAATCGAACTCATCAGACGGCTTATCTTAAACAGCACGAATATCGGCGACATTGTATATGATGGATTTTTGGGAAGTGGTACGGCTACTTTGGCTTGCGAGCAAACGAAGCGAATATGTATCGGTGTTGAAATCGATCCCGAATATTGCCAGACCGTGATCGAAAGGTTCGAGAAATTCACGAATATAAAAGCAATAAAAATATGACTAAAGTCGAAACCATAATCATCCGGCAGGATAAACTGAAGAAGGCGCTTTTGGAGCAGATGAAGCGGACGCCGACGATAGAGCAGGCGGCGCAGAAAGTCGGCGTGAGCCGGATGACCGTAAACCGCTGGCGCAAGAAGAATAAGCGATTCAATGACGAGGTTGAGACTGCTTTGCGCGATGGCCGGGAGTTTGTATCAGATATCGCTGAGACTCAAATGTTCAGTCTTATAGGGCAAGGGAAACAGGAGATGATCAAGTATTTCCTGAGTCATAATAATTCTCGGTACGCGAATAAACTGGAGCTTTCCGGAACGGTTTCCACCAAAGATGAACCTTTAACGGCTGAACAAAAAACGCTTATTCGGCAAGCGTTAAAGCTATCGTCTTTAAGAAATCATGCCAGAAAATCAAAAAGCGCGTGAAGTTTTGTTGGAGAAAATCCTGAAAGACCGCAATCTTCGCACGAAGATAGTGCAGGAAAGCTTTGAGTGGTTCTTTACTATCTATTTCCATCATTACATGAAATATGAAACCGCTCCTTTTCATGAAGAAATGTTTCATATCGCCGAGGATGATTCCATAAAACTTGTGGTTATAGCCGCCTTCCGGGGTTCAGCAAAATCGACGATTATCACGACCGCCTATGTCTTGTGGGCGATTCTCGGCAAACAGCAGAAAAAATACATTCCCATTCTGAGCGGAACGGAACAGAAAGCACGACAGCACCTTATGAACATCAAGCGCGAGCTTGAAGAAAACGAGCTACTGCGGAAAGATCTTGGGCCATTTCAGGAAGAACGCAACCAATGGGGAGCGCAGTCGCTTTTTATCCCAAGATTCAAAGCCCAGATTCGTATCGGTTCAATTGAGCAGAATATCCGAGGAACGCGGCAATCGGAATTCAGACCGGATTTGATCATCCTCGATGATGCAGAAGACACGAACTCGGTTAAATCTCAAGAGGGGCGAGATAAGACCTTTGATTGGTTTACCGGGGAGATCATTCCTTCGGGAGATAAAAATACGCGTTACATCATCGTCGGCAATCTTCTCCATGAGGATTCATTGCTCAAACGGTTACAGAAAAAAATTGAGAACGGCGAGGTAAACGGCGTTTACCGCGAATATCCGATAACAGATGAAGATGGACATCCTTTGTGGCCGGGGAAATTCCCGAAACCCGAAGACATTGAAGAAGAAAAGAAAAAAGTGATGAATCCCATCGCTTGGGCGCGGGAATACCTTTTGAAAATCGTTTCCGACGAAGACCAATTAATCAGAAGGGAGTGGATCAAGACATACAAAGAAATCCCTCAGAACACAGCGGGTTATTACGCCATTGGCATCGATCCCGCTATATCAAAGAAAGCGAGCGCTGATTGCACGGCAATGGTATCCGCGTATGTATCCAGTCGTTTGGAGAATCTGCGCATATATATTCTCCCTAACCCTACAAATGAAAAGCTCACATCGCTTGAAACAATTGAAAGAGCAAAAGATATTTATCGGGCTTTAGGCAAGGGAAAGATATTTGTGGAAGATGTTCAATATCAAGGATCGCTGGTGGAACAATTAATAAAAGAAAACTTTCCTGCGTTTCCGGTAAAAGTTCACGGGCAAGATAAATATGCCCGCTTGAAGGCGGTGAGTTTCTTGGTGCAGGCAGGGAAGGTAGTCTTTCCCGAATCCGGAGCGGGAAACCTTATAAATCAACTTATTGGATTCGGGACTGAAAAGCATGACGATTTAGTTGATGCATTTTCCATTCTCTTATCGCAAATACTCGAGGATGATCATCGTCCTCACGCGATAGGGATTAGGTTGAATACCGATCCGAATGCGCCAGACCTTCTCTATTTGGGCAGTAGGGAGAAAGAAATTGAGCTGGAAAAAAGGAGGGCTAATGCGCGTTTCTTCAAGATTTAAAGGGTATCCAGGACGCTCTGGACTCTTCCATGATTTGGCGGCTCCCTTTGGGTATGAACAACCAATTTGTAGGGTCGGTGGGGCCTGCGACCCAGACGAAGATTCAGGCCCCAGTAAAGGTCAAATACTGCTTGTATGCGAGGAAAAGCACAGAGAGTGAGGAACAGCAGGTTCTTTCCATAGACAGTCAGATCAAAGAGATGGCGAAGATCGCCGAGCGGGACGGACTCGAGATTGTGGAGATAAGAAAGGAAAGCCACTCGGCGAAAGCGACCGGGGAACGCGAGGTGTTTAATGGACTCCTCAAAGATATACGATTGGGCAAGTTCAACGGTATCCTCACTTGGGCACCGGATCGCTTGAGTCGAAACGCCGGGGATCTTGGTAGTTTGGTGGATTTGATGGATCAGAAACTCTTGATTGAAATACGCACTTTCAGTCAGAAGTTTACGAACAGTCCCAGTGAGAAGTTTATGCTTATGATTCTCTGCTCAACCGCAAAATTGGAGAACGATAACAAGAGCGAGAATGTGAAGCGAGGATTGCGGACAAGATGCGAACAGGGATTGCGGCCATCAATGGCTCCGTTCGGATATCTGAATGAGAAAAGGAAAGACAAGCCTTGCGAAGTCATCGTGGATCCGGTCCGAGCGCCGATCGTGAAACAAATATTTGAGAAGGTAGCGAATGAAAAAGCATCGGGAAGAAAAATATATCACTGGCTGAAATACGAAGTGAAGATTAAAACTCCAAATGGGAAGTTTCTCTCGCTATCGAATATCTTTTTACTCCTCAAGAGAACCTTCTTCTATGGTGTTTTTGAATATCCGGTCGGGAGCGGTAATTGGTACACCGGCCAGCATACGCCGATTATCACGAAGGAACTCTATGATAGGGTTCAGGAACAGCTAGTGCGGAGCGAGATTACTAAAAACAGTAAGGAATTTGCCTTCACAAAACTCATCTCCTGCGGATTGTGCGGCTCGGGAGTCACCGCTTGCGAGAAATACAAGCATCAGCAGAACGGCAATGTCCATAGATATGTCTACTATGGCTGTACGAAGGCCAAAGACCCTCAATGCAAATGCGGATACTTGAATGAAGACGAGATTATCAGCCAGATCATAGCGATTTTCGATACTTTGGATATCAACGAGCTTGGAATCAGGCACAAGTTCAAAGATGAGATATCCAGGTACAACAAATTCAGGAAGATTGCGCTCGGGAAAAACCGGGAGCAAATCGGGGTCGAGGAATTCGATGCCAAGGCTTATGCTATATACCTTCTAACTGAAGGAACAATACCGGAGAAGCGAGAACTCTTATCTAATCTCAAAAGTAGATTGATATTGAAAAACAAGATATTGACCTTGGAGAGTTCGGCGGAGAAGTAATCTGAGATACTTCGAATTAAAAAACAAAACAGTGTAAATCGCTGTTTTGTTTTGTCACTTTTACACACTACCAAGGTCGCACAGATATGTCGGGGACCATGGTCTCTTGAACCTCGCTCAGCATTGTGCCCCCGGCAGGAATTGAACCCACAACCTCCTGGTTCCCCGCCGTCATTTGCTGTGCCCTCGCTAGGAATTGAACCCAGACCTTCAGGTTCGAAGCCTGACGTGATATCCATTTCACCACGAGGGCAAATTATGGCGGGCAGGGAAGCCCGAATGTTCCAATTGCTTGCCCGCCGAAGCGTTTTCGCGAAGGCGGGAGCTACAGGGGCGTTTCCATATGATTCTAGAACTATTTTCGTTATTTTCAAAATGACGATAGAATAGGAACATGGAACTCAAGGTACCGAAGGAAATCAAACAGATTGCCAAAAAGCTTTTTGAAAACAATCATCAGGCGTATCTGGTGGGCGGCTGCGTGCGCGACTTGTTCCTGAAACGGGAGCCGAAGGACTGGGACATCGCGACGGACGCGAAGCCGGCGGACATTCAGAAACTCTTTCCCGAAAGCGTCTACGAAAACGAGTTCGGGACGGTGGGCATTAAGACCGACTCCAAAGATGAGAAGCTGAAGATAGTCGAGATAACCACTTTCCGTTTGGAGGGAAGATACAGCGATAAGCGCCATCCCGATAGCGTGAAGTTCGCGAAGACGATAGAGGATGACTTGGCCCGGCGGGATTTCACCGTGAATGCCCTCGCGCTCGACCTTGGCCAAAAGAAAAAAGAGATAATAGACCCTTATGGCGGAGAGGTGGACCTAAAAACGAAGGTCGTTAGGACAGTGGGGGAGCCGGAGAAGCGTTTCGAGGAAGATGCACTCCGCTTGATGCGCGCCGTGCGGTTTGCGGTGGAATTGGGATTCGAAATAGATCATCCCACACTTGCGGCGATAAAAGACCGGTCGGGATTGCTCGAAGTCATCGCCAAAGAGCGCATCCGGGACGAATTCATGAAGATAATCATGGCCCCGAGGGCGGCGGAAGGGATCATTCTTCTCGAGGACACGGGACTTTTGAAATACATCGTTTCGGAACTGCGGGAGGGTATCGGTTGCACCCAAAACAGGCACCATATCTATACGGTTTTCGACCATAATGTCCGGGCCTTGAATTACGCCGCGGAGAAAAATTATTCCCTTGAAGTCCGATTGGCCTCTCTTTTTCACGATATAGGGAAGCCTCGGGCGAAGCGCGGGGAAGGATTCAACTCCACTTTTCACGGGCATGAAGTTGTGGGTGCGCGGATGGTCGTGAAAATTCTCGACCGCTTGCGGTTTTCGAAAGAGCTATCCGAACGGGTTATCCGCCTTATCCGCTATCATATGTTCTATTACAGCGTCGGTGAGGTGAGCCCGGCGGGAGTGCGGCGTTTCCTCTCGCGGGTGGGACTGGAATACGTGGACGATATAATGAAGGTCCGCGAGGCGGACCGCATCGGTTCCAACGTGCCGAAGGCCTTTCCTTACAAGCTCCGCCACCTGCTTTTTATGATAGAAAAAGTGAAGCACGATCCGATACATCCGAAGACGCTTAAGGTGCGCGGCGAAGACGTTATGGATATCTTGAAATTGAAGCCGGGACCGAAGATCGGAAAGATACTCGGAATACTCTTGGAAGAAGTGCTGGATGACCCGAAAAAAAACGAGAGAGTTTATCTCGAAAAGCGAGTGAAGGATTTGGGCGGGCTTTCCGACAAGGTTTTGGAAGAATTGGCCGAGAAGGCGAAAGAGGCCAAGGAGGAATTCGAGAGCGGGGTTGAGGAAGAAATGAAGAAGAAGTATTATGTGAAATAACTTATGGGTGACCTGCTTGCATTTCGGGACGAAAAAATATGGCGGTGGCTGACAAATTTTTGGACGGCGGTTTTCTTGGTTTTCATTATTGCGAATTTCTTTCTGGATAACCACTTTGAATTTCTGGTGGCTCCGTTCAGCGTGATTTACGTGGGTATTTTGGGGCTTTACGTCGGCACCAAAGAATTCGACCGGTGGTACGATATGCACGAGAGCCGCCATCCCGGGGAGCTTTTCGTGATTGTCTGGACGATCGTGGTTTTCGGGCTTTTGATACTATCCCTTGTTTTAGGGGATGGATATAAGGTTTCATCCGAAGCCATCGCCGTTTACATCATGGTGCTTTCGGTCTTTGCCCTGACTCAGAAATCTAAGAAACTTCATCAGAAGAAACGGGGCTCCAGATAGCTTTACCCCCACATCAAACGAAGATTGTTCACCCCCACACCAAAATTTGGTGTGGGGGCGTGGCTGGTGTGTTCGCCGGCAGTGAGGTCGCTCCAAGGACTCATTTCATAAAAAACTCAGTTACAAAGATTAAGCCAGCGCTCGACTAGAATACTAATCTTCGTTTGGTGTGGGGGTTTACCCCCGTTATAGTTTGCGGTAATCTAAGCACTATCGGGGCGGAGTATGCCGGTAGTACGTCCCGACATTATCCTAAGAACTAGGTTAGAATAATGTCGCGGATCCTCGATTTTGTATCCAAATCGAAGATTTGGACAGAATCGGGACACGCCCTGCCCCCACACCAATTCTACCGGGATGGAGTATGCCGGTAGTACGCACGCTTCGGGTGCGTGTAGACCGGGTTCGATTCCCGGCATCCCGACAAAAGATTGGTGTGGGGGTGAAGGTGCGTGTAGACCGGGTTCGATTCCCGGCGCCCCGACCAATCAAGACATTTTTCAAATTCAGAGGCGTTTTGTTGCTCGCTCGCCCCGCCTTCGGCGGGTCTCGCTTCGTAAAAAGCCCTGTATTTCGGAATTAAATCGTAAGGTCGGACAAATTCAAATTCAGTTTTCAGGGAAAGCAAACGGCGGTTCGGCGTTCGAAGCACGCAATCCCGTAAACGGGATTTCCAATTTTTTCCTTTCCGCCGAAGGCGGAACACAAAGCAAGTTTTTCCTGCCTGACGGCAGGCAGGTAATCCCGCGCTTTGGGCCAAAGGCGACTAATAATTAAGGAGCAAACATTATGAAAACAAAATATTTTCTCTACACTCGCAAATCTACCGAAGACGAAGAAAGACAAATAATGAGTATCGAAGCACAGCTCGCGGAGTTGGCGGAATTTGCCAAGCGGGAAAATATTGAAATTGCGGAAACCTTTATTGAAAGTAAAAGCGCAAAGAAACCCGGCCGAGAAATTTTTAACGAGATGATGAGCAAGGTTCACGAAAGCAAAGAACCGATTGGCTTGATTGCGTGGCACCCCGACCGCTTGGCGAGAAATAGCGTTGACGGCGGACAAATAATTTACAGCATAGACATCGGCAAGATCGTTTCTTTGCGCTTTCCTACTTTTTGGTTTGAGCCAACTCCGCAAGGGCTTTTTATGCTTCAGGTCGCCTTTGGCCAATCAAAATATTATTCCGACAATTTGTCGGAAAATGTAAAGCGCGGGATTAGGCAAAAACTCAGGCGGGGCGAATGGCCCGGCCTTGCGCCTTTCGGTTATATAAATAATCCGAAAACAAGAACTATTGAACCTGAACCGACAAAATCTCGGTGCGTTGCCAAAGCGTTTGAGGAATTTTCGCAAGGCCGGCACACTTTGGAAAGCTTGGGCCAACGCCTGAGTTTTTGGGGCGTGGTGAGCGGAACCGGAAAACCGATCTGCAAAGCGACTTTGCAAAGAATGCTGACAAATAAAGTTTATCTCGGAATAATTGTTCATAACGGCGAAAGCTATGAGGGCGGTTTTCCGGCAATTGTTTCCCTATCGACTTTTGAAGCCGTCCAAAAAGTATTAAAACAGCGAGCAAGACCTCGCAAATCCAAAAAGAGGCATAACTTCCCATTTGTCGGACTTCTCACTTGTGGCGAGTGCGGCGGAGCCATTACCGCGCAATTTGCCCACGGACACGGCGGAACCTATCGCTATTATCGTTGTACTAAAAAGTTGGGAAAATGTAGCCAGCGATATTTTACGCGAGGACTTGCTCGCGATCAATTAAAATCACGGCTTCAAAATGTCGCTCTTGGCGACGACTGGGCGGAAAAGATGAAAGCTCAAGTTGATGTTTGGGAAAAAGATAACGCCCAGTCGGCGCAATCTTTCGCCCAAAATCTGGAAAAGGAAATCAAGGAAACTGAGCAAAAGCTGGATAAGCTCGTTAATGCCTTTTTGGACGGAAGTATTGAAAAAGAAACTTACCTTGCCAAAAAGGACGAACTCATTAAAACAAAAACAGACCTTAACAAAAGAAAGTCTGATTTTGGGCGAAAGGGAAACAATTGGATTGAACCTTTGCGGGAATGGATAAAAAACCGCTCACCACGCCGAAAAACTTGCTTTGTCCAATGATTTTTATGATATAAAATCATTGACGGAAAAAATTGGAACGAACCGCCGTTTGCTTTCCCTGAAAACTGAATTTGAATTTGTCCGACCTTACGATTTAATTCCGAAATACAGGGCTTTTTACGAAGCGAGACCCGCCGAAGGCGGGGCGAGCGAGCAACA
>Ga0208045_1000544_pt1 | contig 14459 bp, 16 predicted proteins | sample PL_2010_200m_FD_184160 | JGI IMG/M metagenome (GOLD analysis project Ga0208045, IMG submission 184160) | Freshwater microbial communities from Powell Lake, British Columbia, Canada to study Microbial Dark Matter (Phase II) - PL_2010_200m... | ecosystem: Environmental > Aquatic > Freshwater >...
CGCCGGTGCCGTTGGTAGGGACGAGCCGGCGGCTCGTCCCTACCAACGGCACCGGCGGAATTGCCGGCAGATATTTGGCAGCGGACGAAGGATGAGCACGCGCCGCGTCCTTCGACAGCGGCGCGGAAACACGTGCCGGAACCGGAGAAGACGGCTTGGCAGCAGCGGGCGGCGGAACACCGGGCAGCAGTCGAAGCCGCGTTGCTCGATGGTCGGCTGGACAAGAAGGGTTACGGGGAGCGCAAAGACCTTCAGACGGACTACGGCACGTTCGGCTCGCGCAGGTTCAACGCGACGTTCAAGGGGTTCGCCGCGGCGGGGGAGAAGGTGGCGGAGATCGGCGGGTTCACGTTGCGCAAGACACCGGGATCAAGCGTGGTGTCGTTGCATGATGCTGGAACAGGGAAGACGCAAACGGTTCTGGACACGCCGAAGAACCGGGAGCGGTTGCTGGCGCAGGCGCGGACGAGCGTTGACGCGGACCGGTTCGATTCGATGGCGGAATTGTTGTCGGGTGAGGAAAAGACGATGGGGCAACCGCCGGTGATGACGGTGAAGGCGACCGGAAGGAAATTCACGAACATCGCCGGGAACGCTTTGACGGGCGCGGACAACGCGAAGACGAGAGCAGCGCGGGCGTGGGTGGCGAAAGAGTTGGGGTTGTCGGCCGACGACGCGAAGGCGGTGGTGTCGGACCTCGAATCCGGGAAAGGGGCGCGGGCGAAACGGCTGGAGGATTTGCGGCGGTTGTATTCGGAGCGTGTGCCGGCCACGATCCAGACGGCGGAAGATTTGGCGCGAGCGTTCCACCAGTACGGGTTGCACGAGACGGATCGAAAGACGCCACTCGGCATCGAGGATGCGCGGTTGCTGGCCCGGTTCATGGAGCAGACGGCGCGCAATCGCGGGGTGTCGCTTGGCGAGGTGTTCCGTGAAGTGGCGCGGATGACGCCGGAGGAAGCGGGGCGTCGGTGGGGACCGGACGCGGCGGATGCGAAGGGGGCGGTGACGTTCGATCCGGACACGCTGGCGGCGACGTTGCATTTGATCAAGGGCGCTGATCCGTCAACGGCGGTCCACGATTATTTTCACGGGCTGTTCCCGCACTTGAAGATGGCGGACGTGGACGTGTTGTGGGGGAATTTCAAGGAAGCGGTTGGAGCGTTCAGAGGTTCAGAGGTTCAGCCGTTGCCGGCGTGGGCGCGTGGGGTGGTGCCGGACGTGGAGACGTTGCGGAAGATCGCCGCGGACATGGGCGAGGGCGTGCATCACGATGCGTTCAAGGAATGGGGTGCGCGTGCGTTCGAGGCGTACTTGCGGGAAGGCCGGGCGCCTACGCCGTCGCTGGAGGCGGTGTTCGCGAAGTTGAAGTCGTGGCTGGTGGAGATCTACCGATCGGTGAAAGGCGGCAGTCTCGACGTGGGGATGAACGACGCGACGCGGGAGTTGTTCGATCGGCTGGTGGCCGGGGATGAGTTTCAGAAGGAGAGGATCGCGAGGCCGAACGCGCCGGACTTGCCGCGGACGACCCTGAAAGGTGAACGGGCCGGTGCGTCGAAAGGCGCCCAGGATTTGGCGCCGTCAGAGGTAACCAGGTCGCGGGAGACGAATCTTTTGGCGCCCTCGAAAACAGGGAATAAAGAGACAACAACTTCGCCGTCGGTTACGGGAGCGGCTGGTGAAGGCGTGGGGTCCATGCCGGGAAGTGTAGGGGGGAAGGAAGGGGAAGTCAAGCCGGGGAGCAAACCTCCGCAGCCGTTGTTTCAAAGCGAAGAGCCGGATCGGACTGGCGAAGAGTTCAAGCGCGAACTGTTGGAAGGGCTGGACCGCATGGGGATGCCGGAAGCGTTGCGGAAGGAACTGGCGTCGTGGGACTACATCAGCAAGTCGCCGTATTCGGATTCGTTCTACAACATGCCGGGCAAGACGTGGGACAACGATCCGCCCGGAATCAAACGAATCTCTGATCACTGGAACTTTTGGAGTCAGGGTCGCGAGCATTTGGTGACAGACAAACCGGTGGCCAACAATACTCACTGGACGTTGGCGCAACACGATGCGGAAACGGCGGCGGCTGGACGCGCGAAGTGGCGGGTGCTGATGTCCCTGCCAATGGATGCAGAGGCACGCAATCGGTATTGGGCTGAGGACGAACGGCGGTGGGCGGCGCGCAAGGCGTCGGAGGCCGAAGCCGCTGCTCAACTCGACGCCGACATCGAGGCTGGTGTGGCGCTCGCACGCGTTGTGAAAAAGGAGTGGTCGGGGTCAGCAGGCCGTGGATTCAAGTTGGTCGGCGAGACGACTTATGAAGGCACTGTTGTTCATCGGACGAAGTCATTCGTGACAATTCAGACGGACTCTGGCGAGACGGTGAGAGGAAAGGATTTCGAGTTCTTAGCGAGAAAAACAAGTGCCGCTGAATCCGGGGCGTCGGGGGTCACTTCCAGTGCCGGTGGAATCAAGACCTCGTTAGATAACGCGGCATTGTCCGGCGCTGGCAGTCCTCGCGAGGAGTCGGTGTCCGCATTGCGAACAGAGCGCTCCACCGAATCACGGATGGTCAGCGGCAAGGGGAATAAACCAGAAGTGCCAGAACGTGTCAACAACGAACCGGCTGGCGGTGTCAAGGCGCTTTCGGCTGAAGACCGGCTGCTGGGGCGGCGGCCCGGAATCAACGAGGCCACAGATCGGGCGTTGTACCAACGCGAAGAGATGTCGCCGGAGGAGCGGGCGGCGCGGGAGGAACTGTTGGCGCTCATCCAGGGCACGCAGAACATCCGGCAATTCGAGAAAACAAAGCGGTCGCCGGACTGGTATCCAGAAAACGAGACGATTGGATTTGCCACCGACCCGACGCCGGAAGACGCGGCCCGTGTGCAGGCGGTGATTGACAAGTTGCCGGCGCCGCAGAGAGTCCTGTACTCGGAGACGGCGAAGGAATCGCGGGCGCGTCAACGGGAGTTGGCGGCGTTGCCGGTCGAGGAACAGACGAAAGTGCTGGATGCGTGGTTGCACGGGCGGGACGCAGTGGTGCGGGACGCGAATGGGGACAGGCAAGAATTTCTGTTTCAGAGGGACGAGGAGCCGTTGGCGGGCCGGTATCGGATGGGACGGGACAGGGACGGCCGTCTGACGATTGAAGACGGGGCGACGGGAAAGAGTTTCACGGCGCGCGGGGTGGATGACACCCCGGAGAACCGTGCGGAATTGAGGCGACGCATTGCCCAGGTCAACGCGGAGGCGGACGCGAAGTTGGACAAGGCGGTTGACGCGGTGAGCGGCAACGACCGTTCTCCGGCGCAGTCCATTGAGGCGGGGGCAAACGCGGCGCGCGAGGCGGCGGGGAATTTGCCGGGGCTTCAGTCGTGGGTGGACGAGGCGAAAGGCGTGGCTCGTGCGTTGTGGAACAAGTACCGGCACGAACCTGTCTGGGACGATTACAAAGGGGTCAAGGGGATGTGGGACGCGGAACGGCAGATTGCGCAGTTCAAGGCGAGCAAGATGCGGAAGGAGTATGACAAGGCGCACGACGCGGCGGCTCAGGAAGGGATGTTCAACTGGATCGAGGCGGGCGGCGACGAAGGGACGTTGCGGGAGTGGGCGTCGAAGACCGAAGACAAAAAGTTGAAGGCCGGGTACGACCGGGCGTTGGCGTTGACGCCGGCGGAGAAAGCGGCGGCGGAATCGGCGAAGTCGTACTGGGACAAGATGCGGCAGTTCGCGGTGGACAACGGTCTTTGGATCAATTACCTGCAAAACTACGCGACCCACATTCACCAGACGGACAACCCGGTGGTGCGCGGGATTGTGGGCGATTACCTGTACGGCCAGCTTTCGACCCGGTTCAAGTACGCGAAAGGCCGGGTGTTCCCGACCGCGTTCGAGGCGGAACAGGAAGGCTATCCGCTGAAGACGAAGAAGGTGGGGGAAGTGCTGGCGATCTGGTCGGAGAACCTGAACAAGGTGTTGGCGGACCGTGCCTGGATCAAGAACGGGTTCCTGGCAAAAGCGGCTGACGGGCGGCCGGTGTTTGCGGTGGCGCAGGGAACGGGGAAGGTGTTGGAGGCGGCGAAGGAATGGGGCGTGGGATACGCGGGCAAGCCGGAAGCGAAGGCGTTTTACGAGAAGGCCGGGCAGACGGCGGCCGATGCCGAGCGATACGCGGCGCAGTTCCCCGGCATGAAGGTGACGGAGCGGGAATCAAAGCCGCCGGTGATGGTGAAGCCGTGGGCGAAGACGGAAGAACTGGCGGACTACCGGGCGAGCGGGCATCCCGCGCTGCGGAAGTGGACGTATGCCGCGACATCGCCGGAGGGGAGTCCGGTGTTCGTCGAGACGGACGTGCTGGTGCACCCGCAGTATGCGCGTGACGTGGAGAACGCGCTGGGGGTGTCGAAGCTCAACGAAATCCCGTTGGTGCGCGGGTTGACGGCGATACAGAGTTCGATGAAACAGACGATGTTGTCGGCGTCGTTCTTTCACCCGGTGCAGATCGGGATTCACGCGCTGGAACACAAGACGTTTCGGCTGGACAAACTGGTGGAGATTGACCCGGAGAACAAGGCGCAGCGGGAACTGATCGAGCACGGGCTGAACATCGGCGCGGCTTCCGCGTTGGGGTCGCACGAGCACGAGGGGTTGATGGGCGGCGGCGGGTTGCTGTCGAAAGTGCCGGTGATCGGCAAGGGGCTGATTCAGCCGCTGACGGACTGGACGTTCCACGAGTTCATTCCCCGGATCAAGATGACGACGGGGCTTCATGCGTTGGAGCGGAATCTGGAGGTGTACAAGGACGACATGGCGTCCGGCAAGATCAGCCGCGACCAGCTCGTGGCGAAGACGGCGTCGGAGATGAACGCGGCGTTCGGCGAGTTGAACTACAAGATGCTGGGCCGGAACCCGACGTTGCAGCATTTCCTGCGGCTCGTGTTGCTGGCGCCGGACTTTCTGGAAGCGCGCGGGAAATTTGTGGCGCAGGCGTTGAAACCGTATGGCTCGGAACAGCAATGGGCGTTGTTGCGCGGAGCGGTGGCGATGTTCGTGGTGGCGCGGGTTGTGAACTATTTCACGGGGCAGGACGACGCGAAGCGCCGTCCCTTCTCGATCCTCTACAACGGGCGGGAGTACGGGCTGCGGACGGTGCAGGGCGATCTGCTGCACTTGATCGAGAGTCCGCGGACGTTCGCGTTCGGGCGCGTCTCGCCGTTGATCGGCAAGTCGGGCGTTGAACTGGCGACGGGCCGGAATCAGTGGGGCGAACCGGTTTCGACGGGCGACCTGTTCAACGAAGTGGCGAAGGGCTGGGTGCCGATCACGTTCCGCACGGGACCGGGCCGCGATCTGTTCGATAATTTCCAGCAATCCGTCGGCATTATGGAAAAGAAGTACCGGTCGGCGGCGTTGGAGCAGGCACGTGAACTGTATCAGCGGCAGTTGCCGCGCGGCCCGTTGCCGTCGGCGTCGCGCGACAAGAGTTTGCTGGTCGGCCGGTTGATTGGGCGGAGCCGGGCCGGCGAGAACGTGACGGCGGACGTGGAGGCTGCGCGGAAGGCGGGACAGTTGACGACGGACGATGTGCATCGCATCGCGCGGGCCGGGTCGGAAACGGAGTTGGAGAGTCTGGCGCATCGGTTGCCGTTGGCGGACGTGCACGGGTTGCTTGATGTGGCGACGGACGAGGAGAAACAGAAGCTGGCGCCGCTACTGGCTCAACGCGACCTGGCGCAGAAGGTTTCGGCGATCAAGGAGACGGCGGGCAAGGCGTCACGGACGCGGGACCAGTTGGTCGGGCTGGCGTCGCGTGTTGGCGGGATCAGCAAGGAGACGGCGGCGGCGGCGTATGACCGGATCGAGGCGCGGTGGGCGTCGGAGCCGATGGAGGCGAAGTACCAGGACGAGATTGACGCCGTGGCGAGTGGCCGCGTTCCAAAGCGGCTGGAGGGCAAGGCATCGGCGGGACAGTTCAACGCGATTGTGCTGGCCAAAGGCCGGGCGCTGGCGTCGCAGAGCGCGGAGTTGCGGGCGGAAGTGCAGGCGGTGTCGCGGCAGACGGACCTGAGCGTCGAGGAGAAGAAGGGGCAGATCGAGACGTTGTTGCGGGCGGCATTGGTGTCGAAGCTGGAGCGCGAGGCGCGGGCGAAAGGCCGGCGCGGTCCGTTGGCGGGGTATCCGAGCGTGCCGGAGTTGTTGGCGGAGGCGAAGCGTGGTGCGTAGAGCGTGGAGCGTGGAGCGGCTGGCGGCGCCGTGCGCGCGTCGGCACAGAGGGAATGAATGGGGGAAAGGGCGAGCGGGGGAAGTGGCGAGGCGGCGGGCAAGCGTCAGGGCGGAGGAAGGTCTCGCGCGGACTTGACGTTTCGGACAAGAAACTTGGCGCCGGGCCGGATGTAGAAGGGTTCCGCTACGGTCCCGAAGTTGCCGTGCCGACGGCGCATGGCGGCGGCGTCCTTGTCCAAGCAGCGTCGGCATTTGGACTTGCCGGGCAGGCGCGGTAAAGGGCAATCGTGACAGAGACCGGCCCGTCTGGCCGCTGCGTGGTATTTTGAGTTCAGCCGCAACGCGCGTTGATGGCACCGGGCGCAGAGGCGCTTTGGAGTTTTGCGGTGCGCCCCACAATCCGGGCAAACGCCCTGACGGAGTCGTTTGGCAACCCGCGCGCGATTGACGGCGCCAAGCGCGCGGCGGCACTTGGGACAGGACCGACGACCGGCCGCCGCTTTCCGGAGCGCGCAGACATTGCATAACCCGCGCGCTGCCGCGCTGCGCCGGCGCCGATTCAGGTAAAGGATGCAGGGCCGACACTGTTTGTAACCTCGACGTGGAGGCCGAACCAGACAGGACAAACACAAGCCACGCGCGGCGGCGTTGCGCCGTCGTTCTCGGCGGTACACTCGCAAGTTTGCGGCGTCGCGTGGCATGGCCGTGTTTTTACCAAAACCGCGCCGCTCGCGCAAGCGGAACGGGACTTGCGGGGAGGAAAGGTCAACTGAGGTGATCTCAATCAATCGGAGGAACAGATGAAGAACTGGAAAACGACGGTGTGCGGGATTGTGGCGGCGTCAGCCGCGGGCGTGGCGGCGACGTACATGGCGAGCGACCCGATGATCGCGAAGATCGCGGGCGTGATCGCCGCGATCGCGACGGGCGCGATGGGCATCCTCGCCAAAGACCGCAACGTGACCGGCGGCAACGTCCGCCTGTAACGTCGCATGGTTGCTTCGATCCTGGCGGTTGCGGCGGCGCTGGTCGGTGTGTTGATCTGGTGGATCAAACGACGGGCGGCGGTCGCGGACGATCCGGCGGAGGAACTGAAACGACGCGAGGCTGAATATGAACGGGCGATTCTTGAAGGGGACGAGCAGGGTGTCAATGCTGCTGTTGCTGCTGACTTGGACCGGCTGCGCCGGGCGAAAACAGTACGTGGTGATCCCGGCGGACCGGGAGATCAAGCGGGTGGAGGCAAGTAAGCCGTTCACGGCGGCGGTGAACGGCTGGTTCGTGCCGGACGCGCGGTGGATCGAGATCTGCCGTGCGATCGCAGAGAAGGTAACGGCGGAGGAGAAGAGCGGAGGGAAATGAGCGACAAAACGATCAGCAGTCAGCAATCAGCGGTCAGCGGTCAGCCGGCGCCCTGCGGCGATCCGGTCGAGAAGTGTCGGTTGCGGATCTGGCATTTGATCCGGGAAGACTGGAAGATCCTGAGTGTGTTGGTCGGCCTGGTGTTGCTGGCGTTGACGGCGTTGGCGGAAACGCGGTTCGTCCGGCAGGCGTCCTACGACAAGGACCAGACCCGGATCGAGAAGCGGCTGGACGAGATCGGCGCGGACGTGAAGCAGCTTTTACAGCGCGAATAGCAGTCAGCAATCAGCGGTCAGCCGGATGCTGAGAGCCGAAAGCTGAACGCTGAAAGCTCCTCCTAGCACGGGATAAATGGACACGGCGCGCTGGTTCTGGTAACAAGGTGGATCCAAGGAGGACGTGCATGAAGAAACCGCCACGCCAATCTTTGGCGCTGGTGTGCGATGAAGACCGGCTGCTGGCGTTGAGCATCGCGGAAGCGTTGCGGCCGCGCGGCTGGACCGTCCGCATCGCTACCACGTACCGGGAGGCGAAGGCCGGCTGCTCTGCACACCCGCAACTCGTCATCCTTTCGACGGGCCTCGACATCACGGACCATATAGGCAAGGCCGCACCGCTGGCCGCGCGGATCATGTTGACGACGGGCGGGCCGGCCCGGAGCCGGGTGGCGGGCGCGGTGGCGGCGATCGGGAAGAGGCCGCTGGATATGGGGAAGCTGATCGAAGCGGTTGGGAAGGTTCAGAAGTTCAGAGGTTCAAGGGTTCCCGACTCAGGACTCAAGACTACGGACTCAGGACTGTCGCCGATCATCGGCGCGAGCCTGGTCTGGCTGGCGGCATTGGACCGGGCGCGGAAACTGGCGAACCTCGACAACCCGGTGTTGATCACGGGGGAGAGCGGGACGGGCAAGGAACTGGTGGCGGCGTTGATCCACCGGGAGAGCCGGCGGGCGGCGCGGGAGTTTGTGCCGATTAATTGCGCGGCGATGCCGGAGCATTTGCTCGAAAGTGAACTGTTCGGGCACGTCAAGGGCGCGTTCACCGGGGCGGCCGAATCGAAGCAGGGGTTGTTGGAGTACGCCGACGGCGGGACGGTGTTGCTGGACGAGATCAGCGCGATGCCGCTGACGCTGCAACCGAAGTTGCTGCGCTTCCTCCAGGAGAAGACGGTGCGGCGCGTGGGAGGCAACGCGCACGTGCGGGTCAATGTGCGCATCCTGGCGGCGACGAACGAGACCCTGCAGGCGGCGGTGAAGGCCCGGCAGTTCCGGGCGGACCTGATGTACCGGCTGGACGTGTTGCGCGTTGAGTTGCCGCCGTTGCGTGAGCGGGCGGGCGACGTGGCGTTGCTGGCCCGGTATTTTCTGAAGCGGGCGGCGGCGGAGATGGGGAAGCCGGAGCCGGAGTTGACGGTTGCGGCGGTGCGGCGGTTGGAATGTCACGCGTGGCCCGGCAACGTGCGGGAGCTGGAGAGCGCGATGGTGCGGGCGGTGGCGGAGGGGGAGATGGAGTAGGGAAGCGGTCAGCTCTCAGCTTTCAGCGGTCAGCTCCGGAAGGGCCGTCGGGCGCTGTGTCCTCTCTTCCTTGACGGACTTCAGCGAGCGCCCGACGGCGGTGGCCCTCCTAGGGTTTCGCGGTGCCTCAGACTTCCAAACGGCGCGGGAGCTCTTCAAATTGCTCCGTTGTTCTCTTCAGTCGGTCAGCCAACGTCAGAAGCGCCTCGATTCCAGGCGCGGAGTTTTGCGGCCGCTGTGTTTTCTCGCAACTGTCGCCAGTTGGTTCTTGTCTCAGCACTGGCTGGAGCCGACTCGCCAGTCGCTTCGCACTCTCCTCTTGCCGGCAGGCGAGTTCGGTAAATCGCACTATGGCGCTGCTCAGTCCTGATTCTCTTGCTGTTGGTCCCTCGTTCATGGGTTGTCTCCTTTGGGTTGGTTGTGGGTTTAGTGTTTACGATCGAAGGCGTTGAGTTCTTTGTCGGTGGCGTGGGCGATACAGGCGGTGCAGAGATCGGGGGCGAGCCACGCGCAGCCCTCCTCACACCCGCAGAGATCCCAGCAGCCGCAGACGCGGCAGATGCCGGTGACGTTGAAGAGTCCCTGTCGTCCGCGGCAGGGCATGGCGACGCGGAGCGGTTTCACGTCGCGCAACAACCAGGCGAACCGGCCGGGCGAGTAGTCGCCGAACTGTTCTTCGTGGGGCGGCATGTCTGGCGCGAAGGCGACGCCTTCCGTGGGGCACACAAAACACAAGTTTGCGACGGCGACGATGGCGCCGAAGGGCAACGGGAAGTGTCCGAGCAGATATTGGTGATACGGGTCGGTGACGGCCAGGTGTCTCAGTGCGGCGGTGTACTTGGCAGCGGCGTGGATCGCGATGGGGCCGCGGTAGGCGGTTTGCCAAGAGCGCGTCTCGATGGACTTCGCGCCGACGGCTATCAGTGTCGCCCCCGGTTGCCAGAGCGAGAGAGCTTTCATGTGGACTCCGTTTTGGCGGGGAGCAGTCCTTTGAACTTGGTGGCTTGCATTCTCTCGAAGAAGGTCTGGTCGGTCGCGGGGTCGTAGGTGAACGACATGAAGATCTCGATGAACTTGACCTGGTCGAGTTCGATGAGCGTCAGTTGCAGGGCAACCCAATCGGCTAAGATCTTCCACGCGGTGCGTTCGGCCTGCTGCCGGATCGTCTCGCGCGCGGATGGCAGCATGGCGCGCTGCCGTCCTCTCATGCGCTCAGCGAGCAGTCGTTGTTCGCACTGCTCGACGCGCGCGGGCAACTTGAACGGCACCTGTCGGCCTTCGACGGCGATGATGAAACAGAGTGCGGCGAGTTCCTTCTTGGGGTTGTAGCGTTTCATAATATCGCTGGCGCCGTGGGTCTGGAGTTTCTGCTCGATGAAGGAGACCGATTGCGCCGCGGGCACGCTGGACGTGTAGTTCTTGATCATTCCTTGATTGCCTCCACGAATGTTTTAAGTTCGGCGAGTTTGAGGGCGGCCAATTCGACCACGATTTCGCAGTGGTGCTTCGAGATCGGAGAGCAGAGGCTGCTGATCTCGTGGGTCAGCAGCCCGGCGCGCAGCGCGACACCGATTTTCTCTTGCGAGGTCATGCCTTCACTTCCTTCACCCGTTTCCCGCAGTGGTGGCAGAAGCGGACGTTGTTCTCTTGGAGACCGCCCTCGTTGAACGAGAACTCGTGTTTGCAACTCGTGCTGAAATAGTCGTAGAGGTCGTCGTACGTCCACCGGCAGAACCGGGGCCGGAGCGCGCGAAGCGCGGCGCGGGCGGTCTTCACCGCCTCGCTGTGGAAGCCGCCGCCTCCGGTCGGCGGGCTGTCGGCGATGTACTGGAGTTGAGTGAGGAGAGCTTTCATGGGAGGAGGTTCAGAGGTTCAAGGTTCAGCGTTCAGGGTTGGCGCTTTTGTTTCAGTGGAGAGAACGTCTTCCAGAGCGGGCGTTTCTTGTTGTCGAACTTGACGGAGCCGAACTGGACCTTGCGGGGATGGGTGCCTTTGAGGGTGTCCTCGTTGCCCTTGAGAATGCGGGCCATGCCGACGTGATCGGCGCAGGTGGCTTGCAGGGCGTTGGCGTCCTTTGGCCAGGTGATGGGTTTGCCGGCGTCGAGGAGGGCGGCGATGGAGTCTTGAGTCTTCGGCGCGGCAACTTTCATCGGGTCAATGCCGAAATGCTTGCAGACGGCCAGCAGTTTTTTTCCGAAGCCGCCACCGTACTCCGACCAGGGCGAGGCGGCGAGGAGCGCGACGAAGAGGCCGCGGGCTTCGGGTTCGTTCATGCTGGCAAGATCGGCCTTGAGGACGTGGCCGCGTTCAGGGTTGACGCCCCGGTGTCCGCGCGCCTTGAGGACGAGGGATTCAGAACCCCAGGATACGAGGTCGAGCGCAACTCGCGCCATCATCGGCCAGAATTCTTTCGCGCGCGGGATGCCGCGTCGGGCGGCGTCCTCGATCTGGCGGACAATGTTCACGGCGAGCTTCTGCTTTTCGAGAGTCTTCTTGCGTTCGCGGATCGAGGCGGCGTCGCTGGCGCTGGAGGAGCGGGCATCGCTGGCGACGGCGGCAGCGAAGTCGTAGCCGGCGGCCTTCAACGCTTTTACGGCTTCGGTCCTGGCGACGACGCGGCGGACTTGGCCGCGGTCGTCCACGGCGACATAGACGGGCACGAACCAGCGGCGCAGAAGGGTTTCGTAATTGCGGCGTTTGGGATCGTCGTAGCAGCAGGCATCGAGGCTGACGTACTTCGCGGACTCATTGGACTCGTGGGGCGAGATGATAGTGTCGCCTTCGAAAATGGCCTTTTTGAGGATCTGCGTCTTGAAGGCTTCGATCTTTTGTTTGCAACAGGCGGGGTCGGTGCAGCGGTCGGCGGGGCGGCTGAGGGGTCTTGAGTTCTGAGTCCTGCGTCCTGAGTCAACGGCGGCGGACTGATTGCGCAAGTTTTTCGCGCAAACTGTGCACGCGCCGGCACGAGGCAGCAACGCGGCGTCGGCGAGCGGGAAGGGGACTTGGCGGAGATCGGTCATGTACTGCCGCTGAATGTGACCCTCGGCCTCGCGGGTCGAGTACGGGCCGCTGTAGTCGCCCTTGAGGATCTCGTTCATGGCTTTGCGCTGCTGCTGCGGATCCGGGATGCGGGCGAGAAGGAGGCCGCGGCTGGCGTCGAGCTTGCCCGATTGCAGCGCGTTGCCGACGGCGGGGGCGAGCCTGGTCAACTGGAGCCGGGCATAGACGGTCCGTTTCTGTTTGCCGACTTTGGCGGCGACCTGGTCAACGGTGTACCCATGCTCCTTCATCAGCCGGGCGTAGCCGTGGGCTTCGTCGAGCGGGGAGATGTCCTCGCGCTGGAGGTTTTCGATGAGGATGACTTCGAGGACGTCGGCGTCGGACAGTTGGCGGACGATGGCGGGGATGGTTTCCTTGCCGGCAGATTTCGAGGCGCGGAGCCGGCGTTCGCCGAAGACAAGCTCGAACTGAGAGTCCTGAGTCGGAAGCAGACGCAGGACAATTGGTTCGATGACGCCGCGGGTGCGGACGGATTCGGTGAGTTCGGCCATTGCGTCGGGATCGAACACGGTGCGGTTATTCCTGCCAGGAATAACGACGATCTTGTCGAGTGGGACGTGGATCATGGAGTCGGAATTTTGCAGGAGGGGCACGGAAGTCTTGAGTCCTGCGTCCTGGGTCCTGAGTCTGTCGGAGTTGACGATCGGTGGGGTGCGTGGTTGCATGTGCGTGGTCCTTTGCTAAGGGTTCAGGGTTTGGGATGAGTTTGGGTTCAGGGTTCAGCGTTCAAGGTTCAGTTGGCGCCGATGCAGCAGCAGAGAGCGCGGCAGGCGTGGACGCGGAACGGCGCCGGCAGGGAGTTGACGATCTCGCCGAGGATGATCGGGTTGACGGCGATGGGGATGATGGTGATCGCGGGCGGCGGCGGAGGCGCGGGCGGGGCTGGTTCTTCGTTGGCGTTCATGCTGGCCTTTCTTCGTACTTGCCGAGTTCGGTGCGTTGGCCGTGCAACTTGACGGCCAGGGCGATGACGGCGTCCTGCGCGGCGAACAAAGAGTTTTCGGTGCGGATGATGGCGCGGCGCAGTTGTTCGCGTTGCAGGTCGGTGTTGGTCGCCTTCTCGATGGTCGGCTCTTGCGATGGCGTGCGTTTCATGCGGGGATTTCCTTTGGTTGTCGGCGGCGTTCTTCTTGGTAGCATTTGTTGGCGTACTGGCCAGGGCCGGATTTCCATTTGTTCTGGTTGCGGTCGCGGGCGAGCTTGGTTGCAGCCAACGCTTCGGCGACCGCGCGGGTGTCTTCGCGGCTGCGGAGCCGCCAGACGCCGCCGTGTTGGGTCATGTAAGCGCGGCCGAACAGTTCGACGCACTGGCGCAGAAGCTCGTCCTCGCGGTTCGGTGGCGAATCGCCACCGCTTACCGGTAAGCCGGTACCTACAAGTCCGGTAACTCCGGTAGTCCGGTACTCCGGTACTCCGGTAATATATGTCCTGCTGTCCGGTGGCAAACAGTTGCCACCGGGCGAGCCGTCCGGTGGCAAATCGCCACCGCCGGCGGTGGACAACTTGCGAATAACTTCCTCGATGCCGAGTTCGGCCAGGGCTGTCTTGAAGTCGCGGCCGGGGGCGAGGATCATCGGTAACACTCTTTGGATGACCCGGCCCGACAGCAACCGCGGCTTGTAGAGCCAGCGGTTGTTGTCGGGCTGGAAGGAGTAGGTGTCCGCTTCGTCGTGGACGACGACGATCTGCGCCCGCGCGATCCGCGCGAGGAGCCGGGTGACATCGCGAACCGCGATGCCGGTCTGTTGGACGAACACCTGCTTGAGTATGACGGCGTACAACATCTCGCTGGCGAACGTGTGATCCACGACCACTTCTGCGACGAGCCGTTCTCGTGCTGGTACGTGGTAGAGCCGAAGCGCGAACCGCGCATGGCGTTCGAGGGCGAGAAAGGGTGGCGGAGAAATTGGTGTTGGAGGGTTCACGGTTCAGGGTTCAGGGTTCATGGGTGGGAAGGTGGAGGAGGAGAAGCGGGGAGCGCGCAGCGGAGAATGTTGGAGCGGTCCGCGACGCGCGTGGAAGTAGATCGTGGCCACGTCGGCGAGCGGAATAACTTTGGCGCCGATGAAGGCCGTCTCGACCTTCCGCAACTGGCGGCAGGCGAAGTTCAGGCGTTGGACGAGCGGATGGGTGGGAACTTTGTTCATGCGGCCTCCTGCCTTCTGACTTCTGGCTTCTGACTCCTTCTCATCGGGCGGTGGTAGAGCGGCTTGCCTTCGGCGTCACGGGTGCAGGCTTCGAGTTTCTTCACGACGTCGGGCAGGCGATACCGGGCCAGCGACGAGCGGCGGTACTTGCGGCCGAGACTGTC
>Ga0208045_1000545_pt1 | contig 14453 bp, 10 predicted proteins | sample PL_2010_200m_FD_184160 | JGI IMG/M metagenome (GOLD analysis project Ga0208045, IMG submission 184160) | Freshwater microbial communities from Powell Lake, British Columbia, Canada to study Microbial Dark Matter (Phase II) - PL_2010_200m... | ecosystem: Environmental > Aquatic > Freshwater >...
ATGTTACACATTGCGGCCATCCCCCTGAAAAATAGGTTTGCCTAGATTGCCTCCCCTTTGAACTGGCTCATGTACAAGTGATGGAAGAAGCCGCGCTGTTCGAGCAGTTGTTTGTGTGTACCCTGCTCGACAATTTCACCGTTGTGAATAACCACCACAGTGTCCGCATCGCGGATGGTGCTAAGGCGGTGGGCAATGACAAAGGCCGTGCGGCCCTCCATCAGGCGCAGCAGCGCCTTCTGGATGTGCGCCTCGGTACGCGTGTCCACGCTGCTGGTGGCCTCGTCGAGGATCAGGATGGAAGGATCAGCCAGGATGGCGCGCGCTATGGAAAGCAGTTGGCGTTGTCCCTGGCTGAGGTTGCTGGCGCGTTCCGAGAGCATGGTCTGGTAGCCTTGAGGCAACTGGCGGATGAAGTGGTCGGCGTCTGCCATTAGGGCCGCCTTGATCACCTCCTCGTCCGTGGCGTCCAGCCGCCCGTAGCGGATATTATCCATCACGGTGGCGGAGAACAGGAAAGTGTCTTGCAGCACCAGGCCGAGTTCGCGGCGCAGATCGTCTTTGCGGATCTGGCAGATGTCGCGGCCGTCAATGCTGATCCGGCCGCCGTCGGTCTCGTAGAAACGCGTCAGCAAGTTGACGATGGTGGTCTTGCCTGCCCCGGTCGGGCCGACCAGGGCGATGGTCTGGCCGGGTTTGGCCTCCAGAGTCATGTTCTTGATGATGGGCGTCCCTGCCAGGTAACCGAAATTCACGTTCTCGAAACGAACATGCCCGGCAAACTTTTTCATCGGGATGGCTTCGGGTGCATCTTCCGGCTCCGAGGGCGTGTCAATGATCTCGAAGACACGTTCCGCACCGGCCAGCGCGGCCTGGATGGCGTTGTATACGTTGGCCAGTTGCCGCAGTGGATTGATGAAACCGCGCCCATAACTGATAAAGGTGACAATCGTGCCCACTGTCACCAGCTCCTTCAATGCCAGCCAGCCGCCCAGCCCGGCGATGGCGATCACGAACAGGTTGCCCAACTGGTTGGTGAGCGGCATCAGCAACAGGGCATAGGAGTTGGCGGAGACCGCGGCGCGGAACACTTCCGAATTATGCCTGCGGAAATTCTCGATGACCGATTCGTTCCGGCGAAAGGCTTTGACCACTTTCTGCCCGCTGATGGCCTCCTCCATGACGCCGTTCAGGTTGCCCAGCGACTTCTGCAAATCCCGAAAGCCCTTGCGCGTGTAGCGGGCGACGAAACCGGTGAACCAGAACATGATCGGCACCACGATGACCGAGGCCAGCGCCAGCCAGAAATTCAACACGAACATAGCAACCAGGATGCCGAATAAAGAAAGCACACTGGCCAGCAAGGAGACCACGTTCTGCGAAACTGCCTGGTTGATGGCGTCAATGTCGTTCGTCAGGCGGCTCATCAATTCACCGGCGGTGTTGCTGTCGAAGAACTTGAGCGGGAGCGTTTGCAAATGCCCGAACAGGTCGCGCCGCACGCCTTTGAGCGCCTTCTGCGAGACGGAAGCCATCATCCAGCCGGAAATGGCGTCAGCCAGGTTGCCCAGCAGGAAGACGGCCAGCATCCATCCGGCGATGACCGCCAGCCCGCCGACATCCTTGGTGGCGATGAAACCGTCAATGGCTTTGCCCATCAGGTACGGGCCAACCAGTCCAAGCAATGTGGAGATGAGCACAAAAACCAGCACCACCGCCAATACAACCTTGTACGGCCCAAGAAACGGGACCAGCCGGACGAGCGCCCGGCGCGGGTCGCGCGCTTTCTCGATCTTGCCCGGCACCGCCGGCCCCCGGTGCATCATTCGGGCGCGGTAGTCGCTGTGTCCACTCGTTGTCTGATTCGTCATGCCCTAAACTCCGTTGACCCCGTTCCCCAACTGGGAAGCGTAGATTTCCTGGTAGATCGGGCTGGATTGCAGCAGCTCGCGGTGCGTGCCCTCGGCGGCGACGCGTCCTTTCTCGATGACGACGATCTTATCGGCTTTCAATACGGTGCTGATGCGCTGGGCCACCACGAAGCATGTCCTGAGCGAAGTCGAAGGGCAGGCGCGGTCTTTCATCCACGTTTCCAGCGCGGTCTGGATTTTCGTCTCCGTCTCCACGTCCACCGAGCTGGTGCTGTCATCGAGGATCAAGATCGAGGGGCGCGTCAGCAAGGCGCGGGCGATGGCGATGCGCTGCTTCTGTCCGCCCGAAAGGTTGACGCCGCGCTCCTCCACGTGGGTGTCATAGCCCTCCGACAGGGTCAGGATGAACTCGTGCGCCTGGGCGGCCATGGCCGCGGCGACCACTTCCTCGTCGCTGGCCTCCGGGCGGCCGTAGCGGATATTGTCCCGGACGGTGCCGGAGAAGAGCACGGTCTCCTGCGGCACAATCCCAATGTGCCCCAGCAGCGAATCCTGCTGGACCTGGCGGATGTCCTTCCCGCCAATCAGGATGCGGCCCTGGTTGGCGTCGTAAAAGCGCGGGATCAGGTTGATCAGCGTGGATTTGCCCGCGCCTGTGGCTCCCAGGATGGCCACCGTCTGCCCCGGCTCGACCGTCAGGTTGACGCCATCCAGAACGGTCAATTCGGTCGAGCCGTTGTAGTGGAAGCCGACGTTTTCGAAGACAACCCGCGGCTGGACGGAGTCGGGCAGGGCAGGCGACTCAGGCGCATCCTGTACCTCCGGAACTGCATCCAGCACCTCGTTGACTCTTTCCGCTGAGGCGATCCCCGCCGCCCAGACGTTGGCCAGGTTGCCCATGATCATCAGCGGGCCGAGGGCGGTTTGCAGATAATTGACGAACGCGACAATCTGCCCGATGGTGACATCCCCGTGGATGGCCTGCAGACCGCCGGCCCAGATGACCACCACGATCCCGATGTTTACGCAGGCGCTCAAGGCCGGCCCCATGGTGGACATGAACTGCATCACCCGGATGTTGCGTTCGGTGAAATCCTCGTTGGCCGATTCGAAGCGTTCCGCCTCCCGGTCTGCACGCACGAAGGCCTTGACCACGCGTACCCCGGCGATGTTCTCCTGCAGGATGTTGTTCAACCGGTCCAATTTCTGCTGCATGGTCAGGAACAAAGGCCCCATTTTTAGCACGAAGAAGACGATGATAGCCGAGGTCACCAGCAGCAAGGGGATCATGGTCAGCGCCAACTGCCGGTCGGTGTTGAACATCAGGATGATGCTGCCGATCATGATCAGCGGGGCGCGCGTCCCGATGCGCAGGGAGATTTGTACCACGCGCTGGATGACGCTCGAGTCGCTCGAAAGGCGCACCATCAACTGCCCGGTCTTCAAGCGGTCGAGGTTGCCGAAGGAAAAGGATTGGATTTTGAGGAACAGCGCCTCGCGCAGGTCGCGCGCCACGCTTTCTCCCACCTGGACCGAGAAGTTGTTATTCCCGATAGCGAAGAGCGTGTCGAGGAGCGAGATTCCCAACATGAGCAGAAACGTGGTCGAGACGACCTGCAGGTTCTGCGCCAGGATGCCCTGGTCAATGATGCGCTGCACCAGGCGCGGAATGGCCAGGTCCATCACGACGACGATGACCAGCAAGACCAACGATAGGACGCTTTTCTTCCAGTACGGTTTGACGAAGCGCAGTAGTTTGAGGACTTGTTTCATGATTGTTCTACTGGATTTTCTCGAGGGAGTTCATGGCTTGGATCAGGGTTTGCAGCTCCTCGTCATTCAAGGGCGCAAGGGTTTGCATCATCCACTGGCGGGTGTTATCGAAGATGGCATCCAGCAGGGCGTTGCCGTCTGGCGTCAGACCTAACTGGACGTGGCGGCGGTCCTCTTCATCCGGCGTGCGGACGATAAGCCCTTTGTTCACCAGCAAATCCACGGCCTGGCTGGTGGCCGGTCGGCTGATGTTCTTGGCCTCGGCCAGCTCGCTGACCGAGCACAGTCCGCGGCGGATTTGGCGCAGGATGTGGAACTGCTCGACGCTGATGTCGAACTGTTCCGCCGCAATTTCACGAATATGGGCGCGCACGCGGTGCCAGAAGGGAGGAAAGGTTTCCCAGAAGGTTTCCACCGCCTGGCGGAGGTTTTCTTTGGAAGGGTCGTTTCTGGCGTTCATGGCTGTCGCTTTCTGAATATTGGTTAGGGAGGTTAATAGTTAATACTCGAAACTATTTTAGCGAGGGATAGCTGTCCTGTCAATGGAAATGGCTCTTGTCCAAACTTGCCCCTTGTCGCCCAGGCTAATTCGTAATATGATTTTCGACTTGCTTGTGAAAGGTAGAGTAGTATGGCTATTTCTTCGTCCAGTGAAAGCGAACCTGTCGCCTCGCTCAAGAGCGTTCTTATCGGCAAACCGCTGCCCTCGTACGAGGCCCCTCACCAGACCATTGGCAAAGCGATCGGGCTGGCGGTCTTTGCCTCGGATGCGCTTTCCTCCACGGCGTATGCCACCGAAGCCATCCTCGAAGTGCTGGCCTTTGCCGTGCCGCTGGCGGGACTGGCCGTGCTGGGCTATTCGGTGGGCGTCTCGCTGGCGATCATCTTCCTGCTGGCCGTAGTGACTATCTCCTACCAGCAGACCATCCACGCCTATCCGGGCGGCGGCGGGGCGTACATCGTCGCACGCGATAACCTCGGTGAACTGCCCGCCCAGACCGCCGGCGCGGCCCTGCTGACCGATTACATCCTGACCGTCTCGGTGAGCATCTCCTCGGGCGTGGCGCAGTTGACCTCCGGCTTTCCAGCGTTACATCCCTATCGCGTCGAGATTGCGGTCGGCCTCGTTCTGCTGATGATGATCGTCAACCTGCGCGGGGTCAAGGAATCGGGCGTTACTTTTGCCATCCCAACCTACTTCTTCCTCGGCGTCACTTTGATAACGATTGGCGTCGGTTTCTTCAAGATGTTCACCGGCGGATTGGATGCGGTGACGGGCGTGACCCCGGCAGCCATCGAGGCGGCGCGCGGCGTGACCCTGTTCCTGATCCTGCACGCCTTTTCGAGCGGCTGCACTGCCCTGACCGGCGTGGAAGCCATTTCCAATGGCATCACTGCCTTCAAGGAGCCAAAGAGTCGCAACGCAGCCACGACGCTCATCTGGATGAGCTTGATCCTCTCGGTGATGTTCTTCAGCATCACTTTCCTCTCGCACCAGATCGGGGCGCAGTTTTCGCACACCGAAACGATCATCTCGCAGTTGGGGCGCACGGTGTGGGGGGCGGGCGTCATGTGGTACGTGCTGCTCGGCAGCACCACGCTCATCCTCATCATGGCAGCCAACACCTCCTTCGCCGATTTCCCCCGCCTGGGCGCGCTCCATGCCGGCGACGGCTTCCTGCCGCGCCAGTTGACCTATCGCGGCAGCCGCCTGGTATTCTCCAATGGCATTGCTGCGCTGGCCGGATTTGCCATGCTGCTCATCGTTGCATTCAAGGCCGAGACGACCGCCCTCATCCCGCTCTATGCCATCGGCGTATTTCTCTCGTTCACCCTCTCGCAGACCGGCATGGCCGTGCGCTGGTGGAAATCGGGGCATCTCAAAGAGGGCGAGGAATTCGTCCAGCAGGGCGGCATTGTGCGTTTTGACCCTCGGTGGAAGCTCAAATTGGCGATCAATGGTTTCGGCGCGGTGCTGACCGCGGTGGTCATGCTGGTATTCGCCATCACCAAGTTCCTCGACGGGGCGTGGATCGTCATCTTGCTCGTCCCAACCCTGGTGTTCATCTTTTTCCGTATCCACCACCATTACCGCGACGTGGCCGCCAACCTCTCGCTGGAGGATTACGGCGAAGCGCCGCGCGTCCAGCGCAACCGCGTGCTGCTGCTCATCAGCGGCGTGCATCGCGGCGTACTGCACGCCTTGCGTTATGCCCGTTCGTTCTCCAATGACATCACCGCTGTTTATGTGGCTGCCGATCCTCTGGATGAAGAAAAACTCAAGAAGAAATGGGCGGTTTGGGGTGACGGTGTGCGCCTGCACATCATCGAATCACCCTACCGCCGCCTGATCGAGCCGCTCATCGCTTATATAGACCAGATGGCTGACCACCTTGCCCCTTACGAAATGCTGACTGTGGTCGTACCGCAGTTCATTCCGCAGAACTGGATCTACAATGGCCTGCACATGAACACCGCCTCGCTGTTGCGCAAGGCGCTGCTAAAACGGCCCGACATTGTCATTATGGAAGTGCCTTACCATCTTGGTTAGTTTTTTCCCCCGGCGGGGCGAAGAGTTCAGCCAGGCGGCGCGCCCCATCCTGGTCGGTGACAGCCAGCACCTCATCTTCGAGCTCGAGCGTAGTGTTGCCGCGCGGTACGATAACCTTGCCTTGCCGGATGATGCCAGCAATGACGCATTGTTCAGGCAGGCCCAGATCCTTGATGGCAACGCCAATGGCCTTCGCGCCCGGCGGGATTTTCTCTTCTACCAGTGAATAGCGGCCGCGCCGCAATTTGAGCAGGGTCATCATGTCGCCGCGGGACATTTCCTCCTGGATCAAATGCGCCAGCACGTTGGCTGAATTGAGTGCCACGTCCACGTGGAAATTCTCATCGAAAAGCCAGGCATTGCGCGGATTGTTGACGCGCGCAATGATGCGCGGTACATCGAACATTTCACGCGCGATGTAGCACAGCACGAGGTTGTTGGCATCGGTATCCGTCGTCGCTGCCAGCACTTGCGCCTTGCGGATGCCGGCGCGCTCCAGCACCTGCGGGTCAATCGGTAAGCCCTCGTAGATAACCTCGGTGGGCAGTTCGCGGTGCAGGCGCGCGAGCAGCTCGCGACGATGTTCGATCACGAGCACCTGATGATTTTCGGACAACAAGGCTATAGCCAGTTGGGCGCCGGTTCGTCCGCCTCCGGCAATGATCACGAACATGGTCACGCCTCCTTTCCGGCCAGACAGGCGCGCAGAACAGCAATGCCTTGCGCGGTGGCGCTGACATCCAGCACATCGCCGGTTTGCAGCACGACCTCCCCTATAGGCAGCGACGAGCGCTCTGCACGGGTCAACGCTACCGGCAGGCATTGTTCTGCTTTCAACATTTCACCCAACTTGCGCCCATTCCATTTTTCGGGAACGACAATCTCGTAAATTTCCACTTCGCCGTTGCCGGCCGAGAATACAGTAAGCACGGCATTACCGCTGAGCAATTCCTCGATGCGCCGTGCGCCCCACGAAGTAGAACTGACGATTTGCAGGCCCATGGCTTCCAGCACTGGACGCAGGTTCGGGTCGTAGTTGCGCACCACCACATTCGGGACTTTGTAGATTGTGCGGGCTGTGTGGGCGACCACCGCGTTGAGCGTATCCGAATTGGTGACAGAGGCCAGGCCATCAGCCTCTTCGATACCGGCGCGCTCCAGCACCTCTTTCGAGAGCGCCTCGCCCTCGACTGTCCGGCCGCGAAATGCTGGGTCCAATCGGTCAAAGGCCGCAGCAAGACTATCCACAATCGTTACCTGGTGGCCTTGCTGGAAAAGGCGGTAGGCTAGTTCCGAACCCAGCCGCCCGCATCCGACGACAATCACGTTCATAATCTTACTCCTTATTCGATTAGGCGGCGTTCTCTTACGCCGCCGGATGCGCTAGAGAGCGCATCCTAATCATTTTCTATGGCACCTGATACGGCACGTCTGTGATGATGATGCCGGGTCTGGATAATAATTCACTGCGCAGCAGGTTGGCGGTATTCGTATGCAGCAGATTGTGCCAGGATTTCGAAGGAATGAACTGCGGCACGACTATTGTAATCGTTTCATCTGGCTGGCGGCGAGCCAGCAACTCTTCGATGTATTCGAGCAGCGGCTCGATGAACAGCCTGTACGGTGAATCCAGGATAACCAGACGAACGCCCTCGCCCCACTTCTCCCATTTGCGGCGCACCTTTTCCGCCTCGACCGGGTCAATCGAGACGTGCACGGCGGTGATGTCATCCGAAAGGCGGCGGGCGTAGCGCAGCGCCTCGAGCGTACCCTGGTGTACGCCGCTCAGCGGCAAAATGACCCGGTGCCGGGTTGTGTGCGATGGCGCGCCTGCAAAGGCATCCAGTGAGAGCCGATTAGCCAATAACCTATAATGGTGGTGGATCAGGGAAAACATCGCAATCAGCATCGGCAGCAGGATCAGCACAACCCAAGCGCCATCTTTGAATTTGGTGATCGAGAATACCATCACCACTACCGCGGTGCAGACCGAGCCGAAGCCGTTGATAGCCATCTTGGTCTGCCAGTTCTTTGCATATCGCAGGGTTGAGCCGCGTTCGACGATTTCCTGACCGGGTTTCAGGTGACCAATCTTCCACCAGCGGTGCGCCATGCCCGCCTGCGAGAGTGTGAAGGCCAGGAACACGCCGATAGCGTAGAGGGGGATCAGCCGGTTCACGCTGGCCTGGAAAATGACGATCAGCACGGAGGCGATCAGCGCGAGCGTGACGATGCCATAGGAAAATACCAGCCGGCTGCCGCGATAGGACATCTGGCGCGGCAGGAAGCCATCCTTGGCCGCAATGGCGCTCAGGCGGGGAAAATCCGCAAAGGCAGTATTGGCCGCCATGATGAGGATCACGGCGGTGGCGGCGATGGTCATCAGGTAGAACACGTTCTGGCGATCGAACACCGTGCGCGCCAGTTGCGAAATAACCGTCTCGGTCTCGGAAGGCACCGCGCCGATGTGCCCGGTCAGGAACGAGATGCTCAGGAACAGAGAGCCGAGGATGAAGGCCATCCAGATGAGCGTAATTCCCGCGTTCCGGCTGCGCGGCTCTTTGAACGCGGTGATGCCATTGGAAATGGCTTCGATGCCGGTCAGCGCGGCCGTGCCGCTGGAAAAGGCGTGCAGCAGCAGAAACGGCGTGATGACACTCATTGTGGGCAGGATGTCCATCTTTGGCGGATTAGCTACCATGCCAAGCGAGCCGGTGAAATAGCGAAACAGGCCGATGCCAACTGTCAAATACATCAGGATGATAAATAAATACGTTGGGAGGGCAAACGCTGCCCCCGACTCTTTGACTCCCCGCAGGTTGACCAGCATGATGAACAGCACAAAACCGACTGAAATCGGTACGCGGTACTCGAACAACTCTGGATAGGCTGAAACGATCTGCGCCACGCCCGAGGAAACCGAAACGGCCACCGTCAAAATGTAATCGGTCAACAGCGATGCGCCGGCAATCAGGGCGGGCTTTTCGCCCAGATTGTCGCGCGATACGATGTATGAGCCGCCGCCATCTGGATAAGCATGGACAGTCTGCTGGTAGGAAAGCGAAACAATCGCCAGCAGGATGACGATGGCAAGCGAAATCGGGAACACGTAGCCGAAGGCCATCGTCCCGGCGGCGGCCAGGATGAAGAGGATTTCCTGCGTGGCATAGGCCGTGGAAGAAAGCGCATCCGAGGCGAAGACTGCCAGCCCGATGAATTTGCCAATGGTTTGATGCGGGGCGTCAGCCGTCGCCAGCGGACGGCCAAACAGCCAGTTCCGCCAGGTACGCGGAGGGACATATTCTGTCGCTCGTTGGATAATGGGAGTACGGTTTTCTTCGGGTAGCATATTCCTGCTTTTACATAGAGAAGCCCTCGCCAGGCGAGAGCGAGGGCTATTATATTACGGATTCGGTTCTCTTTACTGGAGTTCCTGCAACCGCTTCCACATCTTTGGCGCCTGTTCGCGCGAACGGGCTGCAATGCGCTCCTCATCAAGCGATAAGATTTTTTTATCCCTCATCAGGATTTTGCCTTTGCAAACAGTCGTATCTACCGTCGCATCCACCAGCCCAAAGATGAGATGGCCGAGGAAGTTGGCTTCGTTGAGCGGCGTGGGAGGCTGGTAGTCGAGGATAGCCAGGTCGGCGGGGCGGCCCTCGGCGATCTCTCCGAGACGCAGGCCAAACTGCCGCTCGGCGATCTCGGCGTTGTTCTGCAACAGCAACTGCGGCGCTTCCATGAATGCCACGCGCGGATCCCGGTTATCGAGCCGGTGTAGCAAGTACGCGCAGCGCATCTGAACCAGCATGTCAGAATTCATGCCGTCGGTGCCGAGGCCAACCAGTACGCCCTTTTGGAGAAGTTTCAACAGCGGCGTGACGCCCACGGCGTTGTTCATGTTCGATTCGGGATTGTGGACAACGCTTGTCTTCGTGGCGGCGAGGATGTCCATCTCGGCCTCGTCAATGTGGACGCAGTGGACGAAGATGGATTTTTCACCCGTGACGTTCAGCCTGTGCAGCCGCTCAACCGCCGGCGCGCCGTACTTTGCCAGCGAGTCGGTCCGATCCGCCAGATCCTCGGCCACGTGGATATGGCAGCCCACGCCGGCATCCCTGGCGATACCGACACACTTCTCGACCGTTTCATCGGAAACGGTGAACGAGGCGTGCAGCCCCATCATCGCCGCGATCTGACCATCGCCTTTGCCCACTTTTTTGATGAATCGCTCGTTTTCAGCGATCCCGCCGCCCGGCACGTTGCGATCCGAGACCTCGTAACAGAGCGAGGCGCGCAATCCCGCCTGCCGGACGGCGTTCTCGATCAGGTCGAGCGAGCCGTCCCGCATGGAGGGGGAGGCATGATGGTCAATCACGGTGGTTGTGCCATTGCGGATACATTCGATGAGAGGCACCTGGGCAGAAAGTGTAATATCTTCGGCAGAAAGTGCTTTGTCAACTTTCCACCATAAGCGTTCCAGGATTTCGACAAAGTTGGAGGCCGGTTCTCCGGGGATAGCCATGCCGCGCGCCATGGTCGAGTAGAAGTGATGGTGCGCGCAGATGAATCCGGGCAGGATGATCTTGCCGGAGCAGTCCACAGGCTCGGCGTCCGGGAAGCGCCGCTTCATTTCGGCGGAATCGCCCACAGCCGCGATGGTCTCTCCGTCGGTGACGACCGTCGCGTTCCACAGGACGCGGTTGTTCTCTCCAAGTGTGACGACGATGCCGTTCTCGAAACGAGTAGCCATAGGTCTCCTTTTTTACCACAAAGGTCACAAAGGTTCACAAAGGAGAAAACATCATTGTTTTCCTTTGTGTTACTTTGTGTCCTTCGTGGTGAATCGCTTTTTAGTGTTCTTTCAACGCCGCCAGTTCCTCCGGCGTGCGGACGCGCATGGTGATCGCGCCAACGAAGCATTTCTGCGCGCAAATCGAGCAGCCGATGCACCTGGCCGGGTCTGTCCACGGCAGGCGCTTATCATCGAGGCTGATCGCCAGGTAGGGGCAGCGGGCGCAGTTCCCGCAAGAGACGCACAACTCGTGGTCGGCGTCTGAAACTTTCTTGACCGGCGAGAGCGCCATGAAATCAACGATTGGATGCGGTTGGGAAATCCCAATCAATTCGCGCATAGATTGGATGCCGCGCTCCTGCATCAGGAACGCCGTGCCGGACTCAAGCTCCTCGATGATCCCAACGCCGTGTTTCATGGCAATTGTGCAGAACTGGACGGTCTTGACGCCCAATGCCAGGAAATCCATGGCGGCTTTGTAGTTCATCGGGCCGGCATTGCCGGAAATCTCTATTCCTTCTGGTACAGCTTGCGCCAGCGACAGGTACGAGATGGGCGTGACCCCTTCGCCGCTCATGCCGACGACGACGCCCTCGTCCCATTTGCGGCTGCTATGCGCGGCTGGGCGGAAGGCCAGGGTGGGGAAGGAGTTGGCCAGCGTCACCCCGGCCTTCTTGCCAGGATACTTGGCAAACACCTGGCGTATCGCCCGCAGGATCGGTATGATGGAGGTCACGGCAGCCGTCAACTTGAACAGCTTCGGAATGTCGGGGTCGCCGACCTCCATGATCCAGCCGATGATCTTGGCGGTCAGCGCGGCATTTTGCGAGACGATGTCGCCTTCGGTGCCGTCGCCGCCCTGCGGACAGGACAACGAGTACTCGATGCCCATCGCCCCGGCCGCTTCGAGCTTTTTGGTATTCGACTGCCAGCCGGCCGCGTCGCTCTCGTCGTGACCTGAAACCGGGCCGCCGGTGGAGGCCATGGTCAACCGCTCGGGCCATTTCCTGACCAACTGCTCCACCTCGCGGCAGACACGCTCGAGCGCGTGCCCGGACACGTTGTCCGCGTTGGCGTAGGTGTAAGGATTGAAGGTGAACATGTACCCGGACGGGATGTGGATCGGCACGTTGTCGAAGGCGGTCTTCATGATTGCGCCCGCCCAACCAGCTTCGTAGGCTTTGGTTATCTGCTCCAACCCATCCGTGACCGGCGAGGCCGAGAGCAGGTAGGGCGAGCGGATCGGGCGTCCGAAGAAATCGGTTGCCAGGGATACGGGCACAGGGTTATAGCCGGGCAGGGCGTAGGTTGACTTGGTCGCCTTTTCGATGACGGGCTTTTCCTTGTGCTGCAAATAGGCGTCAATTTGCATGGCTGCATTCTTGCCGGAGGCAGCCGCTTCGACCACGGTGGACGGGCCGGTCAGCATGTCGCCCGCGTAGAAGACGCCCTCGATTTGTTCACGCGGCAGCGCCGAGCGCATCCCGATGGCAATGACGACCGCGTTGAAACCGGTTCTCACTCCCTCAGTCCTGCGAATATCGCGAACATTGACCGGGCTGAAAGGTAAACCCTCCAGGAGTTGGACCTTCATGGTCTCGATCCCCGATATACCCCGGTTGGTTTGTGTGATCCGGCTGACGCGGATGCGCCCGTTGATTTCGATATCGTAATCAACCAGTTCCTGCCGTTCTTTGGCGGCCAGCGGCATCTCGGAAAGCTTTTCGAGCATGAATAACTCGACGTGCCTCGCGCCTCGTTCTTTGGCGATGATGGCGCAGTCCATGGCGGTCGCGCCGCCGCCGATCACAGCCACGCGCCCATCGAAGCTGTACGCGGCCGGATTGGAGAGCAGGTCAACCATCTTGATCGCCAGGTCTTCGTTCTCGATGCCAAGCTCTATCGGTTTCCAAAGGCCGGCCGCGACACAAACGGCGTTGTAGCCCTGCGTCAGCAGACTCTTGGGATCCTCGACCTTCGCGCCGGTTTTGACATTGATCTCACCCAGGGAAAGGAGAAAATCAATATCGGTCTCGACCACCTTCTTATCGAGGTGCTGGTCTGGGATCAGGTTCATCATGCCACCGAGCCGGTCGTGGCTCTCGAAAACATCCACTGCGTAACCCATCTGCGCCAGTGCAGCCGCAGCCCCAAGTCCGGCCGGGCCACCGCCCACCACCGCCACTTTCATCCCGTTGGGGGCTGGAACGGCCAGCTTGGGGATGCCGCCCAGTCCTTTTGCCATTTCGACGATGGTGGCTTGCACGAGGGGGATGTTGATCGCCCCGTCGAATTTCCTGTGCGTACAGGCCGCCATGCAGAACTTGTCCGGGCAGACCATGCCGCAGACGCCGCCAAGCGGATTGTTGCGCATGATTTCACCGGCAGAGCGCTTGAAATCCGAAGGGTTTCCCACGCGCGCCGCCATGATAAAGTCGAATGGGGAGCAATTGGCAGGGCAGGCCGCCTTGCACGGCTTCTCCTCGCAATACTCGCAGCGCAGCAGTTCCGCCTGCAGGCGGTGTTTGGTCATGATGAGCGAATTAGCGATTCTATCCTTATCCATTGGGCACCTCTATACTATGTGAATTCAGTGGAATAATCATGAGTCCACTGCAAAAAGCCCTTTTCACCACCAAGACACAAAGGCACAAAGGTCCTTGGTAATGAAACTTCGTGACTTTGTGACTTCGTGGTAAAGCCCTTTTTGCAGTACAGTCAATCATGGTTTGCAAAGGCCACAGCGGGACGGCTCGGTACCCATTTTACGAGCCTCTTGGGAGGCATAATCCCATGCGGAAGCCCGTGTAGGGAAGCCCCTCCACCAGCATTGTTTATCCTGATGGCCGTGCATACCTCTCCCCCCTTTGCACGCGCCGCAGGTTGTGAGGTGGAGCTTTACTTTTTTGACGGTTTTATCAACAAATACCCAGTATGTTCTCTGTTCTTCCATCATGTGCCTCCTCTAAAGGATTCGTAGTGGCGACTTTAGTCGCTTTTTGGCAGCACGACTGAAGTCGTCACTACGTCTTCGTGAACTTGCGATTTTATGGTAATTTCAACTTTTCCAACCCTCCCAGCAATTCCAAATCTTCCGGCAGATCCAGGTCGAGAGCCAGCCGCTTGGAATTGACCACTTCCAGTTTCGCTCCGGCCTCCGTCGCCCGTTCGCTGTGACGCTGGAACGAGCCCGGCCCATAGCCGTACTCGATCAGGCCGGCGGGGTTGACGAACAGCCCGTTGGTGCCGTCCAGCCTTCGGTCCGGGGCGATGACGACCACCGGCGGCTTTTTGCCGCGCTTGAGCAAGCGGCGCACGTCTGAGGGGGTGATCAGGGGGATGTCAGCGGGCAGGATCAGCACCGCGTGCGCGCCGTGCGCCTTCGCCACAATCGTGGCGCGCTGGATGGCAGTGTTGAACTGCGGCGCGCCGTCCTCCAAAACGGTTCGCCCGCCCATGTCAC
>Ga0208045_1000547_pt1 | contig 14430 bp, 16 predicted proteins | sample PL_2010_200m_FD_184160 | JGI IMG/M metagenome (GOLD analysis project Ga0208045, IMG submission 184160) | Freshwater microbial communities from Powell Lake, British Columbia, Canada to study Microbial Dark Matter (Phase II) - PL_2010_200m... | ecosystem: Environmental > Aquatic > Freshwater >...
CAACTACACCAAGGGGAAAATGCGCAAAGCAGAGTACTGGCTCGGCCAGTTGATCGACACCTATGCTGCCGCCCAGCGCATGGGCGTTGCACAGGCGGCGCTCGACCAGGCACGCGAGAAGCACGAGGAGGCCCATGTACTCTGGGAGTACTGGACCGCCGAGAACTCGGACGGCTTCCATAACCCCAGTCTGGCCCGCGAAAGCCTGACCGGCTCAATCGCCGCCTCCAAGGCCGGTGTGAAGATACTCAACGAGGCCATGGCGGTGATCAAGAAGTAAGAGCCGAAGAAGTAGCGTAAGGCTTATTTCGTCAGAAAAAAAGGAGGGAACTTATATCAAGAAGCCCTACGTGCTGGAAAAGATCGGTATGGCCATTCGGGATGAGCTAACCCGATAACATGCTGCATTACGTATATCGGGAAAAACCGGTCTACTCGACTCAAATGATGATATTCTTGACAGCCCTTGAAACAGATGGTAGGAAATAACCGATTTACAAGGATAACATGGAAACAATAGCGCTAAGCATCACTCCATGATCAAAAGGACCATCCATGATCAAAAGGACCATTTTGCTATCGCTGTCCGGTTTTTTCTTAGCCATCTTGGCCGTTGCCTTCCATCACCATGACAAAGCGTTTTTTCTGGCCTCCTGTTCTATCTGCAAGGTCAAAATCACCAACTCCGGAACCATGAGTAAAAACAAGATCGATTCCGCCCCGGCGGTAACGGTCGTCTCTCTCGGCATGGCGGCGGTTTTCCCTTTATTTGCTACTGTCGTCCATGAAAACACATCTATCTTCATCTCTTCCCAAACAGCTGATATCTGGCCCAATAAGGCCCCTCCGGTCAGGTCTTAATTCAACAATCGTATAGATTTTATTACGATTGCCGCCGGCGAAACCCGCTTCAGGTTTTGCGTGCGTCCATCGGGTATAAAGCACAAAACTCTTCTTATAAAATGCTCTCGATTGACTTAAGTCAATGACATTCAAAATAGATTGTGAGACAAATACAAATATGGCCAGACCAGGAGACAACCCTCATGGAACTGATCAGACGTTTAGCGACAATCCCTCTTTTTGAGGGGTTGCCCGGAAAACAGCACGCGGCACTCGCCGATATCTCCGTGCGCCTCTCCTATGAAAAAGGACAAAAGATATTTTCCGAGGGAGATGAGGGGGCGGGTTTCTTCGTTATCCTCGATGGTTATGTAAAGATTTTCAAGGTTTCACCGGAGGGGAAGGAACTCATCTACCATATATTCGGTCCGAATGAATCTTTCGGAGAGGTGGCCGTCTTTACCGGTCACGGTTTCCCGGCCGAGGCGGAGGCCATTTCCCCAGCCACAGCTCTGTTCTTTCCCCGCGTTGATTTTGTAAGGCTCCTCAGAAACGAGCCCTCTCTTGCCTTAAACATGCTGGCCGTCCTGTCCTGGCGTCTGCGCAAATTTTCAAAGCTGATTGAAGATCTTTGCCTAAAAGAAGTACCCGGGCGGCTTGCCGCCTACCTGATCCATTTGAGCACAATAGAGGGCAATGACGTTGATCTGAACCCTGATGTCCCGAAAAACCAGTTGGCATTCATGCTGGGGACGATCCCGGAGACGCTTTCCCGGATCATCACCAGAATGACACGGGAAGGATTAATCCGGACAGAGGGTTCCCGCATCTGCATACAGGATCTTGCCGGCCTTGAAGACATTGTCAGAGGAGACAGAAAGCTGGCGCAATACCGGCTGCCGGGGAGACAGTCTACTATCGGATCCAGGCGGATCCGCTCAAGACTCTCATTGCAAAGAGAGGAACATCATCCATCATAGAAACGAAAGGAGAAAAGATTATGAAAAAGATCAAAATGGTTCCCTTGTTTACGGTGTTTTTCGCGCTTTTTGTACTCTCGCTCTTTCTGCCCGTCGTGACTTATGCCCATTGCGACGGTTTGGACGGACCGGTCGTTGCAGCGGCGAAAAAGGCCCTTGAGAGCGGGAAGGTAACCCCCGTGCTGATCTGGGTCCAGAAGAAGGATGAACAAACCATCAAAGACGCTTTCAACAAAACATTGGCCGTTCGCAAGCTTGATCCAAAGGCCAAGGAACTTTCCGACATGTATTTCTTCGAGACCTTGGTCCGGGTGCACCGGGCAGGAGAAGGTGCCCCCTATACGGGCCTGAAACCGGCCGGCCGCGACCTGGGTCCCGCCATCCCCGCGGGGGACAAGGCCCTGGTAGACGGCAAACTGGAACCTTTAGCGAAACTGTTGATGAAGAATCTTGAAACGGGGCTGCACGAACAGTTCGAACAGGCGATGTCCAAGAAGAAATTCAAAGCGGACGACGTGGAAGCCGGGCGTAAGTACATTGAGGCGTATGTGCAATACATTCACTATGTCGAGCGACTCTACGAGGCAACCAAAACTGCCGCCCACGGCCACTATCCGGAAGCGGCGGAGAAACATGCCGATTAAGATTGCAAGAGAAAGGAGGTTCAAATGAGTTGCCATCCCTATTCAGAGCGCGTTGCACGTTGCGAAGGGCTAATGAAGGAGGCAGGACTCGACGTCCTGCTTCTCGCCAAGCCCGCGAATATGGCCTATCTGACGGGCGACGGGCGTCTGTGCGCCTATGCGATGATCACGAATGAAGGAAAGGTCGCCTTGGGCGTCCCCTCGACGGACGTGGAGGACGTGAAGCGGCTCGCCTGTTTCGACCGCCTCGACGGTTTCGAAGACGAGGTGGGCATGATCCATTCCATCGCCCACCATTTCAAACATTTTGAGATTCAGGAAGGAAGCGTGGGGCTGGAATATACCTTCCTGACCCACGCCATGATGAGCATGCTGACCCATCCGCACGGCAAGCCGGAAAAGGTGATCGCGAAGGATTGCACGCCCATCCTGTCCGCATTGCGGATCGCCAAGGAGGACGGGGAGATCGAGAAGATCAGGGCCGCGGCAGGTGTTGCCGACGAAGGGATGGCGGCAGCCGTCAAGGCCCTGAAGCCGGGCCTCACGGAGAGTCAGGTGGCGGCGGCGGCGGAGTACGCCATGCGCCATGCCGGTGCGGACGAATTCTGGCGGACTTACGTCTGCTCCGGCCCCCGGACGAACATCGCCCACGGCCTGCCGACGCAGCGGAGGATTCTGAAAGGCGACCTCGTCATGATCGACATTCACCCCATCGTCAACGGTTACAGCGCCGACATCTGCCGGACGGTATGCGTCGGCAGGCCGACGGCGGAGCAGCAGGCCGCCTATGACCTCTATCTGAAGGCCCAGCAGGGGACCATCGCCGGGGTCAAGACCGGCGTCGGCATGGTCGAACTCGACGAGATTCTCCACGGAATCATCCGGGACGGGGGACATGGTGATCACCTCTTCGGCCCGACGATGCACGGTGTCGGCATCGAGTTTGAGGAGGCGCCCCTCCCCCCCGGCCACGCCTTCTTCCACGGCGAGAAGGCGCCACCGCCGCTGGCGACCAACGTGGTCATTGCCGTCGGAAACTGCGGCCTCTACACCGGCCCCTGGGGGGTGCGCGTCGAGGACACTGTGGTTGTAAAACCTGAAGGACCGAAGATCCTGACGGATTTTGTCCGTAAACTGGGAATGTAAGGAGACAACAAGATGGAACGGATCAATTTGAAAGAGAAAGAAGTGTTCAAAAAGGAAGGACGGGGCATGGCCAACGTGGTCGATGAACCGTATCTGCTGATCAACCAGGTCTGTCTGGAACCGGGGCAGAATGTCCCGGAGCACCAGGCCAACTCCAATGTGACCCTTCAGGTGGTCTCAGGCGAAGGCACGTTCTCCATCGGCAAAGAAAAAGTTAAAGCCGGGCCGAGAAACCTCCTGCGAATTCCTCTGAACTCCCCCATGAGCATTCAAAATGAATCCCCAGGGCGCCTGGTGTTTCTGGTCATCAAGACCCCCCATCCGGATGCCGTACAGAAGGGTTCGTCGGAAGATAAGAACAGGGAAGGGAGTTTCGTGAACCTGATCCGCTTCCCCCCTCTGAAGGCGGGGAAGGACGAGGAATTCAAGGAATGGTTCAGACACTCCAGCGAGATTTTTGCCAAACATCAGGGCTTCATTTCCCGGACGCTCCTGAAATCGACAGAGGGAACGGAGCGGTATGCCGCCGTGGTCGAACACGAATCGAAGGAGACCTTCATGGCCATGCATCTGAGCGATGATCGCCAGGCCCTTTTCAAGAAGGTGGAGACGCTGATCGATGGAATGCCGGAACCTCATTTCTACGAAGTGGTGGCGACTCGGCGTAAATAGTTCCTGAGTTGCTATGACGACATACCAGAAACGAACGGAGGACAAACGGATGAAACGACCCATCAAGAACCACGTCTCCTGGATCGGCAAGATCGACTGGGAACTCCGGAAGTTCCACGGGGATGAGTACTCGACCCACCGGGGATCAACCTACAATTCCTACCTGATCGAAGAGGAGAAGGTGGCCGTGATCGATACTGTATGGGCCCCCTTCGCCAAGGAATATGTCGCCCGACTGGAGCAACAGATCGACCTGAAGAAGATCGATTTTGTGATCGCCAACCATGCGGAGATCGATCACAGCGGCGCCCTGCCAGAACTGATGAGCCGTATTCCCGACACACCGATTTACTGCACGGCGAACGGGATCAAGTCGCTCAAGGGCCATTATCATAAGGACTGGAATTTTCATCCTGTCAAAACCGGTGAGCGGCTGAGTCTGGGGGGCAAGGAACTGATCTTCATCGAGGCGCCGATGCTCCACTGGCCGGACAGCATGTTTAGCTACCTGACGGGGGACAACATCCTCTTCAGCAACGACGCCTTCGGGCAACACTATGCATCGGAGTTGATGTTCAACGACCTCGTCGACCAGGCGGAGCTGATGGAGGAGTGTATCAAGTACTACGCCAACATCCTCACCCCCTTCAGCGAGCTGGTTATGAAGAAGGTCCAGGAGGTCCTCGCCTTCAACCTGCCCGTGGATATCATCTGCACGAGCCACGGCGTGATCTGGCGAGACAAGCCCGTCCGGATCGTCCAGCAGTACCTGAAATGGGCGGACAGTTATCAGGAAGACCAAATCACGCTAGTCTACGACACGATGTGGAACGGGACGCGCGTCATGGCGGAGAACATCGCCCAAGGGATCAAGCAGGCCGATCCCCGGGTCAACCTGAAGCTCTACAACCTCGCCAAATCGGATCGTAACGACGTTATGACGGAGATCTTTAAGTCCAGGGCAATTCTCGTCGGTTCCCCGACGATCAACCGTGGCGTTCTGACCTCGATCGCAGCGCTTCTGGAAGAGATGAAGGGCCTGAAGTTCAGAAACAAGAAAGCGGCCGCCTTCGGCTGTTACGGCTGGAGCGGCGAATCCGTCAAAATAATCCGGGGACAGCTTGAAGCGGCGAGATTCCAGGTGATTGACGACGGTCTCCGGTGCCTCTGGAATCCCGATCTGAAGAGCATTGAATCCTGTGTCGAATACGGGGGAAAGTTGGCCGGCCTCTTGAAATGAATCGGGCTTCCCGTGGGTGAATGCCTGACCCAGGGTGTGTCCTTCCGGAAACACTGCGCGGACTCCCGACGCTCCGAGGCCGTCGCGATCTAACGTCGTGGCAGGGGGGTGAGATAAGGTGACGTTCGATGCATTACCGAATTCGATGTATTGCCGAAAAGTAGCGACTTGTATGCGCCGACTGCCTGAGAGCAGGTTCTCATCAAGGAACATGGCTAAAGAAATCGGGGAGAGAAACGATGTCGAATCATGAACAACGCATCGCAAAACTTCCGAAAGGAATCGAATTACTTCACGAACCGAGTCTGAATAAGGGGACCTCCTTCACGGCGGCGGAGCGAGATGCGCTTGGATTGCGCGGATTGCTTCCGCCCCGCATCTTCTCGCAAGCGCAGCGGGTTCAACATGTGATGAGTAATATTCGCCGCAAGCCCAACAACCTCGAAAAGTACCTTTACCTGATCGGACTACAGGATCGCAACGAGAAGCTGTTCTATCGTGTTCTCATCGACAACATGGCGGAGCTCAGCCCCATCGTCTATACACCGACCGTCGGGTTGGCATGCCAGGAGTACAGCAAGATCTTCCGCCGTCCACGCGGCTTGTTCATCACGAAGTACGATCGGGGGCTCATTAAAGAGGTTTTACGAAACTGGCCCTACAAAGATGTTCGTGTGATCGTGGTCACCGATGGCGAACGTATCCTCGGTTTGGGCGATCTCGGGGCGAATGGCATGGGAATTCCCGTGGGCAAATTGTCGCTCTACACGGCGTGTGCGGGCGTCGATCCGGAGGCATGCCTGCCGATCATGATCGATGTCGGAACCAACAATAACGAAGTGTTGAGTGAACCGAGCTACATCGGTTTGCCGGAGCCGCGCCTGCGGGGCGATCAGTACGATGAGCTCCTTAATGAGTTCATGACGGCGACCAGCGAAATATTTCCCCGCGCAATGATCCAGTTCGAAGATTTTGGAAACCTGAATGCTTTCCGCCTGCTGGAAAGGTACCGCAACCATTATTGCACGTTCAACGATGACATCCAGGGAACCGCCAGCATGACGCTGGCCGGATTGTATTCCGCACTGCGCATGATCGGCGGCAAGTTAACCGGACAGTGTCTCGTGGTTTTAGGTGCGGGCGGGGCCGCCCTCGGGATCGGCTCTCTCGTGGTTTCCGCGATGGTCAAGGAAGGTCTTTCCGAAGTCGAATCGCGCCGCCTCTGCTGGTTCGTGGACTCCAAGGGGCTTGTCGTCACCAGCCGAACCGATCTCTCTGAGCACAAGCGCCGCTTCGCCCAGGATTACCCCTTTCATCGAGATCTCCTCTCGGTCGTCGACGCCGTCAGACCAACGGCGATCATCGGGGCAGCGGGGCAGCCGAGCATCTTCACCCCTGCGGTGTTGCGGGCGATGGCCCGGATCAATAAGCGTCCGATTGTCTTTGCGCTTTCAAACCCGACATCCCAATCGGAATGCACCGCCGAAGAAGCCTATCGCTTCACGGATAAGCGCGCCGTCTTCGCCAGTGGCAGCCAGTTCCCGCCGGTGGTGATAGACGGTCAAACCTTTGTGCCGGGTCAGGCGAATAACGGCTACATCTTCCCCGGCGTCGGGTTAGGCATTCTTGCCTCGGAGGCATCCCGCGTTACGGATGAAATGTTCGCTGCGGCCGCCAAAGCCCTGGATGAACAGGTTTCAGAGGAGGACTTTAAACTGGGGCGGATTTATCCATCCTTGTCGCGCATTCGGGAGGTGTCGGTCAATATCGCGCTGGCAGTCGCAAAGATTGCATTCGCGAGGGGACTCACCGCGATGCATGAACCGGCCGATCTGCACGGCCATATTAAATCGAAGATGTACGACCCGACCTATCAGGAGTATGTCTGAAGCGGTCAGCCACCAATCCCTCGCTAAAGTACGCCAGGAGGCGGTCCCGGAAAACAACCCCATCCCCGGCGCGGTCATCGTCATGCAGACGTTTGGCGACCTCATCGGATATAATCCCCACTGTCACATTTTGGTGACGGACGGCTTTTTCTACGGCAACAAGGGCATGTTCCGCGTCGCCCCGCCCCTGGAGCTGAAAAAGCTGGAGGCCATCTTCCAACACAAGGTGTTCAAGATGCTCCTGAACAAGGGAAAGATCGCGAAGGAGATGATCGCCATGCTCTCAACATGGCGGCATTCCGGATTCCACGTCTTCTGCGGCAACCGCATCTCGCCCGATGATGAAACGGCCATGGAGAACCTGGTCCGCTACATCATCCGGGCGTCATTCTCCCAGGAAAAGATGCAGTACCTGGATCAGGAGGGGAAGGTCGTCTATACGTCCAAAGACAGCAGGACAAGCAAGAGCTTCCCCGCCCTGGAATGGCTGGCCGCGATGTGCTCACACATCCCGAACCGGGACGAACAGATGGTGCGTTATTACGGCTACTACAGCAACGTCTCCCGGGGGAAACGGCAGAAGGGAGGCAGCGATGACTTCATTCCCTGTATCCTCGAACCGCCGGGGGATGAAAAGACATCCCGGCAGAACTGGGCGCGGCTTATTCAAAAAATATACGAAGACGATCCCCTGGTCTGTCCGAAGTGCAAGGGCGCCATGCGGATCATCATCAGCATCGAAGACCCGTCGGTGATCCGGGCCATCCTCAAACATCTGGGCATTTGGCTGGTCAGATCCAGGCCGCCATCGAAAATCCACGACCCTCCGGCTGCCCAACACGTCATGGATGATGTTTCTCAATTCCCCGTCAATGACGATCACCTTTACCGGGGCTCTGAATACTCTTGGGATGAATACATTCAGGCATAACGCTTTGAGAATTCGAAGAATCAGCGAAACTAATTTGAGGCGTGAAGGACAGGTCTGCCTGAATCCCGTTCAAAATGGCCTTCGTGGCCGGTAAATCAACAAAAAGATGAGCCACTTTATCAAAAAGACTGCCAACGCGCTACATTCCTCGCACAATGATCGGCAACGCACCCCATGTTTTGTGGTCAAACTCCTCTTGACACACAAGATCCTCATTCATATATTACAAATGAAAAAGCAATGCATTATCAATTCAATCCGTTGGAAAAAAGTGCGGGTGAGGGGTTGAAGGTAAAGAGGTAAAAATTCGGATAAGAAATGGAGGCGAAAATGTATAAGAAAATATTAGTACCCCTTGACGGGTCAGAATTGGCCGAATGTGCATTGAATCATGTCAAAAAACTTCTTCAAGACGGTCCCGTCGGGGAAGTTGTCCTGTTAAATGCCGTCGTCGTTGAGATTCCCTGGAGAGAATTAGGTGCGGGGGAAGATGGGCATGCAATATTTTTTGATTATAATGCCTTTGTGAAAACGTTCATGGATAAATCAAGGAAATATCTTGCAAGAGTCCAATCCCGCCTCTCTTCCGAAGGCATCAAAGTCAAGACGGAAGCCATAGAGTCTAACGGGCCTTCCCATGCCATCACCGATTATGCTCAGAAGAACGGTGTAGACCTGATTGTAATAGCAACCCATGGGTATACCGGCATGAAAAAGATGATGTTAGGCAGCATCGCGTTGAAGGTTCTGCATGAGTCGAATGTACCGGTGCTTTTAATCAGACCAGATGCTTGCCGCGTATAGGTAACGGACAAGGATAGGAAATAGCTGATCCATTCCATGGATTACCCGCTCTATGATCGGGTCAACGACCAGCAATCCGGCGACACAAGGGAACAGGGTGCGCATAGCGTATGGCTTGGCATGATTTAAACGAGAGATCTTTATATCTTATGCACTTAGAAAGGAGAAGACAATGACCAAACAGTCAGGAATTTATAAATGTGCGGTTTGTGGAAATATCATAGAGGTGATTCACACAGGTGCCGGGGATCTGGTATGTTGCGGCCAGCCGATGCAATTGTTAAGGGAAAATACCACTGATGCCTCGCGTGAGAAGCATGTTCCCGTTATCGAGAAAATGCCGGACGGAGTGAAGGTGAAAGTGGGAAGCGCTGCCCATCCTATGGAGGAGAAACACTATATCGAGTGGATCGAGATGATTGCCGACGGCAAAGTCTGCCGGCAGTTTCTCAAACCTGGTCAGGCGCCGGAAGCCGTCTTTCCCGTGAAAGCTGCTGCAATGACAGCGCGGGCATACTGCAACCTGCACGCACTGTGGAAGGCCTGATTTACTCTAAACGTATGCAGAGGTGTTGGGTATGAAAGAGGCTGTCAAAGCCGTCAGGACGCTCGACTGTCTGGGACTGTATTGCCCCGAGCCACTGTTCCAGACACGGGAGAATATTGACCAGATCAAGCCAGGCGAGATTCTGGAAGTCATCACTGACGACCCGGCGGCGGAGGAAGATCTCAAGAGGTTCGCCAAACGTGCGGGCCACGAGGTCGTGTCCTACGAGAAGGACGACGACCGCATGCGATTCTTGATCAAGAGGAACGAGTGACCTTTCGTAGGGGTCACGACAGACCAGAAAAGGAGATGATAGTCATGCCTGAGAAGAAGTTTATCCTGTATGTTCAGACGAGTGACACGCCCGAGAGGCAGTATTCGCCGCTGGTGCTGGCGCAGACGGCCACGGCCATGGGGCTCAATGCCAAGGTCTACTACCTGGGCATGGGACTTAAGATCCTGCTGCCCGGCGCGGCTGAAGCCATTCGGATGGGGTCGTTCCCGACCGTGAAGGAGATGATGGACAAGGCCATGAAGATGGGCGTTGAATTCTACGCCTGCGAGGCATCCAAGCAGATGCTGGGCTGGGAAAAGGTCACGCTCATCCCCGGCGTCAAGATCGTCGGCGCGGGTACGCTCAATGACCTCGCGCTGGACGCGGGCGCCGCGATGTGGTTCTAAGATGTGGTTCTAAGAGGGATAGGGAGGTTTGGAATGCCCGCTGAGGTCTATCTGGACTACCAGTCGTCGAAGCCTGTTGACCCCCGGGTAGTCGACGCGATGCGCCCCTGGTTCACCGAGCGCTTCGGCAATCCCAGTTCGCTGCACCTCGACGGCGACGAGGCCACTGACGCCCTCGAGAGGTCCCGAGAGAGGGTTGCGCAGTTCATCGGCGCGAACAAGGACGAGCTCATCTTCACATCGGGTGCGACCGAATCGAATAACCTCGCCATTATCGGATACGTCATCCGCAACCGCAGGCGGGGCGACCACATCGTCATCGCGGAAAGCGAGCACATCTCGATCCACAACATCGCCAAAGCAATAGAAAAGCAGGGCTTCAAGGTCAGCAAGGTGGGGGTCGACCAGTACGGCCGGGTGAGCGTAGAGAAACTCCGCAAGAAGATAATCGACACGACAATCCTCGTGAGCATCGGCTGGGCGAGTAGCGAGATCGGCACCATCCAGCCCATGCAGGAGATCGCCGATGTGCTGCATGGCAGGGGCATCGCGCTGCATAGCGACGCGGTTGCAGCCGAGGGCCTCGTGCCTATCGACGTGCGTAAAGTCCCTATCGATCTGCTGACACTCTCCGCCAACGACATCTACGGCCCCAAGGGCCTGGGCGCACTCTACATCCGAAGGAACGTGAACATCGCACCCGTTATGCCGGGCGGCGGCCAGGAGAGGGGATTGCGGTCCGGGACCGAAGACATGCCCGGCATCGTGGGCATGGCGGCCGCAGCGGACATCATGGCCTCCGAGATGCCGGCGGAGGTGCTCAGACTCGCGCACTACCGTGACCGGCTCATCGAGGGCGTGCTTGGCCGGATTCCCAAGTCGTATCTAAACGGCCACCCCAGGGAGAGGCTCCCTAACAACGCGCATTTTCGGTTCGAAGCTATCGAGGGCGAGTCGTTGCTGCTGTCTCTGAAGGACAAGGACATCGCGGTCTCAACAGGCTCCGCGTGCTCATCGAAGACGCTCGAGCCCTCACACACGCTCATCTCCTGCGGGCTGCTCCACGAGGAGGCGCACGGTTCGCTTGAGTTCACCTTCGGCAGGTGGAACAGGCCCGGAGACGTGGACCGCGTGCTTGAGGTCCTGCCAGGCATCGTCGAGAGGTTGCGCAGTCTATCACCGCTCTATGAGAAAGAGGCAAAGGCATGAAGTCGACAAGCTACAGCGAGAAGACGCTCGACCACTTCCGCAACCCCCGCAATGTGGGCACCCTTGAGGGCCCTGACGTGGCCGTGGGCAAGGTAGGCAACCCCATCTGCGGCGACCTGATGTACATTTACATCCGCGTCAGTGATGATCGCATCGTGGACATCAAGTTCCAGACGTTCGGTTGCGGTTCTGCCGTCGCCACGTCGAGTATGACGACCGAACTCGTCAAGGGCAGGACACTCGACGAGGCCATGAAGGTCACCCGCAATGACGTCGCAGATGCGCTCGAGGGTCTGCCGCCGATCAAGATGCACTGCTCCAACCTGGCCGCGGATGCGCTCCACGACGCCATCAAGTCGTGGCGTGAGGGCCGCCGTGGGGAGACGCCAGAGCCCCCCAAGGTCGGTGAAGTCCGCTCCTCCTCCTGCGGGCTGCCCGTTACCAAACCACCCGCCATCGAGGGCGCAGAAGTGCTGCTCGGCAAGGGCGTCTACCGTAAGGTCGAGGACCCCAAGGCGTTTGTCGACAAGAGGGTCCTGATCGTCGACAGGGGCAAACCTTCCGTCGACGTTGCGCTCGATCTGACCAAGCACACGGGCAGGGTCATCTTCATGTCCTCGACCAAAGAGCCCTCTTCCAAGGACGACCCGCGCGCTTTGCTCAAGCGGTCGGACGTGAAGGTCATCTACGAGGCCGAGCCCATCGCCGTCCTGGGTGAGGGTGAGGTAGAGAAGGTCCGCGTGCACGATCTCAACGAAAACGAGGATTACGAGCTGTTCATCGACGCGGTTGTGATACTCGAGTAGGCCAACACTCTACTGTGACTGCGAGTCTGGCCGAATGATGAAACAGCCGTGGAAACCCTGGCCCGATACATCATCCGGGCCTCCTTCTCCCAGGAGCGTATGACCTGCCTGGATCATGAGGGAGAGGTCGTCTATGCTTCCAAAGACGGCAAGTCAACACAAAAGGTGAAACAGTGATAGCCAGCTTTATAATTACATTCAGAGAAACACTTGAGGCAGCTTTGGTGGTCGGTATTGTACTATCGTATTTAGTCAACACGCAGAGGACACAGCACAATAAAGTTGTTTATCTTGGAGTGGCTTCTGCGATCGTTGTTAGCCTAATCGGCGCTTATCTCTTTACCGTTTTAGCAGGAGGATTCGAAGGAAGAGCGGAACAAATATTTGAAGGTGCTTCAATGTTATTTGCAGTTATTATGCTAACATACATGATTTTATGGATGATGAACCAAAAGCACATAGCCACTGAATTGTATCAGAAAGTTGAAATAGAACTCAATGAGCAACACAAGGTCGGGCTCTTTTTAGTGGTATTCGCTTCTGTTCTGAGAGAAGGCATAGAAACTGTAATTTTCCTTGGTGCTACGACATTCGTATCGGCGGGACAAAACAATATCCTTGGTGCGCTCTTAGGCATTGCCACTGTAATTATAATAGCCTACTTCATTTTCATTGCCGGCAAGAAGATAAATATCAAGATATTTTTCAACATTACCTCCGTGTTTTTGATATTGTTCGCGGCAGGCCTGGTATCAAGCAGTATTCACGAATTTCAGGAAGCGGGAATACTGCCAGAAGCTATTGAACATGTTTGGAACATAAACCCTCAAGTCAACAGCGACGGTACTTTCCCCCTCATGCATCAAGAAGGTTCTATCGGGAGCATACTGAATAGCCTTATCGGGTACGATGCGAGTCCATCACTATTGCAGTTAATTGGTTACTTGGCATATATCTCATTGATAATGATCTCATGGATAAACATCAAGAGAATTCATAAGACTATATAGTCACACAATGCACTAACTAACGTCGTGGCATGGGGGGGTGAGATGAAGTTTCTATCTTTGAATCGCCGAATGTTAGCGCTGCTGGCGGTAATCTTACCGCTGCTGGCCCTGATGATTTATGTGGCGCTGCGTTCCGGGCCGCTCGCGCCGATCCCCGTGACCGTAACCACCGCGGAGAGCCGTTCCATCGCACCGGCCCTCTTTGGCATCGGCACGGTCGAGGCCCGCTTCACCTACCGGATCGGACCAACGGTTGCCGGCCGGATCAAACGGGTGGAGGTTCAGGTGGGTGACAAGGTCCAGGCGGGGCAGTTGCTCGGTGAAATGGACCCTGTGGACCTCGACGACCGCATCGCTGCGCAGGATGCCGCGCTCAAGCGCGCCGAGTCTGTTGTGCTGGCCGCCGGAGCCCAGGTCAGGGAAACGTTGGTGCGCAAGAGCTATGCCGAAAATCAGGCAAGCCGTTATGAACAATTGCTGCAAGTGCGATCCGTGAGCGAAGAGGCGGTTGATGGCAAACGTCAGGAGCGCCAGGTGACCGAGGCGGGTTTCGCCGCCGCCCGCGCGAATCTCGATGCCGCGCGCCAGGAGTCGGCGCGGATCCACGCCGACCGCGGGGGCTGATCCAGCAGCGCGCCAACCTGCGATTGATTGCACCGGTCCGCGGCCTGGTGGCTGCGCGGAACGCCGATCCAGGCACCACCGTGGTCGCCGGGCAATCGGTGGTGGAGGTCATCGACCCGGCGAGCCTCTGGATCAATGTGCGCTTCGATCAACTGCGCGTATCGGGTCTGCACGCCGGGCTGCCGGTTCATATCGTGCTTCGCTCGCAAGAGGGGATTCGATTTGCAGGGCGCGTGCTGCGCGTGGAGCCGATGGCCGATCCGGTGACCGAGGAGACCCTGGCCAAGGCGACGTTTGACGTATTGCCGAAGAGGCTGCCTTCCATCGGTGAATTGGCAGAGGTCACCGTCGCAATGCCCGCGCTGCCGCCCACGCCGGTGGTGCCGAATGCCAGTGTGCAGCGG
>Ga0208045_1000550_pt1 | contig 14356 bp, 14 predicted proteins | sample PL_2010_200m_FD_184160 | JGI IMG/M metagenome (GOLD analysis project Ga0208045, IMG submission 184160) | Freshwater microbial communities from Powell Lake, British Columbia, Canada to study Microbial Dark Matter (Phase II) - PL_2010_200m... | ecosystem: Environmental > Aquatic > Freshwater >...
TGGCCAGCGACACAGTCGAACAACACGTGTATGCCGTGGCAGGCAGCGACAAATACAAGTTGCTCTACAACCTCATTACCCAGAATGACTGGACCCGCGTGATGGTCTTCGCCAACCGCAAGGATGAGGTGCGTCGCATTGAGGAGCGCCTTACCCGCGATGGCATCAGCGCTGTTCAAATGTCAGGCGACGTTCCCCAACACAAGCGCATCCGAGCACTGGAAGGTTTCCGCGAAGGCAAGATTCGCGTGATGGTTGCCACCGATGTCGCCGGCCGCGGGATTCATGTCGATGGCATCAGCCACGTGATCAATTTCACCCTGCCGGAAGTCCCCGACGACTACGTCCACCGCATCGGCCGGACCGGCCGGGCCGGGGCCAGCGGCACGTCGATCAGTTTTGCCGGGGAAGACGATTCCTTCGCCCTGCCGGCGATCGAGGCATTGCTGGGTCGAACGATCAGCTGCGAAATGCCGCCTGCTGAGCTGCTGGCAGCTGTCCCACCCAAGCGCTAAGCGCAGAAAACAAAAAGGCGAAGCAGGACCCGGCTTCGCCTTTTATGCACCTAGAGTCTAGTCTACGGATCCTGGCTCGCATTCGGCTAGTCGGTCGGACCCTGTTGCCAGCGATCGGCTGCATCCCGGTCGCTGCAGCGACCTTCGACCCAGCGTGTTCCCTCCGGGGTGTCTTCCTTTTTCCAGAAAGGCGCGCGGGTCTTCAGGTAATCCATGACGAATCGACACCCATCAAAAGCGGCCTCGCGGTGAGCGCTGGCGGCACCGACAAACACGATGGGCTCCCCCGGCTCCAAGCGCCCTACTCGGTGCAGAATCTCCAACCTGAGCAGCGGCCAGCGCCCAGCGGCCTCGTCGATGATCTTCTGCAGCGCCTTCTCGGTCATTCCCGGGGCATGCTCGAGGAACATTCCAGCAACATCGCGACCCTCATTGAAATCACGTACGTAGCCGACGAAACAGGTGACCGCACCAATACCGAGATTGGCCGCATGCAAGGCATTGAGCTCGACGCCAGGGTCGAATGGACTCTGTTGGACTCGTACGCCCATGGTCAGCCTCCCGTCACGGTGGGAAAGAACGCCACTTCATCGCCGTCTGCGAGTGGCTCGTCGAGGCTGCACAGCTCCTGATTGCGCGCGCACATCAGATTCTGCTCACCAAGCACCGCCCACTCGGCCCCGCGTTCCAGCAGTCGCAAGCGCAGGTCGTCGACCTGTTGCCAGGAGGCGTCCCATTCCAACTGTTCGGAATCACGGCCCAGAGCCTCACGATAACGCGCAAAAAACTGCACCTGGATCATGCTGGCACCTGCCAGTGACCACTCTTGCCGCCCAGTTTTTCTAACAGTCGAACACCCTCGATCACCATGCCCTTGTCGACCGCCTTGCACATGTCATAAATCGTCAGCGCTGCGACGCTCGCAGCGGTCAAAGCTTCCATTTCCACACCGGTCTGGCCCGCCAGCTTGCAGCGCGCCTCGATCCTCACGCAATCATCGCCTTCCGGCTGCAGGTCGAGCCGGATGCTGGTCAACAGTAAGGGATGGCAGAGGGGGATCAGTTCGTGAGTTTTTTTTGCTGCTTGAATGCCAGCGATACGGGCGACCGCGAAGACGTCGCCCTTCGGATGCCCGCCTTGCTGGATCATCTGCAGGGTTTCGGGAAGCATGCGAACCTTGGCTTCCGCAACCGCCTCGCGCGCCGTGACGGCCTTGGCAGTAACGTCGACCATGTTGGCCCGCCCTTGGGAATCGAGGTGCGTGAGCATTTCTAATCCTGTTGAGACTGTGAGGTCCCGCAGTTTAGCTCAGCTGGAAGCTGGAAGCTGGAAGCGAGCCCGTACCATCGCTTCCTTCTAGGCCTTGATTGCTTGGAGCTGCTAACTCCAGCCTCCAGCAGTGTTACTACATATGGGCCTCGGCGTACTCGGCCAGGACCGAACGAGGAACGCCCTGCAAGGTGATGTGCATCCCGTGCGGGAAGTCCTTGAATCGTTCGGTGAGGTAGGTAAGCCCCGAGCTGGTCGCGGACAGGTACGGCGTATCGATCTGAGCCAGGTTACCGAGGCAGACCACCTTCGATCCGCTGCCGGCCCGGGTGATGATGGTCTTCATCTGGTGCGGCGTCAGGTTCTGGCATTCATCAATAAGGATCAGGCTCTGCTGGAAGCTGCGTCCGCGGATGTAGTTCAGGGATTTGAACTGCAGCGGAACCTTTTGCAGGATGTAATCGACGCTGCCGTGAGTGCTCTCGTCGTCCATGTGCAGCGCTTCGAGGTTATCGGTGATCGCACCCAGCCACGGCTCCATCTTTTCCGCCTCGGTGCCTGGAAGGAAACCGATGTCTTCATCCAGGCCCTGCACGCTGCGCGTGGCGATGATGCGGCGGTAACGCTTACTCACCACTGTCTGCTCGATGGCGGCCGCCAGGGCCAGGATTGTCTTGCCCGACCCCGCTGCGCCCGACAGATTGACCAGATGAATATCCGGGTCGAGCAGTGCAAAGAGCGCCAACGCCTGATGGATATCACGCGGCCGCAGCCCCCAGGCTTCCTGGTGGAGCAAGGGCTCCTGATGCATGTCGAGCAATAGCAATTCGTCGGCCTTGATGCCCTTGATCCAGCCAACGAAACCTTGCTCATCGAGAATGAATTCGTTGACGTGCACGGCGGGCAAGTTGTCGATCAACTGAACCCGATGCCAGGTGCGGCCATGCCCCTGATGGGTATCGACCTTGCTGACCCTGTCCCAGAACGACCCGCTGAGGCTGTGATACCCGCGGGACAACTGCCCGACGTCGTCGACCAGTTTGTCAGTGTGGTAATCCTCCGAGGCGACGCCGCAGGCACGCGCCTTGAGCCGCATGTTGATATCGTTGGTGACCAACACCACCGGAACGCCCGCGCTGCGTCGCTGCAGATCGACGACCTGATTGATGATCTTGTTGTCGTTGAGGTCCTCTGGAAGCCCGTTTGAATCGGCGACTTTGCTCATCAGGATCGACAGGCTGCCGCACGGGCCGCTTTTTTCACGCTGAATGGGGACACCAAGTTCGACTTCTTCGGGGGTAGCGTCACCCAGCACCTTGTCGATCAGGCGGATCACCTGTCGACACTCTGCAGCCACGCTGTGCTTGCCGGTCTTGAGCTGGTCCAGCTCTTCGAGCACGGTCATCGGGATGGCGACCTGATGCTCCTGGAAGTTCAACAGCGCGTTGGGGTCGTGAATCAGAACGTTGGTATCAAGAACGTAAAGGGTGGGCTGAGTTGCGCGGGGTCTGCCGTAGTCATCCATACGCGATCACCTTTTCGGAGCCGGATCGACGGAGAGCCAAAGCGCTCCGCCGCAGAAAGAACCACCGTGCGCAAGGTGAGCGGACTTGGGTGGCAGGGGCTTGGGGCCACCCAGAGGCCGCCACCTGTGAGTGCAGGTTTCGGCGGTCTTGCTTCAGGTAATACCGCAAAAAAGATGACAGGAAAAAGTCTTTTTCAAACTGATGACGTTTTTTTATCGGAACGACGAATAGCGCTTGGCGCAGCCCGGAACCAGGATTAGTCTCGCTAATCACCCTGTGCGTTTTCGCCGCACCTGTTCACCTCCGCCGTCACGTGTACCAGTTCTGGAAACTCAGCCAGCTGAGCCTTGTAACGATCGGCCGAATACGGCTGATGAGTGACAACACTGACGATGCAACTGTATTGCGCACGCCCGACTCGCCATAAATGCAGATCGGTCACGTCGGTATCCGGCAGTTGCTCCAACCGTTCCCGCACCCGCCGCACCAGTGGATCGTCCATTTCTCGATCCAGCAGCGCCTTTGTCGTTTCACGCAACAAGCCTTTGGCCCAGATCAGGATCACGATCGCACCGATGATGCCCATCAGCGGATCTAGCCAACCCCAGCCGAAGTATTTGCCGCCCAGCAAGGCCACAATCGCAGCGACTGAAGTCAGGCCATCAGTCAACACGTGAATGAAAGCCGCATGGCGGTTCAAGTCCTTTCCTGGCGCGCTTGAATGATCGTGATCGTGGCCATGATGGTGGGGCTGGTCGCGTAGCAGCCAGGCGGACAGCATATTCACCAACAAACCGATCACCGCTACCCATAGCGCCTCGTCAAAACCGATCCGGGCCGGTGTCCAGAAGCGCATCAGCGACTCGCCAATCATTAGCAGGGCCACCATGACCAGCAATACAGCGCTGGCAAAACCTGCCAGCACCTCGATCTTCCAGGTTCCGAAGGCAAAACGCCGGTCGTACGCATAGCGTCGGGCGAGCAAGTAGGCGATCGCCGACATGCCAATCGCCACCATGTGCGATGCCATATGCCAGCCGTCCGCCAGCAAAGCCATCGAGTTGAACCAATAGCCAGCGACGATTTCGGCGACCATGGCCAAGCCCGTCAGCAGCACAACAGCCCAGGTCTGTTTTTCTGCGCCCTTCTCAAGAGGACGATAATCGTGCGAGGGCTGCCAGTGCGAGTGGTTGCAGTCGGTCATGTGTCCTCCTTCGTCAAATCACAGAAGAGCGTGCCCCCTCGCCCCGAGTCAAGGTCAACAACTAATCGAGGCCATAGCTGGAGCGACAACGGCTATACCGCCTAGAATCCGCGGACATTAAAGGAGACCGTTGCATGCTGATGGTGATTTCCCCAGCCAAGACTCTGGACTACGACACCCCACCGACGACCGAACGCTTCACCCAGCCCGAACACCTGGACCACGCGCAGGCGCTGATCAGCCAGTTGCGCGACATGTCGCCTCAGCAAATCGGCGAATTGATGCACCTATCCGACAAGCTCGCAGCGCTGAATGTGGCGCGCTATGGCAGTTGGGACGCGGCCTTTACACCGGGCAATGCCAAGCAGGCGCTCCTCGCGTTCAAGGGCGATGTTTACACCGGCCTGAACGCCAACGACTTCTCTGAAGAGGATCTCGATTTCACTCAGCGCCACCTCCGCATGTTGTCCGGGCTCTACGGCGTCCTGCGACCGTTGGATCTGATGCAGCCCTATCGCCTGGAGATGGGCACCAAGCTGGCTAACCCACGAGGCAAGGATCTGTACGCTTTCTGGGGCGAACGGATAAGCGAATGGCTCAACGAAGCACTGGCCGCACAGGGGGACGACGTTTTGCTCAACCTGGCTTCCAACGAGTACTTCGGCGCTGTGAAACGCAAGGCGCTGAACGCGCGGGTGATCGATGTCGACTTCAAGGATATGAAGAACGGCCAATACAAGATCATCAGCTTCTACGCTAAGAAAGCCCGAGGTTTGATGAGCCGCTATGTGATCAAGGAACGCATCAAAAAGCCCGAACAGCTGACAAACTTTGACTACGACGGCTATCGCTATTGCCCTGACAGTTCATCGCCTGATCACCTGGTATTTCTGCGAGACGCTCAAGCCTGACCCCTTCCGCCGGGCCGTGCCCCCTTCGCTGTCCTGGCGGGGGGAGCCCAGTCATCGCGCCTCCAGACGCGATTTACCCTGCACACCAGAGTTGAACCCGCCCGCCAATCACAGCGTACAGCGCCAGCAACCTGTCGCATCCTCTGCCCCCGTCAAAAACTCCCCGATCGACGGCACGCCAGCGGGGAACTATCCGAAGGCACCTGCAATCATAAGCGCGTACCGGCATTTCCAGGCGGAAAGGGACGTCGCACATGAACGTGCAGTGGAATTCAAAACAAGGTTTTCAGCGTGTCAGCCAAGGCAGATCCGTCAGGTCGCCGGGCGTGTTCAAGAGAGAACAGACGGGCCGGATCAGCGCAGTGTCGGTACTTATCAACGACTATCAGGCGCATCAGCCTCAGGCAGATAGAGCGCAGCTGAACGGCATGCCCACCTGCCAGCTCAAGATTATTCAGACGCTCGCAGGCGTCAACCCCGGAACCGCTATCAGCTCCGCAATATCAAGTGCGGCGCCCATCGACTACCAGGCAGCACCTCCCACATTCAGGCTCGGAGCACGCAGTTCGCCCCGAAAACAGTGGTCCTGTAGGACAACTGAACTTGACGGCACGCGGCACCTGAAGGCCCGACCAAGAAGCGTATGGCGAGCACAGACCTCTGGCCGCCCACATGGACAAGAAGAACTTCCCCTTCTCAACGATTCAGGAGAAACAACATGATTCCGGTCATCCTCTCAGGCGGCAGCGGTTCTCGACTCTGGCCTCTTTCGCGGAAGGCATTCCCCAAACAGTTCCTCGCCCTTACGGCAGAGCAAACACTGTTTCAACAGACGATCGAGCGCCTAGCCTTCGAAGGCATGCAAGCGCCCCTGCTGGTCTGTAACAAGGAACACCGGTTCATCGTCAAAGAGCAATTGGCCGCACGCAAGCTTCAAACTCAGGGCCTCATGCTTGAACCGTTCGGCCGTAACACTGCTCCGGCAATTGCCATTGCGGCGATGAAGTTGCTTGCCGATGACCGCGACGAGTTGCTTCTGGTGCTGCCGGCCGATCATGTCATCGAAGACCATAAAGCCTTCCAGCGCTCCCTAGCCCTGGCGACCAATGCAGCCGAAAATGGTGGCATGGTCCTGTTTGGTATCCCTGCCACCAGCCCGGAAACCGGCTACGGCTACATCAAATGCGATCACGAGGGACGTAACGGGCTGCCAGAAGGCGTCAACCGCGTCACAGAGTTCGTTGAAAAGCCGGATGAAGTGCGCGCTCAGGAATACGTCGATTCCGGCGACTACTACTGGAACAGTGGCATGTTCCTGTTCCGTGCCAGCGTTTTCCTAGACGAGCTGAAGAAGCACGATCCGGATATCTATGACACCTGCTGGGTTGCGCTGGAGCGCAGTATCAAGAACGGCGAAGAGCTGCTGATCGATCCAGCCACTTTTGCCTGCTGTCCGGACAACTCCATTGACTACGCGGTAATGGAAAAAACCGAACTGGCATGCGTCGTGCCCATGTCGGCAGGCTGGAGCGATGTTGGCTCCTGGTCATCGCTTTGGGATGTGCTGGAAAAAGACGAAAACGGTAACGTGACCAGAGGCGACGTGATCGTCGAAGACAGCCGCAACTGCCTGGTTCACGGTAACGGCAAGCTGGTAACCGTAGTCGGCCTGGATAACATCGTAGTGGTCGAGACCAAAGACGCGACCATGATCGCTCATAAGGACAAGGTCCAGGACGTCAAGAAGCTGGTGAACAAGCTCGACGCCATGAACCGCTCCGAAACGCAGAACCACTGCGCCGTTTACCGCCCGTGGGGCTGGTACGACTCGGTCGATATGGGTGGTCGCTTCCAGGTCAAGCGGATCTGCGTCAATCCAGGTGCGCAGCTGTCGTTGCAGATGCACCACCATCGCGCCGAGCATTGGATCGTCGTCTCCGGCACCGCCCAGGTAACCTGCAACGACAAGACGTTCCTGCTAACCGAGAACCAGTCCACCTATATCCCGGTGACGTCCATTCACCGCCTGGCCAACCCTGGCAAAATCCCGCTGGAAATTATCGAAGTCCAGTCGGGCAGCTATCTGGGCGAGGATGATATCGAGCGTCTGGACGACGTATATGGCCGTGCGCCGAATGATGTGGCCAGCCAGTCGGCTCGCTAACTAGATGTGGCAAAAAAAACCGCGCCCAATGAGGCGCGGTTTTTTTGTAAGCTCCTGCCGTGGATACACATTGCTAAACCAGCTGGCTCCTCGAGTTACTACCCCGACCGCAAACCGTGTTCTTACAGCTCAAACCGCTAGCCCGCTTTTAGCGATAACTTGCGCGGGCATGCTTCATGATATGACTCAATACTGCATTACTACCGGATAGTTTTACGGGCACGCTTGTTTAGCCTAGCCCGCTTGCAGTAATGTTTCCCCTACCGCACACACACCTAACCCGAGCCGGGCCTCATTCGAGCCTATAGCTCGCACCCCTTAGCGCGCCGCGCTGCAAATAGACCTATAACAAAGAGGCAAAAAAAGACGTGACAAAAGAAGAACTACGCGCCGAACTGGAGAAGCAAGCCAACCGTTTCCAGGCTGTGTATGGCGGGGAAATAACGACCTATGCCGCGCAGCCCGATCCCGAGCGGAAGCCATGGCGTAAAAAGCCGACCGTTCACGATCAGGTATTCAAGGCGGAGTTGCAGAAAATCGAAAAAGAGTTGTCAGAGCAAGCCGCTCAAGCCAAGTAATCCGCAGCGTTGTAAAAATCTGCACCGCACGCCCTGCCGTCAGCAGCAGCAGCTTAGCCATCGCAACTGATCGCTTCTGATCACCGCTTACCGCCCAACAAAGAGCCCAGAAGCCCCCGTGCCAACTGCCGGCCCAGCTGCGTCGCAGCCTGCCGCATTGCGCTCTTAAATACCCGCCCGGCAGCGTCACCCAGCGCATCGGTGACCTCGTTTCTTGACGTAGCGGCCTTCACTGGCGTTTGGTTATCGGAAGCCTGCTTCGCCCGTTCGAGCAATATCTCATAAGCAGATTCACGATCGACCGGCCTGTCGTAACGGCCTCTAAGGGGTGAATTGGCGATCAAGTCGTGTCGCTCGCGCTCAGTTAGCGGCCCGATCCGCGATTGAGGAGGCGCGACTGCAACACGCTGAGCCATCGACGGCGTGCCTCTGTCCTCGAGACCTCCGACCAGCGCTTCGCCGATCCCCAGCCCGGCCAAGGTGTCCAGAGACGAAAATGCCGGATTGGTGCGAAAACCTTCTGCTACAGCCCGCAGGGCTTTCTGTTCCTTGACCGTATAGGCTCTGAGCCCATGCTGCACGCGCAGGCCCAACTGAGCCAGCACATCGTCCGGCAGGTCCGTGGGGGACTGGGTGACGAAATACACGCCCACACCCTTCGAGCGAATCAGCCTGACCACTTGCAGCAACCTGTCCTGCAAGGCTTTCGGAGTGCCGTTGAAAAGGAGGTGCGCTTCATCGAAGAACAGCGCGAGCAGAGGTCGATCGGCATCGCCGCGCTCGGGAAGCTGTTCAAACAGCTCAGCCAGTAGCCACAGCAGGAAAGTCGCATAGACTTTGGGCGCCTGATGCACGAGCTGGCTGGCGTCTAACAGATGGATCCGTCCGCGCCCGTCGTGCGCTGGCTGCAAGATGTCCTCAAGCGCCAGCGCCGGCTCACCGAAGAGCGCTTCGGCTCCCTGCTGCTCCAGTGTCGCCAGCCGCCGCAACAGCGCCTGAGACGATGCACTCGTAAACAAGGCTGCATCGTCCCCGAGCACTTCAGGATGCAGTTTCAAATGAGCAAGCAACGACTTGAGATCTTTCAGATCGAGCAACAGCAGCGCTTCGCGATCGGCCACTTTGAATGCCGCATAGAGCGCCGCTTGCTGGCTGTCGCTCAACTCCAGCAGATTGCCTAGCAACAACGGTCCCATCTCGGTAAGCGTCGTCCGCAGTGGATGGCCACTCACGCCGTGCACGTCCCACAAGACCACCGGGTACGCTTGGGGCCGATGGTCGAGCCAGGGCATGCTGGCGATCCGCTCGGCGATCGTTCCTTGCGGATCGCCAGCGGCACCCAGGCCACACAAGTCGCCTTTGATATCCGCCGCGAAAACAGCGACGCCAGCCTCGCTGAACTGTTCCGCGAAGCGCTGCAAGGTCACCGTTTTGCCAGTACCCGTCGCACCGGCGATCAGACCGTGACGATTGGCCAGATGCAGCGGGTGGACGCTGGGTTCGCCCGTCGCGTCAGCTCCTAAAACCAGGCGGCCTGTCTGTTTCATTGCAGCCTCACGAGCAGTGGATTGGTCTGCAGCCCTCGCTAGCCCGCCGGCATCGAGCTGCTGGGTTCAGCATCGTCAATTGGAGTGTCACCGGCTGCGCCATCGAGCGCATTCAGATGACGCTTCCAGAGTGTTTCGGCATCCGGAAAGTCAGTCCCCAGCTCAGGGCCCATCTGGTCAGGGTCGTAGCGCTGGGTACAACCACTACCGATAATCGGTGGCGCCTTCGCGCCAGCCTTGTCCAGTGGGTTGCTCATCTCGCCCCCTCGCGCCAGTCCTGATGGATCAGTTGAATACCAGCGTCTTGTTGCTATGCACCAGTACTCGCTCTTCCAGGTGATAGCGCAAACCACGCGACAGCACCATCTTTTCCACGTCCTTACCCAGCCGAACCATGTCCTCGATGCTGTCACGATGGCTGACGCGCACCACGTCCTGCTCGATGATCGGCCCGGCATCAAGCTCTTCGGTCACGTAATGGCAAGTCGCACCGATAAGCTTGACACCCCGCAACGAGGCCTGGTGGTAAGGCTTTGCCCCGACGAACGATGGCAGAAAGCTGTGATGGATATTGATCACCCGCTGCCCATATTCCTCGCAAAGCTCGGCCGGCAAAATCTGCATGTAGCGCGCCAGAACGATGGCGTCGGCGCGTTGCTCGCGAACCAGGCGCGACACCTCGGCAAAAGCCTCGTCCTTGCGCCCCGGCTGGACAGGCACATGGAAATACGGAATGCCATGCCACTCGACCATGCTGCGCAGGTCGTCATGATTGGAGATCACACAAGGAATATCGCAATCCAGTTCCCCACTGTGCCAACGATGCAGCAAATCAGCGAGGCAGTGCGACTCGCGGCTGGCCATCAGCACTACCCGCTTGCGCTGAGCTGAGTCGGTAATGCGCCATTCCATGGAAAACTCGCGCGCGATTGGTGCAAAGGCTTGGCGAAACCCATCAAGATCGAACGGCAGCGAGTCGGCCCGAATCTCGTGCCGCATGAAGAACCAACCACTCTGATGATCGGAATGGTGATTGGCTTCGGTGATCCAGCCATTGTAGGTCGCCAGGAAATTACCGACCTTGGCCACAATGCCGACGCCGTCGGGACAGGCGATAACCAGCCTGAATGTGCGCATTTTTAAGTTAACTCCGGCTTACCCATAAAGACCGGGCATTCTAGCGCAGCGAAGAAAACCACCACCATATTATTCAGCCGGACCAAAGCATGGCACGGACTGCCGCCCGCACGCGGATCGAGTCGCCCCTGTCGAGTGCAAAGAAACACTGCGATTAAAACCGTAATAATCGGAGGGCCAAGTTGCCGTTGGCCCCCAGTGGGCAAGGGAACACAACACCGCCAAAAGATAGGGAGCCGATTTTTATCAAATATCGAGACGGCATATTAAGCGTGACGGGACCCGTCGCGACCTTCGATTATGTGCAGTACTTCACCGATGCCAGGTTCAACTAGGCACTTCGAATCGCCCTGCAACCGCGATGAAACAAAGTAAGCAAAACTTTACCCAGGCCAACATTTACTTGTTCGCGGCAGCTGTCTATGATTGCTGTCACTTGCGTTCAAACCTATACCAAGGAAGTGACATGTCGCTGATCAATGAATACCGCGCTACTGAAGAAGCTATCAAGGAACTACAGGAACGCCTGAAGTCGCTGTCAGAAGATGACAAGCTGAAAAAGGAACTTGAGTTTGAAGGCAAACTGCGCGAGCTGATGGGCGAATATCAAAAGTCGCTTCGCGACATTATCGCTCTACTAGACCCGGATGCCCGTAGCAACAAGCCGCAGCGTGCATCTAAGGCGCCTGCCACAACCAAGCGCGCCCGCCGCGTCAAGCAGTACAAGAATCCGCACAACGGTGAAGTGATTGAAACCAAAGGTGGCAATCACAAGACGTTGAAAGAGTGGAAAGCACAATGGGGCTCCGACGAGGTTGAAAGCTGGGCCACTCTGTTGGGCTAAGTTTTACGCCACACCCCCTAAAAGCCATCTGACGCAGCCTTGCTCAGATGGCTTTTTTGTTCCCTGACCAAGCATCTTCAGAGCATGTAACGTTCACGCAAGCTGTGAGCATGCAGCGACCATTGTTGCAGCAGACGTGCTTGTTCGGCTGTTGCCGATGGCAATAAAGCCAGCAACGCTTGCTCAAACTGCTCCAAGGTATTCGGTGCGCCAAATTCGGGCACCATCAGGCGTTGTCTACAAAACGCTTGCCATTGCTGGGCTTCGGCCGGTGATAGACACTCGGGAAAGTTTCGTGCGCGGTAGCGAAAATGCAGCTCTGGCAAGCGCGGGTCATCAAACGGTGGCGCGGCGTCACTCGCAAACGGCGGAGCGTTTCGTACTTGCTCGCACAAACGCCGGTCACGCTCACTGAAGAATCCGTCATATAACTGCTGCTCCGGATCCGACGACCCCACAAACGCATCCTCCTGATAGATGTCGGCAAGCTTCCAGCGCCATTCGGGTTCCCGCCCGCGTAATTCGGCCGCTCTCGACTCATAACATTGGATATCCAGTCCTAGCCGCTCGATATCTGAGTGGCGCAGCACGCTCATTGGCGCCAGCACTGGGCAACGGTTCATGTGAACGAGTTTCAAGGGGATCGGAAGTTTCTCGCCCAAGTCCTCCCGACGAGTATAAAGCCGCTCGCGAATAGCCTCGGCCTGCTCCTCCCAAAGGGGCGTACATTCGGCGTTCAGGTCGCAGACAATCAACGCGTTACGGTTGCGAGGATGCCAGGCCAGCGGTAGTACCACCGATAGAAAATGACGTGCCGCGGAAAACCGACCCGATATGTGCACCATTGGTTTGAGCAGCTGGACTTGCTCGATCACTGCATGTTTACGACGTAGCTTGTAGAGATAGTCGTAAAGCCGCGGTTGACGCTCACGAAGCAACCGAGCCAAGGCAATCGTCGCCCGCACATCGGACAATGCATCGTGTGCATTCAAATGTTCGAGACCGTTGGCTGCACTGAGCCGCTCCAATTTTAACGTGACCCGTCCCTCCTCTTCAGGCCAGACAATCCCTTCCGGCCGCAACGCGTAGGCGGTGCGCACTAGGTCAATTAGGTCCCAGCGGCTATTACCGCCCTGCCATTCGCGGGCATAGGGGTCGAAAAAGTTGCGATATAGGCTGTAGCGCAGCACTTCATCATCAAAACGAAGGCTGTTGTACCCCGCACCACAGGTACCCGGCACAGCCAGTTCATGGTGCAGCCGGGCCACGAACTCCGCCTCGCACAGGCCTTTTTCCACTAGCGTGGCGGGCGTAATGCCCGTGACCAGGCACGCGGCAGGGTGCGGGAGAATGTCGTCACTCAAACGACAGTAAATGTTCAGCGGCTCGCCAATTTCTTCCAACGCCTCGTTGGTGCGAATACCGGCCACTTGCACAGGCCGATCGCAGCGCGGGGAGATGCCAGTTGTTTCGAAGTCGTACCAGAAGATGCTGGAGGTCAAGGGAGCTTCCTTCTCGATTGTCGCATCCAGTCTAGCGCGCCAGACCGCCCTCAACGAATGGTCGAGCATTTGGTTCGAGTGGAGTTTCGAGACAGACCTGAGCAATCTGCCCGCATATCAATCGGAACTGCCAAACCGGTTAGGGCCGAAGACGCCGTTCGATGGTTTCATTCGCCCGGCGCGACATCGCCGGCCGTTGCTCGATGCGCGATGTGCGCATAGCATCCAGTCCCCCCACTAGCGAGCCTACGCCGTGACACCCGCCCTTTCAGCCACTACTGCGTTGCTGGATAACACGCACCGCGTCGAAACGCCGGAAGGTATAGATTTGCTGCTCCATCCAGCCGGCCTAGTCCCTCGCGCATTGGCGTTTGCGCTGGACCTGTTAATAAGAGGCGCACTTCTGGCGGCTTTGGGAGTTGCATTTGCGTTGCTGGGCAAATTCGGCATGGGCGTTGGGGCGCTACTGCTGTTTATAGTGCAGTGGTGGTACATGGTGCTGTTCGAAGTGCTGAACCAGGGACGTACGCCGGGCAAGCAATGGCTGGGGCTGCGCGTCGTTCATGATGATGGCACACCGATCGGCTGGGCCTCTTCCTTGACCCGCAACCTTTTGCGTTTCGTCGACATGCTGCCTTTCGGCTACTTTCTCGGGTCGCTCTGCTGCCTCTGGCATCCATCGTTCAAACGATTGGGCGACCTCGCCGCAGGAACGGTGGTCGTGTACCGCGAGCACAACATCAGCGCGCCCGCACTACCGGCGGCTGAAGCAGTCGCGTCGCCGCTCCCCCTTACGCTGGCTGAGCAGCACGCCCTGATCGCCTTTGCCGAACGTCATTCGACGCTGTCTGCGGAAAGGCGCCTGGAACTGGCCTCCATCCTGGCCGAAGCGCTGCAGGTTGCGCCAGCGCAGGCAGAGACTCGAATTCACAGCATTGCTCGCAGTCTGGTGGGGCCGGCATGAAGCAGAGCCAGTTCGAAACCCGGCACCAGACTGAATGGCAGACGTTCGCTGAAACCCTCGCAGCATTGGAGCGAGGCAAAGGCAACCAACCAATATTGATCGCTGACTTTCCAGCGGCCTATCGAAGGCTCTGCCAGCAGCTGGCATTGGCGCAGTCTCGCGGCTACAGCATGCGCTTCGTCGAGCGCCTGCAGC
>Ga0208045_1000551_pt1 | contig 14355 bp, 15 predicted proteins | sample PL_2010_200m_FD_184160 | JGI IMG/M metagenome (GOLD analysis project Ga0208045, IMG submission 184160) | Freshwater microbial communities from Powell Lake, British Columbia, Canada to study Microbial Dark Matter (Phase II) - PL_2010_200m... | ecosystem: Environmental > Aquatic > Freshwater >...
ACTGCATTTTACACAAGTGCAACCTCTTGGCTTCAGAGTAGGATTAGAATATCTTTATATAATTTGGCGTTAAAGCAGTATTATGGCGAGAAAAGAAAGGGGAGAAGACGAAATCTGGATGCTCAGAAAGATTATGAGCAGGCCTAACTTCGCAGTACTAAAGCTGCTCATGGCCAAATCTCCACGAACAACCAGGGAACTCTATGCCATCCTAGGAAAGAGCTTCACAAGGAAGACTCTCATAATAACGCTCAGGAACCTTTCAATGAATCTGAACATACTGCAGCCTACGCACATAAGAACCGAACGCGGGTACGATCTGGGCTATGGAATAACGCCCAAGCTCAAGGACGTCATAAAGCTGATGGAGAAGTGCGAAGACGTTGTAGAGGGAGTTTCCACCAATCCAAAGAGCGGCTGAGGATACCTATTCATAAATTTTTATGCCCTAGCACTAGCAAGGCGGTTCTCTGAAGACTTACAAGGTAACCATATGTGGCGCAATCGGTAACTATTCTGTTTTTATAAAGGCGAACCGGAACATGAAGCTGTGCACGCTGAAGGACAAGGCACTAAAGCTGATAAAGGAGAAACATAATAAGGAAATACCTGCTAACGAGCCGCTGGAAATCGCGTTTGAAATAGCAAATCAGGAATCTAAATGATAACAAACTGCCCTTATGTGCTTGAAAGCATGGAGAGAGCGAATCAGGACGTTATGGTGTTCAGGTTCAGGTCTCAGACCAAGCAGGTAGTTGATTTCACTTCAGGAATGTTTGCTATGCTTACCTACAAGGACACGAGCACTGGCGAACAGATAAGCAGGGCGTACTCCATAGCGAATGCGCCTCCCTCTGACTATTTCGAGTTCATGATAGCAACGATTCACGGCCAGATGACTAGCAAGCTTGAGGCAGCAAAGCTGGGAGACATATATTATATCTCAGCCCCGTACGGCCAGTTCAAGTTTGACATAAAGAAGTGCAAAAAGTGCCTATTTATCTCAGGAGGCACTGGCCTTGCGCCTTTCTTCTCAGTCCTGAGATATGCGAAAGGCATCGGAGAAGTGATAGACGCGAACATGCTTTACAGCATAAAATATCCCTACGAGATGGTTAACAAGTCGGAACTGGACAGCCTGGCGAGCGCAGGATTGAAGTTTACTATAACAGTGACAAGACCGCAGCCGGGTGACGGTTGGACCGGGCCAACTGGCCATATTGACGCAGAGATGATAAAGAAGTGCGCACCCGACTTTGCGGAAAGGGCGTGCTACATATGCGGGCCTCCGAATTTCGTGAAAGCGCTCAAGGACATAATAATCGGCATGGGCGTAGATGAGAAGAAGATAATGGCTGAGATGTGGGGAGCATAACCAGCGCCCTTGTCACTTGGGATAGGGGCCCAACTGGTTTGTAAATACTATGCTGTTAGCCGCGCCATTATAGTTGTTGCCAGAGTAGTCGTTCGTGTCTCCGTTGAGCGGCCACCATGCGATGAGGCTTTGCAGGACAAGCGGAGCTCCTCCAATGCCCTCTACGTATATTGCTTGCAGTTCGTTCGCTGTAAGAACGCTGCTGTACGCTTGAATGTTCGCAAGCGTGCCGTTAAGCCCGCTGTCCCAGTTGGGTCCCTCGTACTGGCCCAGCAGCCAATAGGTCGAGGGTATTGTAAAGGCGGTGCCTGTGGTGGAGGTGGTGTATGTTTGGGACGGAGTGAATCCGTATGCGTTGACGTGCCCCGCGCCGTCTGTGGTGTAAGCTAACATGAGCCACTGGTTCGTCGGAAGGGTGATGACGGCATACCCTACACAGCCCCCGGAGCCGGGACAGAGGCAGGCATCCCAATTCGCAGAGAAAGTTGCGCCAGGTGGAGTTCCCCATATTGGGCTGCATTCGAGAGGGCCTGCCAAACCCCCATAAATCGCAGATGCTCCCTTGTATACGCGCACCCATCCGAGTATCGTCAACTGCGTATAGGCAGGCAGGGTTCCCGTCTTAACGTAGGTGGTTCCCCTTCCATCAAACTTCGCCACATACTGCGGCAGCAGCCCAGTGCATGCTCCCATTAAGTTGATATTCGTAGTTGTCCCTGGACCGTTGGGCCTGGAGACCTGACAAGCGCCAGGAGGAGCACGCGGAGAAAATGACGAAGAATTGAAAACGCCCAGTTGGAATAGGGCGCCGAGCACAACTGCAATTATCAATATTGCCCATCCGTATGTCATCAGGTACTCCATTGCAGATTGTAATTTTGATACTTTCTTCATGCTATTTCCCATATTGCGACGTAAACGTTACTGCCGTCGGAACGCCGTTGTTATTATTACCGCTGTAGTCGTTGGAATTGCCGTTGAGCGGCCACCAGCCCGCGAGATTCTGCAGCTTCATCGGCGCGCCTCCGATGCCCTCCAGATATAGCGCCTGTATCTGGTTTGCCGAGAGGGAAGCGTTGTAGATCTGGACGTTTGCAATTAACCCGTTGAAATTGTTGCTTCCCTGGCCCTCGCTCATCGAACCTATCGCATACGGATATATCACCTGCCCTATGTTGCCCGTAGCGGAAGCACCGCTTCCCGCCTGCCCATTCACATAGACCTGCACATTGCTGCCGTCCCAGGTTCCCACTACCTGATACCAATTTCCTGGTTGTAGGTTCAAATACTGTGCTACTACGTCACTGCTGCTCGATATCTCCAATATGAGCGTAGAAAAACGCAAATACAGCCAGTGTTTTGGAATTGGCATCCACCATCCTTTTTCAAGAATAGCCTGATAGCCTGGCGTTACAGTATCGGGTCTTATCCAAGCTTCTAGAGTGATCGCGGTAGCTATATTCAGACTTACTGTGTTGCCCGCGTTAACCCAGCTGCTTAGCCCATTGAATTTTGCTACATACTGCGGCAGCTGCCCTGTGCATACTCCCATCAGGTTGATGTTTGTTGTAGTTCCCGGTCCGCTTGGTCTGAAAACCTGACATGCACCTGGAGGGGCCCGTGGAGAGAAAGAGGATGAATTAAAAACTCCGAGTTGGAATAAAGCACCAAGAACTACTGCGATTATGAGTATTGCCCATCCGTATGTCATCAGGTACTCCATCGCTGATTGAGATTTTGAATAGTTCTTCATGCTATTTCCCATATTGCGACGTAAACGTTACTGCCGTCGGAACGCCGTTGTTATTATTGCCAGAATAATCATTAGCGTTTCCGTTGAGGGGCCACCAACTAACTAGGTTTTGCAGCGGTGATGGTGCTCCTCCGATGCCTTTGATATAAAGTGCCTGTACCTGATTTGCTGAGAGGGAGGTGTTGTAGATCTGAACGTTGGCGATGGTGCCATTAAAATATCTAGTCGCAACAGAGAGATACTTGCTTATTTGGTCTGTTTTTGCAATGAAATCCCAATTAGAAATTGAAGATTGATTCGCATTGTTCACGTAAAATTTGCTAACCTTGCTCACATTATTAAATGAGATTGCCAAAAAAGTCCAAACCTTAAGGGGCACAGTCGAAGTTCCGCCGTTGCACGCTTGGCAGGAGAGGCAAAGTATTAGATAGTGGGAATTGCTCACCGCCATTGCAGCGCTGGAACAACTCGAACCACCCAAAACATCACTATAATCTGCATTGTTGTAGGCATTCAGATTAACCCATGCTACAAAAGTAAAATTCTTAAGAAGAGGGTTGCTTGTAATCGTCAAATAGCTGCTTTGCCCGTTGAAATTCCCAACGTACTGCGGCAGCTGCCCTGTGCACACTCCCATCAGGTTGATGTTAGTCGTTGTCCCAGGTCCGCTTGGCCTGAATACCTGGCATGCGCCTGGTGGAGCACGTGGTGAAAAAGAGGATGAGTTGAAAACTCCAAGTTGGAATAAGGCACCCAATACTACTGCAATGATCAGGATAGCCCATCCGTAGGTCATCAGGTACTCCATCGCTGACTGCAATTTGAAAATCTTTCTCATGCTACTTACCATATTGCGATGTAAATGTTACGCTCGTTGGCACTCCATTGTTATTATTACCAGAATAATCATTAGCGTTGCCGTTAAGTGGCCACCAGCCAACGAGGTTCTGGAGCTTCATAGGTGCACCTCCGATCCCTTCGAGGTAGAGTGCCTGTATCTGGTTTGCCGAGAGGGAGGCGTTGTAGATCTGGACGTTGGATATCGTGCCGTTAAAATAATCACTAATGCCTCCTATGATTAGGTTCGATATTGGACTAATGTTCCCTGTAAGTACTGAAATTCCTACCGCCGCGCCATCCTGCTTTCCGTCGATATATGCATATGCAGTGGCTGACGTTCTATCTACCGAAAGCGTAAGTAAATGCCAGTTGCCGTCAAAAGCATTGCTTCGCACGGAATCTACTGCGTGGCTGGCGTCATCATCAAGTCTCCAATACCAGTGATTTGCAGGATAATTTCTAAAACCATACGCACCACTGCTGCTGCTCTTGCCAATTAAGACTGGAGTAGGATTTTGGCTGCTTGGACCTTTTACCCATAGGGATATCGAAAAGGAGGCAGTGCCAAATCTTAGGATGCTTGAATCAAGGATACTCACATAGCTGCTCGCACCGTTGAACTTCGCAACATACTGCGGCAGTTGCCCTGTGCACACGCCCATGAGGTTGATGTTGGTCGTAGTTCCTGGTCCGCTGGGTCTGAAAACTTGGCAGGCGCCTGGCGGAGCCCTTGGTGAGAACGAAGCAGAATTGAAAACTCCGAGTTGGAATAGAGCACCAAGCACAACCGCGATTATCAGGATGGCCCACCCGTAGGTCATCAGGTACTCCATGGCTGATTGCGATCTTAGTTTCTTCATGTTATTTACCATATTGTGATGTAAATACGACGTTTGTTGGTACGCCGTTATTGTTGTTTCCAGAGTAGTCGTTGGAATTGCCGTTGAGCGGCCACCAGCCCACAAGGTTCTGCAGTAGAAGCGGAGCGCCGCCGATGCCTTCATTGTACAAATACTGAATCTCATTTGCCGTTAGGGAAACGTTGTAGATTTGGGCGTTGGAGATGAGACCATTGCTGTAATATGTAGTATATTTTCCGATTAGGAGAGGTGTGATGGCAGTGTTGGGAACTGCCGTCAGAGCTGTTGGAGTTGAACCTGCCAGCACCCCATCCACATATATGTTGACAGAATTGCCACCTATGAATGTTCCAACTATGAAATGCCATGCGCCGATAGTAGGAAGTGGTGCGGTAGCGACGGTGCCACCATATCCTGCGCCACCATCCGCTATTGTAAGCGAGATAGTTCCAGACCACGGGTAACCTAAATTATAGGCTCTGCCAGTTCCACTTGTATACTTCGAAATGATGCCATAATAAGTCGGAGTCCATGAGTAAGCATACCACCAAGTAGCGACAGTTAATGCGCTCATTCCTCTTTGCGAAGGCGCATCAGGTACGTTAACATAGCTATTTACTGGAAAGTTGAACTGTGCGACGTACTGCGGCAGCTGCCCAGTGCAAACGCCCATGAGGTTGATGTTCGTTGTAGTTCCCTGTCCGCTAGGTCTGAAAACCTGGCATGCACCTGGAGGGGCCCGTGGAGAGAAAGAGGATGAATTGAAAACTCCGAGTTGGAACAGCGCACCAAGGACTACTGCGATAATTAATATGGCCCAGCCGTAGGTCATCAGGTATTCCATTGCTGACTGTAATCTAAACACTTTCTCCATATCATTTCCCATATTGCGAGGTAAAAACGACATTCGATGGCACTCCATTGTTGCCATTGCCCGAGTAGTCGTTTGCATTTCCGTTCAACGGCCACCACCCCGCCAGGTTCTGCAACTTCATCGGCGCGCCACCGATTCCCTCCAAGTAAAGTGCCTGTATCTGGTTTGCCGTGAGAGACGCATTGTATAGCTGAACGTTACTTAACAGCCCATTAAACACCCGAAATCCTGCAGTTCCTCCTAAGGCACTTCCTAGGTACAGCGTGATGGCCGGGTTGGTTAGTGAGCCTGGCACTGCTGAAGAGTCTGTGTTAGAAGAGAGTGCGCCATTAACGTAAAAAAGGATCCTATTCGTTCCTCTGAGAACCACCACTGCAACTTGGTTCCATGTATTTGGATTCAGCGTTCCCGTATCGACCAGATCGACCGAGTTTGAATTTATATCCACTATCGCCGCCTCTAGCTTTAGCACACTATTTACCATGACCCTATAACCTATACTTCCCATGGCCCCATGCCCTAGTATTGTGCACGGGGCACTTGGGATGTTTACGCATGCTGTCGCTGAAGGGAAGTTTATCCATGCTGAAACGCTGAACTCGTTAGTCGGCATATCTAGAGTGGTGCTGGCGCTTACACTAACAAAACCATTCTGTCCGTTGAGCTGAGCGGTATATTGCGGCAACTGTCCTGTGCACACGCCCATCAGGTTGATGTTCGCAGTTGTCCTTGGGCCGCTAGGCCTGAACACCTGGCAGGCACCAGGTGGAGCCCTGGGTGAAAAAGATGATGAATTGAAGACACCCAATTGGAAGAGAGCTCCCAGAACGACCGCAATTATGAGTATCGCCCACCCATAGGTCATGAGGTACTCCATGGCGCTTTGCGCTTTATTGCCATGGTTGTGCTTGCTGAGCATATGACCACTAACCAATTTTCGCTTCGGCAAAGCCCTTCGAGCCTCCGCCGTTGAACTTCTTGCCTTTCAGCGCCTCGTTGAGCACTTCTATCGCGCTTTCTCTTGCTGCGCTGCCTGCCATGCATATGGCATACCCTTCCTTGTTCTTCAGCAGCACCACTGCGCTGCCGTTCCTTTTCACAAGAAGGTCTGCTATCTTTATCATCATCTTCCTGTCAACCTCAAGATCCTTTTCTATGCGCTGCTTATCCTCTATAGCTTCCGCGATGCTGGTTGCAAGCAGCTCATTGTTTTTCTCGATCAGCTTGTGCATCGCCCTGTCTTCCTGCTGCAGGTCCGCAGCCTTCTTCGCCGCTGACATGGGCTCCGTGTTGAGCACACCAGCAATATTTGCAAGTTCATCATGCTCCTGTTGGAAAGTTCTTATCGCAGAAGGTCCCGCGACAAACTCTATTCTGTCCACGCCGTCGTGTATTCTGCTTGTGAAAAGTATCTTTACAAAACCCAGAATGCTTTCGTGGCCTACCGCGTGCAGCCCTCCGCATGCCTCCGCGTCTATGAGCTTGTTGCCCTTTGAATGTATGGTAACTATGCGCATCGTCTTCGCCGGCACTCCGTGACCCTGATATATCGAGAAGCCGTACTTCGACTCTGCCTCCCCTCTTTCCATCTCCTGCACCTTGACTTTTATTCCCGAGAGCAGCCATGCGTTGACTGTGTCTTCTATCCTCTTTGAATCCTGCTTGCTAAGCTTGTCATAGTGCGCAATATCTATGTGGGCCTTGTGCGGCTCCTTCTTCGCTCCCTCCTGCCATGCGTGTTCTCCGAGAACTTTTCTCGACGCGGCGCTTATGAGGTGCGTAGCAGTATGATGCGCAATAATGGAATTTCTTCTCTCCTCATCCACCACCGCATTTACGACCTGCCCTTTCTCGAATCCAGTGTCTTTCTCTGCGGTGTGCACTATCACGTTGCCTAGCTTCTGAACATCAACTACCTTGATGTTTTCGACAGTTCCAGTGTCTGTCGCTTGCCCACCTCCCTCTGGGTAAAAAGGGGTCTTGTCAAGCACGAAGTGCTTGCCCTTGGCAAAAAGCACCTTCGCCTTCGCTTCAGTAATGAAATCATAATACAGCGCCTTCGTGTCTTCCAGGTCCTTGGGCAGCACCATCGAACTTTCTTCCTTCTTCTCCTTTTTCACTGTGTCTCCCTTGACCATCTCAGTGTAGGAGCCTTCTCCCACGTCCAGCATTATTCCTTTTTCAGCAGCCACTTTAGCGATTAACTCTGGCGTAGCTCCATTGCTTTCGTAGAGCATTCTTACCTGTTCCACTCCGATCGACTTGCCTTTTGCGACTAGCAGCTCCACAGCCCTTCTCGCGCCGACCTTTGCATTCTCATACCTTTGCTTTTCCACAGCCACCACCTTTGCGAAGGTATCCTGTTTTGTCGAAAGCTCAGGATAGATTCCGTGCAGTTCCTTTGCAATGAATCCTGCGAGAGTAGGCAGTTCTATCTTTAAACCGTATTTGTCTATGAAATCGAAAGAGCGTCTTAGCAGTATCCTGAGATTGTAGCCCCCTCCTATGTTTGAAGGCAAAGCGCCGTCAGTTATTGCAAACAGAAGAGTCCTTGTGTGGTCCAGTATCGCGTATACCGCTTGCACAGGCCTTATCTGTGTTTCGTACTGGTGCGCGCTTATCTTGGTGAGATCGAGTATTCTCTTTTCAGTTTCTGCGTAGCTCTTGACCTCGTCCCTGTTTAGCTCTCCGGCATACCTTGCAAATTTCTTGTAGAGTTTGGTGTCAAGATCCTCCTTTATCTCCTTCTTCACTTTCTCAAGCGTCTCGCTGAATGTGGCTTCGTATGCGTTGCTCAGCCCTGTGTAGAACCACAGGTTGCGCTCGAAGCCCCAGCCTACGTCGACAACCTTTCCATCAAGCTCTTTCACACCTTTTTCAGTCAGCTCAAACTGCGTGAACACGTTGTTTCCAAGCTCCAAGCCCTTTGAGAAGAACTCCAGGCTTGGTCCGAAAGCTGAGAAGTCAGGCATCGCCCAAGCATCCTCGTGATACGATATCGCATCTTCCTCCACTCCAAGAACCTTTGTAAGGAAGTTGAAGTTGAGCTCCATCGTCTTGTCCTTCCAGTAACCTTCTTTCGGATAATTGAAAGATGTCTGGTTTGCCATCATGAATCCTGTAAAGTGCTCGCCCGTAACTCCAGCATTCTCTATGTCTTTGAACCTGAGGCATATCTGCGGGACTAGAAGCGGATTGGCGCTGTACTCGAATGCCATGCGGTTGTTCTCAATCCGCTGGAAATCCTGTATGCCTGCGATTGTGAAGTACAGATCAGGCCTCCACCTGCTCACAACAGGATACCTCTTTACAATCTCGTGCTTGTTCGCCTTGAAGAAATCAGCGAACTTCTTCCAGAAGTCAACATAGCTTATTTTTGTTGGATTCTCTCTGATGAAACCGTATTCTGTGTGTGAAGTATCACCGCAGTCGTTAGTTTCAGTTATGCTCCAGAAATTCATTCCGCAGATCTTGCACGTCTGCCTCCTAAATCCCTTCTGCTCGAAGAGCTTGGTCGAATAGTGCTCCTTCGCGTGTTTTGCGAACTCGGCGCGCAAAGCATGCTTTGTAAGGTTCTTTGTATCCAAATTGATCATAATTTCGCCTGCTTCCACCAGACCTTGCACTCATTTCCGAAGAACTTGCAGAAATTGCATTTCCTGCTCTCCTCCTTTACAACTGGAGCCGACTCGCGTTCGCCGTTCCAGAACTGCAGCGCGTACGTAGCGTACTTATTCATCTCATATTCCTTGTACTCGATTTCCACGCTGCTTATCTGCTTTCCACTGAACCTATCGATGTATACGACCTCCACAATATTGCTCATTTCAGGTATCGTATAAACCTCTTCAAACATCTTCTTAAACATGGCGTATGTGTCTATCATGTCTTCATGTATTCCCATTGCGTTGAGCTCGCGCTTGAACACGTCAGAAAGCCCCTTTGTAAATTTGTATATCTTGGTAAAGTTGTCATACGTGTAGTTTTTCATCCTTATGTCTGAGAGCAGCTTCCTGTAGGTGAAGACCTGCACCCTGTGCGGCCTTGTGTAAACTTCTGTAAGCTGCCTCTTGGCGTCTGTCGTCTTCCTCTCGACAACCCTCACCTTTCCTGCAACAGTTTTCAGCTCGTCTATCTGCCCCGTCAGTCTGTACCCGTTCAGCGAGCCGTAGACTTTCACCTCCCTGCACATTCCGTTCTCCTTCAAGGCGCGCAGTGACCTGTAGTTTTCATATGCGCTCTTGTACATGTAGTCCTCGTACGTGACTGGCTCTATTGCCAGCGGTATGTAGACCTCGTCCTGCAGCTCGCTGTGCAGCTGCTTTCCCTTTGCCATCTCCTTGGTGTACTTCTTACCGTACAGGTAGTTGTACTCCATCTGCCTTTCGCACCAGAACTGGTTGGCTATGTCGGTGACTAGGATAGAGCTCTTCCCGAGCTTATTCAATACTCCACTGCCACCAGGCTGCATGCAAAAACTCTCAAACAATCAGACCGCTATTTTTCGTCATCGCTTAAGCTCAGCGATCACCTTTTGTCATCATATACCTTTTTATTCGTTGAACAGGATTATTAACCTTATGCGGATTCTGGAGAAATACGATTTGTTTATCTTCGATTGGGACAACACACTCACCACTTCGACGCTGGTTGTAAGGGTGACGCAGCTCGTTAACAAGTGGCGCAAGGGGAAGCGCGCACGCAAGGTTAGGGACTTCGAGCGCAAGAAGGTACTCGAAGGAATAACTATAAGCGAAGATTTCAGCAAGCTCTATTCCTTGCTTGACGATGTTTACTCTGTGTTCTCCAAGCCCGTGCTCAAGAAAAGCACGGTTGAATTACTTAAGTTCCTGAAAAAAAACAAGAAGAAGGTTGCAATCTTTAGCGACTCAAAAACTTACAGGCTATTCAAGGAAACAAGAGAATTGGGAGTGCTCAGGTACTTCGACTACGTGCTCACCGCAGAATCGATCAAAAGGTACAAGCCAAACCCGGCAGGCCTTTTCTTGCTATTGGACAAGTCCAAGACAAAGGAAGCAAGGAGCATCTACATCGGGGACATGGCGTCTGACGTTTCCACTGCCAAGTACGCAGGCATGGATTCATTGGCGGTATCTGACGGTGTTGACTCGCATTCTGAGCTTGCAGCTGCAAAACCATCGTACCTTTTCCGCAGTCTTGACGAATTCCTTAAGGCATTTAAGAAGCAGTGAACCTTTTCCTATAACAGCTGTTTACGACGTCTGAAACAAAGGTTTATATAGTATTAAACATAAGTTAACTGTGCAGAGTTTTTTCTGCAGAGAAAGATAGAATGAGAGACGGAATGAATGACGAAGGACGCGAAGGTAGAGGAGATAGAGGAGAAAGGAGAGGAATGAACCCTAATTACTTCCTGCCTAAGCCTGTGAAAGTAGGAGACGTACTGGAAGTAAGCATAGAAGGTCAAGCTTCCAGAGGAGACGGAATAGCAAAGAAGGATGGTTTTGTCATCTTTGTAAAAGGTGCAAAGCCAGGAGACAAGCTGTCTGTCAAGATAACAGACGTCAGGACAAGGTTCGCAATTGGTGAGCCTGCAACTTCTTCAGCGCCTTCAGCGCCTGAAGTGCCTGCAGTATAACTCCAACTTTTCTTGTTATTAGGAAAAGTATTGTTGGTTAGCTTTTGCTTTGTTTTTTCTTTTTTAATCCACGCGTAGCGTGAGCAGTGCGCAAACGAATAGCCAAATAACTTTATAAAGCGTCAAAGCCTATGCCTTTTTGTGATTTCATGCAGCCTAGCGGAAGTTCCAAACTTATAGAAAAACAGCAGTTTGAAGAGCACAATGTGATTATAAACGAGAAGGTAGTCTGCCTAAAGGAAGCTCTCAGAATCATGGATCTCAGTGACATATTCCTTTCTGTGGTTAGAGACAAAACCGGAAAAGAACAGGGGAGAATCACGAGTCTTTCAATGAACCAGAATAACAGAGATATTGAGAGTGTTGAAGTTACGAAACCGATTGACTGACTCTTACGGTACAGACCATCGCCCTGCGTCTGAGCGTAGTGAATTTAGTAAGTTTTACTTCGCGCAATGCGCTCTGCTCTTTTAACTCCAACCGTTTCTAGATAAAGCAGTGTCATGTCAGACAGATAAGGAAGTTCTTTTATCTTATCTAAGGGAAGAAAGATTTGCTGCTTGTGCTTGTTGGGTTCATTGTTCTTCATGCTTCCGGAGTATTCAGGCACTTCAAACAGGTGGCTTCGCACATCCACATCAGTCCCATTTCTTTCGTACTTGTATTTCTTGGTGGCTATTTCTCTGCAGCGAACTATTTCGATGTTGCACTCATCACGTATTTCTTCTTTCAGCCCTTCTTCAAGAGTCTGCCCTGTTTTGACCTTTCCTACAGGAATGGTCCAAAATCCATACTTCACGTGCTCCTGAACTAGCATCTCGCCCTTTTCGTTTTTTATCACAGCAGCGACTGCGTCATGGCCAATGAGGTCCTCTTTATTATAATTTATTTTATCCATAATTGAATTTCCATAACGCGTTTTTATTCTTTTCTTTAGGCACGCAAATATGGTACTGATAAAACGGCATGCGAAGAACCGCTCATCTTCTTATGTCTATTTTCATCTCTGTTTCAGGTACTTCGATGCTCCCTTCCCCCCTAGAGATTTTTTGGATCTTCATGGCACCCTTCACGTCTTCCTCCACCTTTCCAAGATCAGCATTGATAACTAGTTCGGAAATGTCTGAGTTGAGTGCCAGGCCGTTGTCGTGCTTCCATTTCCTTATGAAACGTATGAGCTTCACTACCTTGTCCGCATCAGCGAAGGTTTTTTGATCGAAACTATCTGGGCATGGCCAAGAGCTTAGGTGTATGGATTTTACTTTTCCTTCATTTGTCAGGTTTGTGAGATTCTCTCTGTTCAGGAATATGGTTTGGTACAGTTCTTCCGTCACAAAAGGAATGAACGGCGAAAACAGCTTCATCAGAGTGAGCAGTGTCTTGTTTAGCGTATAATTTGCGCTCTTGTCCTTGTTGTACACTCTGTACTTCACGAACTCGACATAGTCGTTTGTGAACTCCCAGAAGAATTCCTCGATGGCGTTCCTCGCCTTGAAGTAGTCATATTTCTCGAAACTTTCTGTTGCTTTCTTCACAGTTTCCGAAAGTTTGCAGAAGACCCAGTAGTCTATCGCATTATCTCCTGCTTCTGTACCATATTCAGAACTACTCATGCTTATGAATCGCACGACATTCCAGAGTTTATTTATTAGTCTGCTTCCCGTGACCACTACTTTCTCTTGGAAAGAGCTATCTTCTCCAAGAACTGAAGAGCTTGCCCAGTATCTTAGTGGGTCTGCGCCATACTTTTCTAAGAAAGGTTCGGGATAGGTGACGTTTCCGATGTGCTTGTGCATGGGCTTACCTTGAGGGTCAAGTCCATGGCCGGAAATCATCACATTGTGCCAAGGTACCGAGTCCATATGGAAATATGACTTTACTATCGTTGTGAAATCCCAGAAGGAGATTATGTCGTGCGCATTGGCTCTCAGGCTCATTGGAAATATTTTTTTTAGGTATTTGGCGTCGGTCTGCCATCTTGCATTTATCAAAGGAGTAAGTGAGGAAGTTGCCCACGTGTCCAGTATGTCCCTCTCTGGCTCAAACTCTTCAGATCCGCACTTTTCGCACTTTCCCATCGGTTTGTCAACGAACGGATTCACAGGAAGGTCCTCTTCCCTTGCGAACTTTGGCTCCCCGCATCTCTTGCAGTACCAGACAGGGAACTGAATCCCCGAATACCTCTGTCTTGATATGCTCCAGTCCCATTTGATTCCGTTGACCCAGTTCTCATACCTTACGCGCATAAGCTCTGGATGCCAATTTATGGCGCGTCCAAGCTCGATAAACTTTTCCTTCAGGTCCAAGTACTTTATGTACCATTGCAACTTCACAATGAGCTCTATTTCGGTGCCACATCTTTCATGAACATTTACGTTGTGCTCGAGATCCTCTTCCTTGATGACGAGTCCCTGTTCCTTGAGTTTGGCGATTACCTTCTCTCTTGCATCCTTTATCGTGGCTCCCTTAAAGAAATCATGTGTCATCCTTCCATTTACATCTATTATCATTCGCAGAGGCAAGTTGTACTCCTTATACCATTCCATGTCAGTCTGGTCTCCAAAGGTGCAGCACATGACTACACCCGTACCGAATGCTGGGTCGACTTTGGTGTCACCAAGCACCTTAACCTCCTGCCCGAATATAGGAATCTTTATTGTTTTGCCTATCAGGTGTTTGCGTTTTTCATCTGACGGGTTGACGAATATCGCAACGCAGGCGGGAAGGAACTCAGCCCTGGTGGTTGCAATCGTAACATCCTCTGAAAAAGTAACATAAACTATTTTCGTCCTGATTTTTTTATCCTCAAGTTCCATTTGCGATACTGTAGTCTTGCAGCGTGGGCAGTACAGTACAGGCGCTTCCCTTCTATAGACTCTGTGTATCTTGTTGAGCTCCAAGAAGGATTTCTGCGATGCCTTCTTTACGTCATCAGATCTGGTTTCGTAGAACAGGCTCCAGTCGACAGATAGCCCAAGGAGGTTGAATACCTCCTTGTACTCTTCGTTGTGCTTCGGAAGCTCCTTGTTTACC